>ERZ772924.234-NODE-234-length-27707-cov-4.332706_pt1 | contig 27707 bp, 22 predicted proteins | sample MGYA00512116_ERZ772924 | MGnify/ENA primary metagenome ERZ772924 (study PRJEB29015, sample SAMEA2737920) | human oral metagenome | biome: human oral; feature: human-associated habitat; material: dental | place: China | collected 2134 ...
CATATTTACATTTAAAGGCAGCCTGAAAATGAATAAACCCATTTTCAGGCTGCCTTTGGTTTGCGCCGCTTGCCGTTAGGCGTAGGCTTGCAATTCGGGGTTGATGTCGGTTTGCGCCAAATTGTTGGTGTAGTTGCACAAGGTTGCCAGCGCCACGCCCATCACCACGTCCACCGCTTGTTCTTTGCGGTAGCCCGCTGCCACAAACGCGGCGAGTTCGGCATCGGAAACCGCGCCTTTGTTTGCCATCACGGCGATGGTGAAATCGGCGAGGGCTTTGAGTTTGGCATCGTCGAACTCGGCGGGGTTCACATCGCGCGAGGCTTTGATGGCTTGCTCGGACAACAGTTTTTTCAGCGTCGCCAGCTTGGTGTGCCCGGCCACGCAGAAGCCGCATTGGTTGGTGCGGGCGGCGATGATTTGGATGACTTCGCGCTCGCCGCCTGTGAGTGAGTTTTCGTTGTTGAGTTTGCCGACTTCTTGGTAGAAGGTGAGGGCTTGGGGGGAGTTGGCGAGTGCGCCGATGAGGTTGGGGATGAAGCCGTTGGCTTTTTGCGCGGCTTCTACGCGGGCTTTGGCGGCTTCGGGGGCGGATTCTACGGTGTGTACGGTTAAACGTGCCATGTTGTGTTCCTTATGTTTGGGTGAAAAAGACGGGCGGATTGTAGGAGGGTTTGGGCAGCCTGAAAAAGATTTTGTGTTTATGTTTGTTAGACGATTTGGTTATTTGGGCGGGCTGTGTGGTGCGGAGCGTGCGGCGCGGGCGCGATGTTGGAACGCTTGAATGCCGATGTGCGTTTCTACGGCTTGCCGGCAAGCCGTGCACTGGTTTTCAAAATGGCTGAGGCAGCCTGAAAACGTGAAATGCCGTTTCATTGGTTTTAGCTTCGCAACTCCGCTGCGCTACGCAGGCTGCCTATTTGGCGTAAAACGATGGCTCGCCAGCGGGGCGGGTTTTGAAGCGTTTGTGCAGCCAGTAATATTGCGGGATTTGCTCGCGGATGCGCGCTTCGATAAAGGCGTTCATGCGGCGCACGTCGGCGGCGGTGTCTTGGCTGGGGTAGTGTTCCCATGCGGGGTAAAAGCGCAGGACAACGCTGCCGTCGGCTTGGCGCGTGGGGATGGCGGGGATGACTTTGGCGCCGGTCATCTGGGCGATGCGCGGCAGGCCTGCGATGGTGGCCGCCTGAACGCCGAAAAAGTCGACGAACAGCGAGTCTTTTGCGCCGAAGTCTTGGTCGGGCAGGTAGAGGAAGGGGGCGTTTTCGCTGCGGATGTGTTTGATGATGCTGCGCAGGCCTTCGGTGCGCCCGACAAGGAACACGTTGTCGTAGCGGTGCCGCCCGTGCAGGATTTGCGCGTCGAGCGCGGCGTTTTTTTGGTGGGCATAGACGCTAATCAGTGGCACGTCTTGGTTGAGCGCGTAAACGGCGGCTTCGAAGGCGGTGAAATGGGGGTAGAGCAGGATGACTTTTTCGCCTGCGGCAAGGGCTTCATCGAGGATGTATTTGTCTTGGTAATGCACCATTTGGCGCAGTTCGGCGGCGGGGGCGTACCAGTATTTGCCGTATTCCAGCACCAAAAGCGCCATGTGGTAGAAGTGTTGGCGCAGGATTCGGTCGCGCTCGGCTTGGCTTTTTTCGGGGAAGCATAGGGCAAGGTTGGTTTGCCCGACTTTGCGGCGCGGGGCAACCAGCCAGTAGCATAGCCAGCCGAGCAGGCGGGCGAGGGCGCGCAGGGCGGAATGGGGGAGCTTGCCGAGTAGTTTGAGGATGAAGAAGGCGAGTTTCATGGTGGGGGCTTTCAGGCTGCCTAATAGGCGGTTTGATTTATGGTTTTCAGGCTGCCTTGGGCATAAGGCAGCCTGAAAACGATTCAATTAACGGCAGCCCAATGTGGGCGCGAGGGTGTCAAAGCTGCGGTTGAGTGCCGCGCATTCGTTTTCGGTGGGGCGACTGCGTGCCAGTTCCACGCGCAAATCTTGGTTAGAGGCGCGCAGGGCTTCGGCATCTTCGCCTTGCTGGGCAAAGCATTGGTCTACGCGTTGGTAGTAGCGTTCGCAGGTGTCGGGCAGGGGCGGCAGGTTTTCGGGCAGGGCTTCGGGCGGCGCGGCGGGGGTGTCGGCGGGCGGCGGCGTGTTTTCCCACGCGGCGATGTCGGATACGCTCACTTGCTCTTTGGCTTCGCGGCGGGCGTTGAGAATGTCGTCTTGCGCGGTGTTTTGCACCCAAGAATAATCTTTGGCGGCGGCATCAGAAGCCGTGCGCGGCGCGGAAGCGACAGCAGGCGCGGGCGGTTGGCGCAATTTGCTGCGCAAGCTGAAAATAAACGTGAGCGACAGCACCACGGCAAGCAATATCAGCGGCAGGGCGTGTTCGGGTTTGAGCTTAACGGGCGGGCGTTTCATCAAAACAGTTTCCGTACTTCGGCAACGATGTCGTCGGCGCGCATAAAGGTTTCGCCGATAAGAAAGGTATTCACGCCGTGCTGCTGCATCCGTTGCACGTCGTCTTTGCTGGTGATGCCGCTTTCGGTTACCACGATGCTGTCGCCCAGCTGCGGTAACAGGGCGATGGTTTGCTGCAAGTCCACTTCAAAGGTGTGCAAATTGCGGTTGTTTACGCCGCGCAGGGGGGTGGTCATGCGGGCGCATTTTTGCACTTCGCTCTCGTCGTGCAGCTCCACCAGCACCGCCATGTTCAGGCTGTGGGCCACGCCTTCCAGATGCAGCAGCGCGGTTTCGTCCAGCGCGGCGGCGATGAGCAGCACGGCATCTGCGCCCCATGCGCGGGCTTGGTAGATTTGGTATTCGTCAATAATAAAATCTTTGCGCAGCACGGGCAGGGACACGGCGGCGCGGGCTTGGCGCAAATACACGGGCGAGCCTTGGAAATAGGGTTCGTCGGTGAGCACGGACAGGCAGGCGACGCCTGCGGCTTCGTAGTCTTTGGCGTGTTCATCGGGGTGAAAATCGGGGCGGATTAGCCCTTTGGATGGGCTGGCTTTTTTGATTTCGGCAATGATGGCGGGCTGGTTGGCGGCGTGTTTGGCGCGGATGGCGGCGATAAAATCGCGCGGCGGCTCGGCGGTGCGCGCTTGCACTTTCATGTTTTCTAACGAGATTTCGGCTTTTTGCGCGGCGATTTCTTCGGCTTTGGTGGCAAGGATTTTGGCTAGGATGTCGGTCATGGGGCGGTCTCTTTTGAGGCAGCCTGAAAATGCGGTTGGGGGTGCCGATCGCTATTGCGTTTGATTTTCAGGCTGCGTGGCTGTGGAGATAAGGGTTTGCGCGGCGGCTTGATAAACAAAAAGGGCTGTACACAAGAAGGCAGCCTGAAAGTTTCAGGCTGCGGTTGCGTGCGGCGTTATTCGATGCTGTACCCTTTTAAATATTGCACGCGCTCGCGTGTCATGCGGGTGTCGCATTGCAGTTGCAGGTATTGGCTTTCTGCCGCGCTTTTGCCTTTGGCGGCGGCGTTGCGGCAGTTGGCGCGTTTTTTGCTTTCCCATTCGCGCTGTTCGTCCACAAGGTCTTGTTGCACTTGGGGGTCAATTTTGCGCCATGCGGATTTGATGGATTGGTCGGCTTTGCTGTTGGCTTCGCGCGCGGCGTCCAGCTCTTTGCTGTTTACGCTGTTTGGTTTTTCTACGGGCGGCGTGAGTTTTTCAGGCTGCGGTTTAACCGGGGCGGAAGCCGTTGCGCTGTTGTCCGGCGCGTCGGTTTTGGGCGCGGGCACGGCTTTGCGCAAATCTTCGGGCTTGGGCGGCTCGGGGATGTTGTCAATCGGGGGAACGGCTTGCGGCGCGGGAATGGAGGCTTCTTCGGCTTTGGGCTGGTCTTTTTGTTTGAGCAGTTTGAGGGCTTCGGCGCGGCTGACGTTTTTGCCGTTTATGTTAAGCGTGTCTTTTACGCCGTAGGCGGCAAGGGCATCGGCAAGCAGATTGGCTGCGCCGCTGAGGTTGTTATCGGTGGGGGCGAATTGGTTGTTTTTGACGGCATAGTTCAGCGGGAAGCTGAGGGTGTGGTTGCTGAATGTGCCGTTGCCGCCGGTGAGGTGTCGGCTGATGATGTCTTGTGGGGCTTCGCTTTGCAGCAGGGGGGCGTTGGTTTGGGCTTGCTTGATGAGGTTTTCGGGGATAGCGATGGCGACTTGCGCTTGGCAGGTTTCGGGCATTTGCCCTGCTTGGGCGTTGCTGGCGGTTACGTTTAATTGCGCGGCTAGGGCGATGAGTTTGTCGGCATCGATGTAGTCGTTGGCGTTGGCAAGGCGTTTGGCGTTGTTGCCGATGGTGTCTTGCACGATTTGTTTCACTTGGCTGTCTAGCGCAGGCATTTCGCAGCTGCTGTTGGCAACGGCAGAGGCGGCAGACGCTGCGGAGGCGGCGGGTTGGGCGGGGTCGCTTTGCGAGCAGGCAGTGAGGACTAGGGCGGCGCAGAAGGCGGCAAGGGCGGTTTGTTTCATTTTGTGGCTTTCGGGTTAAGAAAAAACAGGCGGCATCATATCAAAAATAGAGTGGGCTGCCAAAAGGTGGGGCAGCCTGAAACTTGGGCAAGAATCGTGCGGCAGCCTGAAATTTGAAATGGCGCGGCGGGCTGTTGCCGTTTTATTTCGGATTCAGGTTTCAGGCTGCCTATAGGCGGGAGCATGGCTTATTCCATTGCGGCGAGTAAGTCGCGTTTGAGGGCGAATTCTTTGCTGGGGTTGGCGAGTTCGCTGTTTTCTACGAGAAAGCTGTCTTCGGCGCGGTCGGCGAGGGTGGCGATTTTGGCGTAGAACAGGCGGATGTTGTGCTGGGCGAAGACTTCGGTGAGGTCGGCGAGCAGGTGGGGGCGGTTGGCGGCGATGATTTGGATGGTGTAGCGGTGGGGTTCTTCTTCGGGCTGGATGCTGACGCTGGGGGCAAGGGGGAGCAGGCGGGCGCGGCGGCTGGGTTGGGTTTTGTGTGGGGCGAAGGTGGGGATGTTGCCGTGGGCAAATTGGGTAAGCTGGGCTTGCAGGGTGGTGCGTAGTTGGTGCAGTTCTTCGCTGCTGTGGTGGGGCGGGGGGGTAAGGATGAAGTTATCTAAAATGAAATCGTGGGCGGTGATGAAGGCGCGGGCGGCGACGATGTCAAATTGGTGTTGTCCGAACAGGCGACACAGGCGGGTGAACAGGCGGTCTTGGTTGGGCATATAGACGAGTATGCGCCAGTTGCCGTTGGCTTCGGGGGTTACGCTGGCGTAGGGGCTGTGGGGTTGGGCGGCGATTTGGGGGAGTTGGCGGGCGATGGTGGGGCTGTTGTGGCGGGCGAAGTAGGCTGCGCCCAGTGCGTTGAATAGGCTGCGGATGGCTTTGGGGCTGTGGTTTTGCTCTGCGAGGATTTGGCTGGCGTGTTGGTAGCGGTCGTGGATGCTGGTGGTTTTCAGGCTGCCTGATAGTTGGGCGCGGGTGCTGTGATAGAGCTGGTCTAGCAGTTGGGCTTTCCATGTGTTCCAGATTTTGGGATTGGTGGCACGGATGTCGCAGACGGTGAGCAGGTAGAGCGAGTCTAGTTTTTCTTGGCTTTGCACGCGCCGGGCGAATTTTTGGATGACGGCGGGGTCGCTGATGTCTTCTTTTTGCGCGGTTTGCGACATGAGCAGGTGTTCGCGCACGAGCCATATGAGCAGGTCGCTGTCGTAGGGGGAAAGTTGGTGGGCTTGGGCGAATTGGGCGGCATCTTGTGCGCCGAGTTGGGCATGGTCGCCGCCGCGTCCTTTGGCGATGTCGTGGAACAGGGCGGCAAGGTAGAGGATGGGTTGCTTGGGGTGGTGTTGCATGAGGGTGGAGAGGGCGGGGTTTTCGTGGCTGTGTTCTTCTTGGGCGAGGCGGCGTAGGTGGGCGAGGGTGGTGAGGATGTGGTCGTCTACGGGGTAGATGTGGTAGAGGTCGTGTTGCAATAGCCCGACGATGTGGTGCCATTGGGGGAGATAGCGGGCGAGGATGCCGTAGAGGTTGAGCAGGCGTAGGGTGTGGGTGAGCCCTTCGTTGGTTTGGAAAAATTGGAGGAATTGGGCGCGGTGGGCGGGGTGTTGGTTGAAGCGGTGGTCTAGCTTTTGCGCGGCCGCCCACCATGCGCGTAGGGTTTTGGGGGCGATTTGGTTGATGTCGCGGTGGGTTTGCAGGATGTGGGGGAGGATGAGGATGTGTTCGGGCTGTTCGGTGAATAGGGAGAGGTTGTTGGCGGCGAGGGTGTGGTTGATTTGGGTGTAGTGTTCGTTAATGGGGCGGGCGATGCTGGGCAGGGGGGAGTAGATGCGTTCGCGCAGCATGGGGATGAGGATGCCGCTGAGCTGTTGGATGGTTTTGGTGGTGCGGTAGTAGGGGTGCATCAGGTGTTCTATGGCGGTTTTGGCTTCGTTGAAGCCTGCGGTTTTCAGGCTGCCTTGGGGGGATGTGTTTACGGGGGTGGGGCAGCCTGAAAACGGGTTTTGTTGGGCGAGGGTGTGTTGCAGGTCAAAGGTGAGGCGGTCTTCTTCGCGTTGGGCGGCAAGGTGCATGGCGATGCGCAGTTGGGCGAGGGTGCGGTGGCTGTGGCGCAGCAGCTTGGCTTCGGCGGGTGTAATGATGGCGGACCGGGCGGCTGCGGGGGCGGCAAGGTTGAGGTTTTGCACGCGGGCAAGCCAGTTGATAACGTGCAAATCGCGCAGGCCGCCGATGCCGTTTTTGATGTGCGGTTCCAGCGTTTGGCTGGGCTGCTTGGCGTGGCGTTGCTGCATTTCCAGCAGTTTGCTTTCAATGAACGGGACGATTTCGCGCTGTTGCCGGGCGGTGCGGATGGCTTGTCGGGCGAGGGCGGTGTTGCCGCATAGGGGGCGGGCTTCCAGCAGGGCGGTGCTGGCGGTTAAGTCGTCTTGCGCGGCTTGGAGGATTTGTTTCAGGCTGCCTGATTGCGGTGCGGGGGCGAGTTTGCCGTCCCACAGGGTTTGGATGAATTGGGCGAGGCTGTCTTGCTCGCGCTCGGTGAGTTCGGCGGGGGAAAGTATGGCGATGTCTAAATCGGAATGGGGGTAGAGTTCGCTGCGCCCGTAGCCGCCGGTGGCGAGCAGGCAAAGGTGTGGGCAGCCTGAAAAATGCTGTTGCCACAGGGCAACCAGCAGGGCATCGGCGGCGGCGGTGTGGTGGTGGAAATAGCGATAGGGGCGATGGTCGTGCTGGAAAGATTGCGCAGCGGCAAGGGCGGCGGCGCGGTAGGCGGCGAATGGGGTTTCAGGCTGCATGGTGGGCTTTCGTTGCAAGTGGGCGGCGGTTATCAGCCAAACAATTCTGAATGCGAACCCAGCCGCGCTAAATGCAATTCTTGTTCACGGATAGCGTATATCAACAGCAAATCGGGTTTGATATGGCATTCGCGGTAATCGCTTAAATCGCCTTTGAGCGGATGGTCGCGGTATTTTTCGGGCAGCGGAATGTCGTTGAGTAGGCTATGCAACACTTCCGCTCATTCGGCAGTCAGCAAATCGGCAAAATTTTTCTTGGCTTCGCGTTTGAACTGGCTGGTGGCAACAAGTTTTCTCACGTTTGTTGCTCCTGAACATCGTGCATCATTTCTTCTAAACTGTTGTATCGTTTAGCAGTTTTAAACTCTTTGCGGGCGGCGATTAAACTTTGGCGCGTGGCTTCGTTATGGTTTTCGGCGGCTTTGTAGTCAAAAGACAGCGGTACGGTGCGCGTGTCGGCGACTTGGTTTAAAAACAGCTTAATCGCTTGCGATGGCGATAAACCATAGCTTTCAAACACCGCAAAGGCGCGTTCGCGCAGGTTGTCATCCAAACGAATATTGTAGTTGGTCGTTGCCATAGGGTTTCCTTTTGTGCATTGGTATTACATTTAATGGGCGATTATAAGGCTTTGTGTTTACAGCAGCAAAAAATAGGCAGCCTGAAATGGGCTTTACTGGTTTTCAGGCTGCCCTATTTAAAACAGGTTCTTAACCACCCCCGCCAGCAAAATTTGCTAAAATGCCAATCTTTCTCGTTTCCAGCCCGCCGCCCATGTCTTCCTTGCCCAAATTCCACCTTTCCCCCGCACACTGGCGCATCAGCCGCATGGCTTTGGTTGCGTGCCTGATTGTGGCGGGCGTGTATTTGGGCGGCTCGGCGGCGTTGTATCGCGTATCCGAACACGAAGCCTTGCAGCAACGCGCCCGCGAAGCCCTAGCAGGCACAAGGCGCACCGTGCAATTTGACGCGCACATTGAGCGCAGCCTGTTCCCGCGCCCCACCATCATTTTGCACAACGTAGTGCTCAGCGAAGCCGATGGCAAAGCCCCCGCCCTGCGCGCGCAAGAAGTCAAAATCGGCATCGGTTGGAGCAGCCTGATTAGCGAGCCCACCATTGAAAAACTGGTGCTCAACGACGTGCACGCGCTGTTGATTCGCAACAACCAAGGGCGCTGGAACATCGCCGATTTGTGGCAAACCCGCAACCAACGCCCCGCTGTGTTCAACCGCGTGCAAATCAACCGCGGCACGCTTATCGTGCGCGATGCCGAGCAGGGCGAATTTGCATTTAGCCAAATCAGCCTCGCCCTCGCCCGCCAAAACGACACCACCATCGGCTACCAGCTCGAAGCCCAAGCCCAATCGCCCTATTGGGAAAACCTGCAACTCACCGCCACAGGCGACACCATCAGCAGCCCCAACAGCCAACAGTTCCCCAAGCTCGCCGTCAAATTCAACGGCAAAGAAAACGGCTACACCTTTTCAGGCAGCCTGAAAACCAACGCCGCATGGCGCGAACAAGACTTCATCGCCGAAAACAGCAAGCTAGAAATCGCCAGCTATCGCCACAACAGCACCTTCAACATCAGCATCACCAAGCTCGCCAGCCGCTATGGCGACACCAAGCTCACAGGCATCAACGCCGTGTTCACTGCCCCCGGCCACCCCAACCAGCCCACAGGCACCCTCGCCGCTGCTCAAGCCCAATGGCAAGACAACGAATTGCACAGCGACGAAATCAACCTAGACCTCAACACCCGCAACGCCCAACAAGACAACCTAGACATCAACGCCAAATCCGAGCTGATATGGCGCAACGGCAGCGGCATCCAGCTTGGCAAACTCAAATTCATCAGCACCCAAACCACACCACAAGGCACGCCCCGCTTCGCCAGCGAAATGGAAGGCAGCCTGAAATTTGCCCATCTTGCCAACTGGCAAATCCAACTGCAAGGACTGTTTGACAAACAGCCCGCCAACATCGCCCTCAACCGCAACGAAAACCACATCATAGGCAGCCTGAAAATCGCCAAACTCAACACCAAAAACTACGCCACGCTCATCAAAAGCAACCCCACCACCAGCGACATCAGCCAAATCTTCCCCGCCGCCCCGCTCACCTACCAAATCGACGCCGACATCGGCACGCTGGAAACCCCCCGCGCCCAAATCGACAACATCCACGCCAGCATCAACGCCAGCGCAGAATCCATCATCATCGCCCCGCTCACCGCCGACCTATACAGCGGGCGCACCGACGGCAGCCTCATCATCCAAAACCGCACCCCCATCGCCTACCAGCTCCACCAAAAAGCCGAAGGCGTGCAAATCCACCCCATGCTGCAAGACTTGTTCCAACAAAGCCGCATCAGCGGCAAAGGCACCGCCGAATTCGCCCTCACCGCGCAAGGCAGCAGCCCCGACGAAATGCTCGCCAGCCTCAACGGCAGCGTGAAACTGGATATTAACGACGGCGAATGGTCGGGCATCAGCTTCAACCGCATCCGCAACCTGCTCGCCGGCATCGGCAACAGCACGCCCGAAGCCGAAGCCACCGCCATGCCGTTCAGCCATTTTGTGCTGGAAGCCAACATCCAAAACGGCATCAGCAGCCACAGCGCCCAAGCCGCGTTTACCTGGCCCGCCGCCACCATGACCAGCAGCGGCAAGCTCAACCTTGCCAGCAACGAAATCACCGAAGACATCCGCTTCAAAGGCAACGCCGAAAGCCAAGCCCTGCCCATCCGCGTCAGCGGCAAAATGGACAACCCCAGCGTGAGCCTAAATTTCCAACAAATCACATCAGGCAGCACCACCGCCGAAGAAAAGCAAAAAGCCATCAGCAACGCCTTAAAACAACAATGGCAATGGTTTATCGCCCAGCCCAACACGCAGCCTGAAAACGACAACCCCGCGCTCGCCGCATCGCAGCCTGCTGCAGCCCAAGCCGCGTCCAAGCCCAAACCCGCCGCCCGGCCCGCCGCCCCTGCGGTTGCCCCCGTGCCCGAAAAACCCGAAAGCCGCAACGAAGCCAAACACGAACCGCGCATCGCATTGCCCAAAGCCAAGCCCGTTAAACCCGCCGTTAAGCCGGTAAGGCAGCCTGGAAAGGCCAAGCCGAGCAATAAGCAGCCTGAAAAAGCCAAACCCCAAGCCGGCGACAAATCCGCTGCGAAACCCAACAGCAAGCCGCCTGCAAAAGCCAAGGACAAGAAAAAATAGGCAGCCTGAAAACGGTACTGCGGTTGGCAAGGCATGGAACGGCGGCGGCTCATTGCCCATTGCCAAAAGGCGTGTTTGAATGGCGCGGAATATTGGCTTTGGTTGGCGGGCTGGCGATGCTTATTGGGTGGGGTGATGTAAAGGCAGCCTGAAAAACGTGTGCATTCGTTTTTCAGGCTGCCTTTGCGGTTTCGGGCAATCTGTGCGGCAGCCTGAAAATGTTAGAGCGGTAAGCGGGGCATGGAGCGGCGGTGGCTCGTCGCCAAAGAGGGTTGAATTGCAGAGCGTTGGATTGAGGCATATTGGTTGGTAAGCGGCTGATGTGGTTGGCGCTGGCGTGAATAGGCAGCCTGAAAACTCGTAGCTTCAATGAAGCCCAAGCGTTGTTCGCCCATCCAACGAAATCGGTTGGCGGGTGCATTCAAATTTAGCGCATTCAAATGTTTGTCTGCGAAAAAGGTAGCCTGAAAACGTGTGCATTCGTTTTCAGGCTGCCTTTTGTCGGTTGAAACTTTTGCAAAACTTGGTCGGTTGGGCGTCAATGCCCGACTTGCAACTGCCTTGGCATTTTTAGCCGGCGCACGGCTTGCGGGCAAGCCGTAGGGGGCGCGGGATGGTTTTCAGGCTGCCTGTTATTGCGCCCGCGTTCAAACTTGGGGCGGTTAATTTGTTTGCCGTGGGGGTGGGTATTTTGGCGGGCAAGCGAGTTGTCCTCCCTCTATTGGGCGTTTTCCAATGCATTAAAGGCAGCCTGAAATCGGAATGGTGCGTTTCTGTTTAAAGCGTGCGTTGCGCGTCGGCAAAATGTTGGCGAGCCGTCGCTGCTCCGTGTCGGCATTCGGTTCGCAAGGGTTTCAGGCTGCCTTGGGTGATTTAAGGCAGCCTGAAAATGGTGGCTGGGCTGGCGGTCGTTGCCCTGCTTGTTCGCAACCCTCTTGCTTACAACCATTGTTTCAGGCTGCTGGTGGGGATGTCCCATTGCCATACGCCGTTGCTGGTGATGCCGTCCAGACCGCGCAGGAAGAGATAGCGGATGTGGAGGGTGGCGGGGGAGGCGTTTCGGCTGGTGAGGTAGCGGGCGGTGGCGATGGCGTAGAGCAGGGCTTGTAGGGCGTAGTGGTGTTGGGCGATGGCTTGGTTGAGCGCGGCTTGGGTGTAGTCGCTGGGGCTGTTGCCCAGCCAGTTGGATTTGTAGTCTAGGATGAGGGTGTCGCCTTGTGGGGTTTGGGCGAGTAGGTCTATGTAGCCGTTGATGTAGCCTTGTACGTCGCGGAAGCTGAGGTTTTGGGCGGCGGCGATGATTTCGGGGGGGAGCTTGCTGTGTTGGGCAAACCATGTTTTCAGGCTGCCTAAGGTGAAGTTTTGGGTGTGCAGCAGGAAGCCGAATTCGGTGAGGATGTTTTGCGGGGGCAGGGTGCTGAGGCTGGTGTGGGGCAGCAGGGGGGTGTGGCGGGTGTGGTCTATGAGTTGGGCGATGGTGTCTTGCCATTGTTGGCTGTTGATGTTGTGTTGGTCTAGGGTGGTTTGGATGAGGGGGAGGTTTTGTTGGCTAGGTTGGGCGTGGGGGTAGCGTTCTAGTAGGCTGTGTAGGCAGATGCCTGCGGCGGTGCCTTGGGGGAATTGGGCGATGGTGGGGGGAGCGTCTGGTTTCAGACTGTCTTGTGAATTTTGGGCTTGGGCGGTTTGTTCGCCGGGGTCTAGCGGGGTTTGTTCGCTGGGGAGGGCGGTGCTGTGGCGGCTGAGGGCGGTGAAGCTGGTGTGCTGGGGGCTGCGGTAGCTGCGGGGGGGGATGGCGGTGGCTTGGTAGGCGGGTTGGGGTTCGTCCGTGGGGGCTTGGTTTGGTTTCAGGCTGCCTGTGTATTGCGGCAAGGCGAGGGTGTCGTGCCATTGGATGTGCTCGGGGTGTTGCGCGATGAAGTTTTGCCAGCTTTGGCGGTAGGCTTGGGCTTGGATGTGGGCGTATTCGTCTTTGCCGGCTTTGCCTTTTTCAGGCTGCTGGTGTTGGATGAGGTAGGCGAGGGGGCTGTGTTCGGTTTTGGGGTAGCTGGCGATGTAAATGTTGAGCTGTTCTTCGGCGCGGGTGAGGGCGACGTAGAGCAGGCGGAGGTCTTCGGAGCGTTGTTCGGTTTGGGCTTGTTGTTGGTCGCTGTCGGTGAGCTGGGTTTTGTGGATGAGTTGGGCTTGGTGGTTTTGGTGGATGATTTGCCATTCGGGTGTTTGTTGGTTGCTGGCTTTCCATGCGAATGGGCAGTACACGATGGGGTATTGCAGCCCTTTGGCGGCGTGCATGGTTACGATTTTGACGAGGTTTTCATCGCTTTCTAGGCGCAAGAGGGCGTGGTCTTGGGGGTTGGCGTTGTGTTGGCTGGCTTGGATTTGTGCGCCGAGCCATTGTTGCAGCGCGCTGGGGGGTTGTCCTTTTTCGTCTTGGGTGGCTAGGATTTCTAGGATTTGGTGGAGATTGGTTAGGGTGCGGTCGTTGCGTTGGGCGAGTAGGGTGGTTTCGGCGTGGGATTGGTGGAGAAATTGTTGTAGGGCGGGGTAGATGCCGTGTTGTTGCCATGTTTGGGCGGCTTGGTGAGCGGCATCGGTCCATTGGGTGAGCTGGGCTTCGTTTTGGTTGAGCTGTTGGATTTGGGCAGCGGTGTGGTTGTATAGGCAGCCTGAAAGCAGGTAGATGAGGTGTTGGGTGCGTTGGGGGTTGAGGATGAAGCTGATGAGGGCGTAGACGGCTTGGGTTTCTTCTTCGGCGTAGATGCTGTCGCGGCTCAGGAGCACGCTTTGGATGTGGTGCGTTTTGAGCTGGCGTTGCATCAGCGAGCCTTCTTTGCGGGTGCGCACGAGGATGGCGATTTGCCCTGCGCTGACGGGAGTTTTGCCTTGGGCGTGGGCGTGTAAAGTAACGGCGATTTCTTGGGCGCACCATTGGGCGGCGCGTTGGGTGAGGGTGTCGCTGTCGTCGGCGGTGGGGTCTTGGTTGAGCCATGTGAGGCGCAGGGGGGCGGTGCCGGCGGGCAGTGTGCTTTGGCTGCGGGCGGCGCGGGCGGGGGTGTAGGGGATTTGGGGCAGGGCGAAGGGGTTGGGGCGGGAAAAGAGGGCGTTGATGGTGCGGACGAGGGCGGCGTGGCTGCGGTAGTTTTGGCTGAGGGTGTGGCGGTTGGCGGGGGGGATGGTGTCGGCGGCGGCGAGGTAGGCGTAGATGTCTGCGCCGCGAAAGCTGTATATGGCTTGTTTGGGGTCGCCAACCATGTAGAAGGCGGTTTTATTTTGGTTGCACTCGTTTTCAGGCTGCCTTTGGGGTTGCATAAAGGCGGCTTTGAAGATGGCGTATTGCAGGGGGTCGGTGTCTTGAAATTCGTCGATGAGGGCGGTTTGCCAGTTGGCGGATAGGGCGCGGGCAAGGGCTTGGGCGTGGGGTTTTTCGGGGCTGAGGGCGTGGTAAACATCCAGCAGTAGGTCGTCGAATTGGCGGTTGGGGCTGGTTTTTTTGTCGGCTTCGTTTTGCGCGCGCAGGTAGTGGATGATGTTGTGGGAGAGTTGGATTAGGGCTTGGCTTTCGGCTTGGATATGGGCTTGGGCGGCGGTGGCGAGTGCGCCGAGGGTGGTGTCGATTAGAGCAAGCGGCTCGGCGGGCAGTTGGATTTTTTGCTTGGATTTTTTGTCTTGGTTGGCTTTGCTTTGCAGAAATTCGGCGGTGAAGATGGCTTGGGTATGGCTGCTTTCGGTGAGCAGTTGCCAGATGGTTGCGGGGCTGGGGCAGCCTGAAAATTGGTGGAGCCGGGCGAAGCGGTCTTCGCAGCGGGCGGCGTTGTAGCTTTGTTTGTTGAGATGGGGATGCAGTTGCCAGAAGGCGGCTTGGATTTGGGTAAGCTGGGCGCAAACGTGTTGCCATGCTTGTTGAAAGGCTTGCTGGGTTTGGGCGATGTGGGCGTTTTCAGGCTGCCTTAATTGCAGATAGGGGCGGGCTAGGTAGGGGGATAGGGCTTGCAGTTGTTTTTCGGGGGTTTGGTTGTGTTGGTAAACAAGCTGGGCTTGGCTGGGGTTGGGGGCGATTTGGGTGCGCCAATAGTCTTGGATGGCGATGAGGTTGGGGTTGTCGTTGGGGTCTTCGTTGAGCTGGATGTTGAAAGGGGCTTGGCAGTAGAAGGCGAAGTCTTGCAGGATGCGTTGGCAGAAGCCGTGGATGGTGTAGATGGCGGCGTTGTCAAAATTGCTGATGGCGGCGGTGAGGCGCAGTTGTAGCCGCGCTTGGGATTCTGTGGTGAGGGCTTGGCTGAGCAGGTTGAAGAGGAAGTCGTCGGGGCGGTTTTTGTCGTCTAGGCTGTTTTGGCGCAGGCTTTCAGGCTGCGTTTGGGCGTTGGGCGTGCGTTTAAGCGCGGCGAGGGCTTGGTCTAGGCGGGCGCGTAGGCGGGTTTTGAGCTCAGCGGTGGCGGCTTTGGTGAAGGTTACGACTAGGATTTGTTCTACGTTTTGTTTTTCCAGCAGCACAAGGCGGGTGAACAGGGCGGCGATGTTCCATGTTTTGCCTGTGCCTGCGCTGGCTTCGATAAGGTGGATGCCGTGTACGGGGATGGTGAGCGGGTTGAGCGGGGCGGGGGTGGTCATGTGGGCAGCCTGAAAACGGGTTGGGGTGGGGAAACAACGGGCGCAATGATAGCATGATGCGCGGGCGTTTTCGCTTTGCCGCCGCGCGCTGTTTTAACGCTGTTGAAGCCTGCGGTTTTCAGGCTGCGTGGTAGAATGGCGGCTTGTTAAACGATGTAAACGAAAGGATTTGCGATGGCTGTTGAACGGTTTGGCTGCGGCGCGCGCTTGTCGGAAGCGGTGGTTGCCAATGGTTTTGTGTTTTTATCGGGCATGGTGCCCGAGACGGGCGGCGACATCACGGCGCAAACGGCGGATGTGTTGCGCCAGATTGACGCTTGGCTGGCGCAATGCGGCTCGGACAAGGCGCACATTGTGGAAGCGACCATTTTTCTGGCGAACATGGCGGATTATGCAGGGATGAACGCGGCATGGGACGCTTGGGTGGATGCGGCAAACCCGCCTGCGCGCGCTTGCGTGGAAGCGAAGCTGGCAAAGGAGGAATGGTTGGTGGAAATTAAAGTTTCGGCGGTGGTGAAGCCAACAGAGGCAGCCTGAAAACGGGTTTTGCCGCAGCATCATCGCCCTGCCAACACGCCCAAAATCATTTTCAGGCTGCCTCAACAGCCTGTTTGCAAAAAGGAAAAATCATGACTACTCAAATCCAAGCCGTCGCCTTTGACCTAGACGGCACACTCTGCGACTCCATCCCCGACCTCGCCGCCGCCGCTAACGCCATGCGCCAAACGCTCGGCATGGCAACCCTGCCCGCCGCCACCGTGCAAAGCTATGTGGGCGACGGCATTGGCGTGCTGGTACACCGCGCCCTCACCGACAACCCACAAGGCACCGCCCCCGAAGCACAATGGCAACAAGGCTACACCGCCTTTGTCCGACACTACGCCGACCACATCGCCGACCGCATCCGCGCCTACCCCGAAACCGAAGCAGGCTTGGCGCTGCTGCAATCGCTGCGCATCCCGCTTGCCGTCATCACCAACAAAAACGAAATACTCGCCGTGAAACTGCTCAAAGCCTTGAAGCTGGATGGCTATTTCAGCATCGTCATCGGCGGCGACACCTTGCCCGAAAAAAAACCCAGCCCCGAGCCGCTGCGCCACGTTGCCCAAGTGCTCGGCGTGAACGTGGCAAACATCATCATGGTGGGCGATTCCAAAAACGACATCCTCTCCGCCAAAGCCGCAGGCAGCATCGCCGTGGGCGTAACCTTTGGCTACGGCGACATGGCGCAACTGAGCCAAAACCCCGCCACCAAGCCCGATTGGACGATTAACGCCCTGCCCGATATTTACGCCCATCTGCGCCCGCAAAAGCCCGAAGAAGAGTAATCCGCCCGCATAAGGCAGCCTGAAACCTTTGCAAAAGCTGTAACCAATGGCGCGTCGGCTCACCGATATTTTCTTGCCAACCGGCAAAACGCCATTGAATACGCCATTTGGCGACGAGCCATTGCCGCGCCATTTTAGATTTCAGGCTGCCTAATCTTGTTTACACACCCGATCAGGCAGCCTGAAAACAGATTTCCGAATACCGTTTTACAACAAGCCAAAATGACAACGATACCCGTTGCGTGTATGCGCTTGCCCACGCCCCGTTTGGCAACATTCCACGCCATGCCGCAAAGCCACGCCCCCGTATATATGTTTTTTCAGGCTGCCTCAACCCCCATCACCCCCACCCACCATGCGACCCACCAAATCCCTACGCGCCCGCGCCCTAGACATTCTCTCCCGCCGCGAAGTCAGCCGCCAACAGCTCTACCGCAAACTCGCCCCCTACGCCGAAGATACAGACGAACTGGAAGCCGTGCTCGCCGAATTTGCCCGGCGCAACTGGCAATCCGACGAACGCTACACCGAAGCCTACATCCACAGCAAAAGCCAAAAACACGGCACGCAACGGCTCAAACAAGCCCTTGCCGCGCAAGGCATCGACGAAGCGCTTATCCGCGAACACCTGCCCGATGCCCGCGCCGAGCAAGCGCATGCCAACCAAGTGCTGCGCAAAAAATACCCCACCCCGCCCGCCGACTACGCCGAAAAACAAAAGCAACTGCGCTTTTTGGTCTATCGCGGCTTTGATTTTGACACCGCCAACTATGCCGTGAAACACGCGTGGGATGACGGGGATGCAGACGAATAAAAGCCGTGTGCGCCGTCATCCATACAAATACAGGTTTGCCGTTTCAGGCTGCCCAAACGCATTAAGGCAGCCTGAAATCTGGGCAAAACGCAAGCAGGTCGGGCATTGATGCCTGACCTGCGGCAACAGTTTGTTTTTACGGTTATTCCTGAATATCAAACAAAATTCTCGCCCACGCGGGCGTGACGGCGTTTCTTGTTTTCAGGCTGCCTCTGCCGTTGCGCCGCCTTTCAGCTTCCCAACGCAGACCGCTCCAAAGGTTTTCAACCATGGATTTCAGGCTGCCTTCGGGCTTTCGCTGAACGCGGGCGCGATGTTTGGCAGCTTGAAAAGCCGACCCCGCGCTCCTACGGCTTGCCCGCAAGCCGTGCGCTGCTAAAAACAAAGGCAGCCTGAAACGCACCATACCGTTTCAGGCTGCCTTTACGTATCCCATGCAGCCTGAAAACGCCGTCGCCGACACCTTTCAGGCTGCCTTAATCCGTTTGCCAATCACAAATCCTGCCCGCTTTCAAACGCCCGTGCCGCGCCCGTTAGCGGGTCAATAAACGCCAACCGCTTTGCCAGCAGTTTTAACGGCTTGCTGTAATCGTCGCCGTTTTCAGGCTGCACCACGGGATACAGCGCGTCGTTCAGCAACGGCATGCCCAGCCCCATCATCTGCACTCGCAGCTGGTGTTTTTTGCCGGTAATCGGCTGCAATTCGTAGAGGCTCACCTCGCCGCGCTGTTCCAGCAGGCAAACGCGTGTTTCGGCATTCGCCTCGCCCGCTGCTTCTCGCATCAAAAAAAACGGCTCGCTGGGCACAAGGCGCGTGCGCACGGTAAGCGGGTAAGCCAAATCCAAGCGCGTTGCCGCCAGCGCGTGGTAAGTCTTTTGGATGGCATGGCTGGGAAACAGCGCGTGATACGCCGCGCGCGTGGCAAGGTTGTGCGAAAACAGTATCACGCCTGCGGTGTCTTTGTCCAGCCGATGCAGCGGCGTGATGTCTGCCGTGTTCAGATGCTGCAAATCGGGGTGCAGGCGCAGGCGGGTGAGCAGCGTTTCGTGCAAAAACCGCCCGCTGGGGGTAACGGGCAAAAAATGCGGCTTGTCCACCACGATTAAATCGTTGTCCAGCCACAAGATTTTTTCGTCAAACGGGATGCGCGGCTCGGTATCGCGGCTGATTTCGCGGTAGTAAAAAAGGGTTTCTCCCGCTTGGAAGGGCGTGTGTTCGTTTAACGGCTCGCCGTGCCGGTTCACCACCATGCCGCTGTTGAGCCGCGCGCGCCAAACGCTTTCGGCGATAAACGGAAAGCGGGCGCGCAAATAGCACAGCAGAGGCTTGCCGATGTATTGTTTGTCGTGCGGCAGGTTGAGGTAGCTGGGTTTGATGCCGTTTAGTATGGGCAGGGGGCTGGGTTTCATGAACGATATTTTAGCAAAATAGGCAGCCTGAAATCGGTTACAATACGCGCTTTTTTCAGGCAGCCTGAAAACCCCGTTACACTATCCGAAAGCCGCAAAATGTCGCAAAAAATCCAATCCGTTAAAGGCATGAACGACCTTCTGCCCGTTGAACAAAAAGACTTCAAGCTCACCGCCAATTTTTGGCAAGCCTTTGAAAACCAAGTGCAAAAGTGGACGCAGCGATTTGGCTACAAGCAAATCCGCACGCCCATTGTGGAACACACAAATCTATTTGTACGCTCCATCGGCGAAGAAACCGATGTGGTGGGCAAGGAAATGTACACGTTTAACGACAACGCGGGCGAAACCAGCCTCAGCCTGCGCCCCGAGGGCACAGCCAGCTGCCTGCGCGCCGTGGTGGAACACGATTTAACCTACGCCGCGCCGCAAAAATTGTGGTACATGGGTGCCATGTTTCGCGCCGAACGCCCGCAAAAAGGGCGTTATCGCCAGTTTCACCAAGTGGGCATTGAAGCGCTGGGTTTTGCCGACCCTGATATTGATGCCGAAATCATCGCCATGTGCGCCGATTTGTGGCGCGAATTGGGCATCAGCGAGCAATTAACGCTGGAAATCAACAGCTTGGGTAACCGCGAAGAACGCGCCACCCACCGCGCTGCCTTGGTTGCTTACTTGTCGCAACACGAAGCGGAGCTGGACGACGACAGCAAACGCCGTTTGCACACCAACCCGCTGCGCGTGTTAGACAGCAAAAACCCCGCCTTGCAAGACATTTGCAACGCCGCGCCGCGCCTGTTGGACTATTTGGGCGAAGCATCGCAGCAACACTACAACACATTCAAATCGCTGCTGGATGGCTTGCAAATCAAATACATAGAAAACCCACGCTTGGTGCGCGGCTTGGATTACTACAACCACACCGTGTTTGAATGGACCACCGACAAGCTGGGCGCGCAGGCCACCGTGTGCGGCGGCGGGCGTTACGACGGCTTGATGGAAGAGCTGGGCGGACGCGCCACGCCGTCTATCGGCTTTGCGATGGGCATCGAGCGGCTGCTGCTGCTGGTGCGCGATTACGGCAGCCTGAAAGCCGATTTCGTGCCCGATGTGTTTGTGATGCAGCAGGGCGAGGGCGCAACGTTGGCAGCGATGAAACACGCGCAAACCTTGCGCGGCGCGGGGTTTAACGTGGCGCAGTTTTCAGGCAGCACCAAGCTGAAAAACCAGTTTAAACGCGCCGACCAATCGGGCGCGGCGTTTGCCGTGATTATTGCGGAAAACGAAGTGACGCAAAATACGGTTACAATTAAAGACTTACGCGGCGGGCGCGGGCAAACAACCGTTGCCGCCGATGAGCTAGTTCAACAATTAAACGAATGGAGTACGCAATAATGGCGGGTTATCACGACGAACAAGAAAACATCAACACGGCGAAGCATATTTGGCACAGCGGCGGCAAATGGGTGGCGGCTTTGCTGGTGGCGGGCGCGTTGGGCTATGTGGGCTATGTGGCGTATCAAGGGCGCGTGCACCAAGGCAGCGCGCAAGCGGCGCAACTGGCGGCGCAGGTGAAAGGCGATGCGGCGAAATTGGCGGCGTTGCAACAGCAGTTCCCCAAAGATACGGCAACCACGCAAGCCAGCTTGCAAACGGCGGCGGCGTTGTTCCAAGCGGGCAAGCTGGATGATGCGGCGAAGGCGTATCAATGGGTGCTGGCAAACGACAAAACGCCCGTTTTTCAGGCTGCCGCGATGCAGAATTTGGCGAATGTTTACATTCAGCAGAAAAAATACGACGACGCGCTTAAAACGCTTGCCATGCCTGTGAGCGAGCCGTATCAGCCGTTGATTAACGAAGCCAAAGGCGATGTGTTCGCGGCGCAAGGCAAAGCCAAAGAAGCGGGCGAGGCGTATAAACTGGCGTTGGATAAATTGCCTGAAAACTCGGGCAACCGGCAGTTTATCCGGATGAAGATGAGCCAGCTTTGATGGGCTTGGCTTGATGTAAACGAAACCCAGCGGATGAACGCTGGGTTTTTTGTTTCAGGCTGCCATAGGCGGCGGTTCAGGCAGCCTGAAAATCCTGCAACACGCATTGGATTTCGCTCGCTTCGCGCAAGGTGCGCACGGTGGCAAACAGTTGCGCCGCTTCGGGGTAGGCTTTTTTCATCATGCCGAGCCATTGTTTGAGCCGCGCGACGGCGTATTTGCCTTGCGGCTCGTGCGCGAGGCACAAATCAAAAAACAGGCGTATCCAATCCATGATTTCCGCGTTGAATGCGGCAGCCTGAACGGGCTCGCCGCGCAGGTGTTGCTTGATTTGGCGCGCCAAATCGGGGCGCATCACCGCGCCGCGCCCAATCATCACGTCGTCGCAGCCGCTGGTTTGGCGGATGGCGAGGTAGTCGTCCAGCGTGAACACGTCGCCGTTGGCGATGACGGGGATGGCGACGCGCTCGCGGATGGTTTTGAGCCAATGCCAATGGGCGGGCGGTTCGTAGCCTTGCACTTTGGTGCGGGCGTGGATGGTGATTTGGCTGGCGCCGCCTGCGGCGATGGCTTGGGCGTTGGCGACGGCCAAATCGGTGTTTTCAAAACCCAAACGCATTTTAGCGGTGAGGTTGATGTGTTCGGGCAGCCTGAAACGCAGCTCGTGCACGATTTGGCGGATGCGCTCGGGCTCGCGCAGCAGGATGGCGCCGCCTTGGTGTTTGTTGACGGTGGGGGCGGGGCAGCCGAAGTTGAGGTCTATGGTTTGCACGCCGAGGCGCACGGCTTCCAGCGCGTTTTTTGCCATCATGTCGGCATCGCTGCCGAGCAGTTGGGTGGTGCAGGGGATGCCCGACGGGGTGCGGTTTTGCCGGGCGATTTCGGGGACGTGGCGCAGCCATGTGACGCGGGAATGGACGGTGTGGGTGATGCGGACGAATTCGCTCACGCATTCGTCGTAGCCGCCGATGCGTGTGAGCAGGTCGCGCATGGGGGCATCAGTTAGCCCTTGCATGGGGGCGAGAATGAGTTTAGGCATAGTGGTTTTCGCTGGCGCAAGCCTTAAAACGCTTCGGCTGCGAATTTGCATTTATGTCGCCGCCCAGCCTGGCCATGCCCGAATACATTACCGAAGAATTGGACGAAGCCGGCGCAAAATGGCAGATACTGCCCAATTTGGAAAGTGCGGCGGAATGGGCAGATATCCTGTATATGACCCGCGTGCAGCGCGAACGCTTCGATGGCGTGGAATTCGCCAAAATCCAAGGCAAATTCAACCTGCATGCCGCCACTTTGACCAATGCCAAACCCAATTTGCGTGTGCTGCACCCCCTGCCGCGCGTGGACGAAATTGCGCCCGACGTAGATGGCACGCCGCATGCTTATTACTTTGAACAAGCACAAAACGGCGTATTTGCGCGTATGGCCATGCTTGCATTGGTGTTGAATGAGAATGTGTAGATATTGAGTTTTCATTCAGCCGATAAATCAATTTTTGCCAGAAAGTTCAAACGAATGTATGCGAGAAAATTATTGGTGGTGATGTGCTTGGCAGCACTTACCGCAGGCTGCAATAAAGACGAAAAATCAGGTCTGGGCACAGCAAAAGGCTTGGCCACGGCCAACTCAACCTCCGGCTCATCTTCCAATAACAATAACTATGCGAAACTCAGAGGACGGGAATACACTTCCGCACAAACGCCTGCACCCGCCCCAAGTCCTGCGCCTGCTCCAGTGCCGACACCTAATCCGGCACCTGCTCCAACGCCGACGCCTAATCCGACACCGGCGCCAAGTCCCGTACCTACTCCAGCGCCGACACCTAATCCGACACCGTCGCCTGCACCTGCTCCGTCTGTAAACGGCTGCGAACATCCGACCGATGAATCCGGGCAATGGCGAAGCGCGAAATGCTATGAATTCAAGGAAGGGCGCGTGCCTGCCGATTGGGAAAGCAAAGAAATCCACAATCATTTGCACAGTTATCTGTCCTACCTGCCGGACAACATCTCTTTCGTGGCCGGCGATTATGCCCAACTGACCACGCGCCGCCACTGTGTTGATAAAGAAGGAGACCCCTTGAACGACAGCAACGCCACCTCTGGCGTATGTCCGGCGGGAAAAGTCACCCAATATTCCAGCGGCCGGCTGGAAACCATCGGCATGGTGGATGCAAGCCGCCCCTTTCGTGCCGAAGTCCGCGCCAAAATGAATTGGAACGGGCTGCGCGGCATGCGCACTGCGCTTTGGCTGAACAAACATACAAACGAAGACAGTATCCGCACCTGCAAAACCCCTGGCGGCGGTAGTGCGCCTTATGGTTCGCTGCTGATTCTGGAATGGTTCTCCGCCATGCCGGATTATGCCTTCCCTGCATCCAGCATCAGCTGCTATTATAGCACGGCGGGCAAAGAATGGCGTACGCGCGTATTCGTGCATCGCTTGGAAAACCGTATCCGCAACCGTTCCACTTGGCTGACGCACGATTGGCATGTTTGGGCCATCGAATATGATGGCACCAAAATCCGTTATTACATGGACGGCAAGCTGATTCCCGTGCACCATTACCGCGTGAACGATTCCAGCACGGTCGATGTGACCGACTACCACAGTTTCACGCCGGACGGTACATACGTTTCCACCATGCCCGACGAGGACTACACCAAGCTGCAAATCGACCCCGATTTGGTCGAACAAGTGCTCCGCAACGACAAATGGCATTTCGTTTTGAACGATTATGTGGAATGGGAAGACAATCTGGATCCGCCGTCCGTCAGCGAGCCGTTCCCGATGCAGACCACGCAGATTGACTATGTGCGGCTGTACTATAAATAACAAATAACATCCCATGCAGGCTGCCCGAAAGCGATAGATTCGCGTATTATCGGGCAGCCTGCAATATTTCATGAGCACCATGCCCAATATGCCCGCTCGCCTGACCAACCCCCTTGGTATTATCCTTGTTGTGATGCTGCTGCTTGTCATTAGGGTGCAGGCTGCTTTGCGTTGGCGCACGTTATCGGCGTTGTCAGCACTTATGCCGTGCCCGGTCAGCCCGAACAGGTGCGCCTGCTCCAACGCCCAATCATCCGCGGAACCGGCCAACCGCGCTGCGAACTCGGCTATTGCCAAGGGAGTAGGGTGGGGCAGCCTGAAAAGGGGGTTGATGTTTCAGGCTGCCTATGGATGGAAGATGAGTTGTGTTGGGCTGTGTTTCAGGCTGCCTTATTTATGGAGCGGGCTGATGTTTGTTTAACGAATGGATGGTTGCGTTCAATCGCTTTTCAGGCTGCCGTAGTGTTTTTCAGGCTGCCGTAGTAATGAATATAAGCAACGCCAAACATCGGTTTCAGTTATTCAACCTGCAGCACAACAAGACAACGCAACAGCCATGTCGCCACACAAAATAGGCAGCCTGAAAACATCAAACCCGTTTTCAGGCTGCCTTTTGGTTCGCAAGGTTATTGGGCGGTTGCCTGTTTGCTTGTTTGCACAGCGGTTTTTGCCGCCTTGATTTCCTGCTGCGTGGTGGCATCGTCGGTTGAATAGCGTTTCAAGCCGCCGCCCAAGGCTTTATACAAATCCGCCAAGTTTTCCAGCAGGCTCAGCTGGGTGGACAACACGGTTGTGTCGGCCGAATAACTGCTGCGTTGCGCGTCCAGCAAATCCAATGCGCTGGAAACGCCGTGTTTGTAGCGCAGGGTGGTTAAGCGCAGACGTTCGTTGTAGGCTTTTTGTTGCGCCAGGTTGGAATCGTATTGCGTGTTCATGGCGGCGCGGGCAACCAGCGCATCGGCCACGTCGCGGAACGCGCCTTCAACGGCGGCTTCGTAGGCGACTACGGCTTTTTCCTGCTCAATTTTGCTCACTTTCAACTGGTTGCGGCGTTGCCCCCAGTCAAAAATGGGCAGCGACAGATTGCCGCCGTAAGACCATGTTTTATTGGACGAGTTAAATAAATTGCTCAACTGGCTGCTGCCAAAGCCCAAAGTGCTGGTGAGGCTGATGGTTGGGAAGAACGCGGCGCGTGCCACGCCGATATTGGCATTGGCGGCTTTAAGCGTGTGCTCTGCCGCGATGATGTCGGGGCGGTTGAGCAGCAAGTCGGATGGCAAGCCTGCGGGCAAGTTTCGGATTTTAAACTGCTTGCTCAACGCCAAAGGCGCGGGCAAATCGTCGGGGATTTTTTGGCTAATCAGCAATTCCAAAGCGTTGCGCGCTTGCTCGCGGGCGCGCACGGCGGCGGCGTAGCTGGCTTTGGCGTTTTCAATCATCGCTTCTTGCGAACGCAAATCCAGCGCGGAAATCACGCCTGCTTTGTGGCGCACTTTCGCCAAATCGTAGGTTTTTTGGTAGCTCGCCAAAGTTTTTTCGGATAACGCCATTGCGGCGGTGGCGTATTGCTCGTTGAAATACGCTTTGGCAACGCTGGCAATCAGGCTCAGATGCGTGGCATCACGGCTGGCGGCGGTGCTGAAATATTGTTGCAGCGCGGCTTGGCTGCTGTTGCGCACGCGCCCCCACAAATCCAGCTCAAACGCGGAAATGCCCAAGCCTGCGTTGTAGCTTTCCACGTCGCCGCGGCTGCGGCTTGCGCCACCGTTTGCCCCGAGGCTCGGGAACTGCGATGAGCGGGTAATCGCGTATTGGGCGCGGACTTGCTCCACGTTCAAATTGGCGGTGCGCAAATCGGTGTTGTTTTTCAGGGCGATTTCAATCAGCGCGTGCAGGCGCGGGTCGGCAAAATAGTCTTGCCAGCCCAGTGAGGCAGCCTGAAAGGCTTGTTCGCCGTTGCGCTGCGCATCGTATTTGAAGGTGTCGGACGGCAGTTCAACATTGGGTTTTTCGTATTTGGGCGCAAGGTTGCACGCCGATAGGGCAATGCTTAGGGCAACCGCAGTCAATGAATGATTTAAAACAGGTTTCATAATTTTCCTTCCATAGATGATTTTCAGGCTGCCTATGGTATTGCATTTTGAGGCAGCCTGAAAACCGTTAATGCTTGCTAAACGCTTGGGCATCCATGTCTTCTTCGTCGTCAAACAAATCCAGCTCGCCTTGAACGGGGGGCTGTTTGCCGCCTGTGAAGAAACGCACCACAAGGTTCACGATGATGTAGAACATCGGCACAAGGAACACCGATAGGAACGTGCCCACCAGCATACCCCAGAACACCGCCGTGCCAATTGCGCGTTGGCTGGCTGATGATGCGCCCGTGGCGATATACATCGGCACAATGCCCAAGATAAACGCAAACGAAGTCATCAAAATGGGGCGGAAACGCAGCTTGGCGGCGCGCAATGCCGATTCGGCGACGGATTTGCCCGATTCGTGCAAGTCTTTGGCAAATTCGATAATCAGAATGGCGTTTTTCGCGCTCAAACCCATCACCGTAATCATGCCCACCGTGAAATACACGTCATTGCTGTAATTGTGGATGAGCGCGCCCAAAGCCACGCCCAAAATCCCCAGCGGCACAACCAACAGCACAGAAAACGGAATAGACCAGCTTTCATACAGCGCCGCCAATGCCAAGAACACGGCAACCGCGGCCAGCGCGTAAATCATGTTTTGCTGCGATGTGCCTTTGGCTTCTTCGCGGGATTGGCCCGCCCATTCCAAGCTGTAATTGCCTTCCAAGTTGTCCACCATTTTTTTCACTTCCGCCATCGCTTCGCCTGTGGATTTGCCCGCAGCAGGCGCGCCTGTGATTTGCATGGCAGGATAGCCGTTAAAGCGTTCGCTTTGCTCCATGCCTTTTTCCCATTTTGCGGTGGCAAAAGAGGAAAGCGGAATCAGCGTGCCATTGCCCGCAGGCACGGTTAACGCCAAGATGTCTTCAGGCTGCATCCGCGATTTGGCTGATGCTTGCACAATCACGCGCTGCAAACGCCCATCGTTGGGGAAGTCGTTGACATAAGTGGACGATAAGGCGGTGCCCAATACGCTGCGAATGCTGGCAAAGCTCACGCCATTAGAAGCCGCTTTCATGCGGTCAATCTCAATTTTTAATTGCGGCGCATCGTCCAAACCGCTGGCGCGTACGTTTGATGGGTCAAACATGGCAGGGTTTTGGCGCATTTTTTGGATTAACTCATCGCGGCGGGCAACCAATTCTTCGTGGTTGTATGTGCCACGCGCTTGCAAATAGAAGCTGAAACCCGAATCGTTACCCAATTCCATAATTGGCGGCGGGTTCAACGCCAGCGCAAAGCCGTCTTGAATTGCGCCGCTCATCATCGCGCCTGTGATTTTGCCAGCCACCGCATCGGCGGTGCTGCCTGCGCCTGCGCGCTCTTTCCAGTCTTTGAGCATGATAAAGCCCATACCCATGTTTTGACCGCTGCCTGTAAAGCTAAATCCAGACACGGTAACCACATCTTGGACTTCGGGCATAGAATGCGCCACTTGGTTGAGCGTTGCCAAGGTTTTCTCGGTGCGCTCGGCGGTTGCGCCTGTGGGCAACTGCACGGTGGTCATAATAAAGCCTTGGTCTTCGCTGGGGATAAACGAGCTGGGCAAGCGCGTAATCAACACGAATGCGCCCGCGCCCAATGCCAAGTAAATCACAAACATCACGCCAGCTTTGCGCAAGGTTTTGCCAATCCAGCCTGAATAAGTGCGCGTGCCAGCATTAAACACGCGGTTAAACCAGCCAAAAAAGCCTTTTTTGGTGTGGTTATGCCCTTTGGGAATCGGTTTGAGCATGGTGGCGCACAAGGCGGGCGTGAGCGTTAACGCCAAGAATGCCGAGAATCCAATCGCAAACACCATGGTGAGCGAGAATTGGCGGTAAATGTTGCCCGCCGCGCCGCTCAACAGCGACAGCGGCACGAATACCGAAACCAACACGGCGGTAATGCCGACCACCGCGCCCGAGATTTGTCCCATCGCTTTTTTGGTGGCTTGTTTCGGGCTTAACCCTTCTTCCGCCATAATCCGTTCCACGTTTTCCACCACCACAATCGCATCATCCACCACAATGCCGATTACCAGCACCATGGCAAACATGGTCATCACGTTGATTGACATGCCCAGATACGAAATCGCGGCAAACGCGCCCAGCAGGGAAATCGGCACAACAATGGTGGGAA
>ERZ772924.236-NODE-236-length-27420-cov-61.959985_pt1 | contig 27420 bp, 22 predicted proteins | sample MGYA00512116_ERZ772924 | MGnify/ENA primary metagenome ERZ772924 (study PRJEB29015, sample SAMEA2737920) | human oral metagenome | biome: human oral; feature: human-associated habitat; material: dental | place: China | collected 2134 ...
CGATGTCCTCGGCCATCGTGATCTGGACGTGGTCGACGTAGCGCTGGTTCCACAGAGGCTCGAACATCGTGTTGGCGAAGCGCAGCGCCAGGATGTTCTGCACCGTTTCCTTGCCCAGGTAGTGGTCCACCCGGAAGACGTCGTCGGGACGCACGATCCGTCCCACGAGGGCGTCGAGCTCACGGGCGCTGGCGCGGTCGTGCCCGAAGGGCTTCTCAATGACCACGCGACGCCAGGCGTCGGCCGACTCCTCCACCAGTCCGGAGCGGGCGATACGCTCAGTCACGGCCGGGAACCATCCCGGGGGAATCGACAGGTAGAAGGCGCGGTTCCCGCGGGTGCCTCGGGTGGCGTCCAGGTCGTCCACGACGCGGGTGAGCTGGACGTAGGCGTCGTCGTCCTCGAAGGAGCTGAACTCCACGAAGCGCATTCCGGCGGCCAGCTGCTCCCAGATCGCGGGGCGCCACGGGGTGCGAGCCCCTGCGCGAACGGCCTTCTCCACGTAATCGCGCAGGTCGTCGTCGGACCAGGAACGCCGGCCGACGCCCACCAGCGAGAAGCTGGGGGAGAGCAGGCCGCGGTTCGCCAAGTCGTAGATGGCGGGCAGGAGCTTGTGGCGCGCGAGATCACCGGTGATGCCGAACATCACCAGCACACAGGGGTCGGCGATACGCGGTAAGCGAAGGTCGCGGGCGTCGAGAAGCGGGTTGGCTGCTCGCGCGGGCCGCGACAGCGGTAGCGGAGTCGCAGAGTCGGAGCTGGACACGTCAGCCTTTCTGAAAATCGACGAAGCATGGGGCAGGCAACGGCAACAGACCGGCGGCGAGCTGTCGGCAGACTGCCTAGGCACTGTGGTCCGGGAGCTTCGGTCAGGGCTGCAGCAGGAGACCGAAGGGCCGTGCGAGCCAAATGCCACTGTAACGCGCCCGTGGGGGCCTCACCTGGCAGGGGCGGGCTCACCGTGAGCCGTCACACTCCTTCCGGTGCATGACTGAACCACGGACGATCCTCGTGCGCGAGGGCCGGAGGCGGTAGGGTCAACGGCGTTGACCTGTACCGGTGGGTGTCCGTCGGCGTCTGGACCCGGATCGCCGACGCGTCGTCCTCGCCTCGCGGATCGCAACGAGCATCGTCCGGTACCACGTCTTGGAACCGCAGGGCTGTCACAGGCCTGTCACGCAGGAAAGGACCTCCATGAGCAGCTTCACCCCGGCACCAGCCACAGCCGATCTAGGTGTCTTCGGGCTGGGGGTGATGGGAGCGAACCTGGCACGCAACCTGGCTCGCCACGGTCACGTGGTCGCCGTCTTCAACCGCACGCTGGCCCGCACCGAGAGGCTCATCGAACGGCACGGCTCCGAGGGCGACTTCGTGCCCGCGGCCGACCTGAAGGATTTCGTGGCCTCTCTGCGCACTCCCCGCGTGGCCATCATCATGGTCCAGGCCGGAGCAGCTACCGAGGAGGTCATTGAGGAGCTCGCCGCGCTCATGGAGCCCGGTGACATCATCGTCGACGCCGGCAACACTCTGTACACCGACACCCGGCGTCGTGAGGTCTCCCTGCGCGAGCGCGGCCTGCACTTCGTGGGCATGGGCGTCTCCGGCGGGGAGGAGGGTGCACTCAACGGTCCTTCGATCATGCCTGGCGGTACCGCTGAGTCCTACAAGCGCCTGGGGCCGATGCTGGAGTCCATCTCGGCGCACGTCGACGGCGTGCCCTGCTGCACTCACGTGGGCCCTGACGGCGCCGGCCACTTCGTCAAGATGGTCCATAACGGTATCGAGTACGCCGATATGCAGCTCATCGCCGAGGCCTACGACCTGCTGCGCCACGTCGGTGGCTTCACCGTCCCCGAGATTGCTGAGGTCTTCCGCTCCTGGAAGGACTCCGAGCTCGACTCATACCTCATCGACATCACCACCGAGGTCCTCTCCCACACCGATGCCACCACTGGGGAACCGTTCGTCGACGTCGTCGTGGACGCGGCGGGCCAGAAGGGCACCGGGGTGTGGACCACCCAGACGGCTCTTGAGCTAGGGGTCGCCGTGCCCGCCATCGCCGAGGCCACCTTCGCCCGCGCCGTCTCCTCAGCCGGCGCGGCGCGAGCCGCCGTCCAGGCAGCAGACATCGCCCCGGGAACCTCGACTCCGACCCTGGCCAACCCCGAGGAGCGGCGCGCCTTCGTGGACGCCGTCAGGCAGGCCCTCTACGGCTCCAAGATCGCCGCCTACGCCCAGGGCTTCGATGAGATCGCCACCGCCTCGGCCCAGCTCGACTGGAATATCGACCTGGGGGCCATGGCGCGTATCTGGCGGGGAGGCTGCATCATCCGGGCCCGCTTCCTGGACGACATCACCCGCGCCTACGACGAGAACCCCGGCCTCGCCAGCCTGCTGACGGCGCCGGTCTTCGCCTCCTCCCTGGCCACGGTGCTGCCCGCCTGGCGCCAGGTCGTGGCCACGTCCGCAACCGCCGGTGTCCCGGCCCCGGCCTTCGCCTCCTCCCTGGCCTACGTCGACCAGCTGCGCTCACCGCGACTGCCGGCCGCCCTCATTCAGGGACAGCGCGACTTCTTCGGCTCGCACACCTACCACCGCACGGACGACGTCGAGGGGGTCTACCACACGCTGTGGGCCACGTCCGAGCGCACCGAGGAGAAGTGGAGCTGAGCCCCGCCTCAGCCTCCATCCTCCTCACCTTCCGCAAGACTCCCGCACATGACGACGACCGCTCCGGCTCGCTCGGACAGCCTCACGAACCTGCGTCACGAGGAAGCCGTTTGGCGGGCCTCGGTGTGCCAGGTGGCCTCCAGCCACGTGGCAATCGACGTCTCCACTGCCATCGATCCCAGCGAGGTCGCCTTCACGGTCCACTGCCGGATGCGTCTGCGCATCAGGCGGCCGGCCGAAGGACTGTGGGTGGACTTCGTAGGTCAGGGAGTCGACTCGCTCAGCATCGACGGGCAACCGGTCGCAGTGAGCTGGGACGGTGCCCGTATCGTCCTGCCCGTGCTGGATCCGGGCGAGCACGTGGTGGAGATCGGGGCTCGCGGCCTGTACTCCAACTCGGGTCAGGGACTGCACCGCTTCCATGACCCGGTTGACGGCGCCACTTATCTCTACACCCACTTCGAGCCCTCAGACGCGCGCCGGGCCTGGCCGGTCATGGAGCAACCCGACCTCAAGACCCGGTTCTCCCTGGAGGTCACGCATCCGCGCGGCTGGACGGTCATGTCCAACACGCGCCCGGTGGCGGGCGGCTCGGGCGCCCATGTGCCGGCTGACTCGGCCGACACCGACAGCGGTGAGGTCGGTGGTGACGTCGAGGTGACGTCCTTCGCCTCATCCAAGCCTCTGCCCAGCTACCTCACCGCGCTGGCGGCCGGCCCCTGGCACCGGGTGACCGGCCAGTGGAGCTCCCCGAGCCGTCAGGGCCTGACGATTCCCCTGTCCTGGTCCTGCCGCGCCAGCCTGGCCGACCATCTGGACGCCTCCGAGCTCCTCGACCTCACCCGCGCAGGCCTGGACCTCTACGACCAGTCCTACAGCTACGGCTTCCCCTGGGACTCCTACGACAGCGTGCTCGTCCCCGAGTACAACCTCGGTGCCATGGAGAACCCCGGCTGCGTCACCTTCAACGAGGACCTCTACCTCTTCCGCGGGCCGGTCACCCGAGCCCAGAGGTCTGGGCGCGCCAACACGATCCTCCACGAGATGTGCCACATGTGGTTCGGCGACCTCGTCACCCCCGCCTGGTGGGAGGACACCTGGCTCAAGGAGTCCTTCGCCGACCACCAGGGGACCTGGGCCGCGAGCGAGGCCGCCGGCTTCACCGAGGCATGGGTGAGCTTCGCCTCCACCCGTAAGGCCTGGGCGTACCTGGAGGACTCCCGGCCGGCCACCACCCACCCCATCGTCGCGCAGGTCGACGACGTCGAGGCCGCTCGTCAGGCCTTCGACGGCATCACCTACGCCAAGGGCGCCTCCGTCCTCAAGCAGCTGGTCGCCTACGTGGGCCAGGACGCCTTCCTGGAGGCAGCCGGGCGTCTCTTCGAGCGCAGCGCCTACGGCAACGCCGCCTTGGACGACTTCCTTGACGTGCTCTCGCAGGTATCAGGCCGGGACATGCAGGACTGGGCCCGGGCCTGGCTGCACACCGCGGGTCCCTCCATCCTCACCAACGAGGTGGTCGTGGACGGTGGACGGATCGTCTCGCTGACTCTTCGCCAGGAGGGCACCGACCCGACCACCGGGGAGCTGGTGCTGCGTCCGCACACGCTCGTCGTCGGCCTGTACTCCTTGGACGAGGACGGCGCGCTGGTGCGCACCCATCGTCTGCCGGTGACCATGGAGACCGAGCAGGTCGAGGTCTCGGAGGCGGTGGGGCTGCCCGCACCCGACGTCGTCCTGGTCAACGACGAGGACCTCACCTACGCCGTCGTGCGGCCGGACGATGACTCCCTGTCCTGTCTGGCCGCCTCGCTCGGGTCCGTCCGCGACCCCATGGCCCGGGCCCTGGCATGGTCGATGCTGCACAACCTTCTGCGGGACGCCTTCATCGGCTCACCGCTGTTCGTGGAGGCCGTCCTGGCGCACGCCGACGACGACACCGAGCCGGGCACCCTGGCCACGCTGCTGAGCCAGGCACTGCGAGCAGCCAGCCGGTACAGCGGCCCCAAGACACGTCGGGCGCTACTGGACAGGCTCCTTGCAGACGACCCGACAGGGGACCCGGAAGACTCTGCGCCCCTCCCCGGGCGCGGTGGCTGGGGCAGGCTGCGTGCCGCTGCGCCGGGCTCGGACTCCCAGCTCGTGCGCGCACGCGCCTGGTTGGAGGCCGCCGGACAGGCGGGGCGGCTCAGCCAGCAGTCGCGCGTCCAGGTGACTGACCGCATCCGCCTGCTTCTCAACGGCGGTTTGCCCGGTCTTGAGCCGGACGCCGACCTGCGATGGCGGGCACTGACGGCCTTGGCGCGACTGGGCGCCGTCGGCGCCGGCGAGCTTGCTACGCAGCGAAAGGCGGACCCGACGGCCAAAGGCATCACCCACTATCTGAGAGTGTCCAGCTCGGCTCCCCGTGAAGAGCTCAAGGTGGAGATCTTCGAAAGGCTCCTGAACGAGAGGTCCCTGAGCAACGACCACATCGACGCCCTCATCGCGGGATTCGCCGTCGACGCTCACCGTGAGCTCACCGCGCCGTTCACCGCGCGTTATCTCCAGGAGCTTCAAGGGATGTGGTCCGGGCGCGGCCAGGAGATCGCCACCCGGCTGGTGACGGGACTGTTCCCGGCCTGCGGGGACGAGGCCGATGCTCAGGCAGTGGGGGACTGGCTCGAGGGGCACCCCGAGGCGCCGCCAGCCCTACGGCGGCTGGTCCTCAAGGGCCTTGACGACCTGCGACGTGCTCTCGCCGCTCGCCGGGTCGCCTCAGCCTCTGACTGAGGGAGCCCGCTCCAGCCGCACTGTGGGACCTTGGGCCTATCCTGAGTATGATCAGTGGAGGCGGTTACCTGTTCGAGACCATCGTCCGGTGCTCCTAGTCACCTTGAGGAGTTGGCTAGGGGCGGACAGCGGGTATGCTTCCCGCCATTCACAGTAAGCCACGTCGTGGTGTTGACTCGACGCCAGTGCAACGAACGGTATGGTGGTGCGTGAGGCGGCGCACCGGGCGCCGCAACGAACTGAGGGGCAGGAATAATGTCGAGCAGTCCGATCGAGCAGGATCCCTCCTCCACCCAGACCTTCGGGGTTGCCGATGTCGTCAACTCGGTCGACTCCCCGGTGGTGGGGCTGAGTCAGCAGGACGCTGCCGCGATCGCTGCCCTGCCATCAGGAACCGCGCTCCTTCTGGTCCACCACGGGCCGACCACCGGTGCGCGATTCCTCCTGGATGCCGAGGAAACGACTGTGGGGCGTCACCCGCGCGCCGACATCTTCCTCGACGACGTCACCGTCTCCAGGAAGCACGCGGTCTTCTCCTCCTTGCCTGACGGCGGCTACGGAGTTCGCGACTCCGGCTCGCTCAACGGCACCTACGTCAACCGCACGCGTGTGGAGCAGGTGGCTCTTCGCTCCGGTGATGAGGTCCAGATCGGTAAGTACCGGATGACCTACCACCCCGGCCCCCAGGGCGGAGCCGCGTCTCGGTGAGCGCCGCAACCGTACGAAGCAAGAAGAGGGACACCCCCTCCTCCTTGCTTGAGGCTTCTGAGCGCCCGGCCGGTGGAAGCTGGCCCCGCGGCATCTCCCGAGAGCCGGTGATGAAGATCGGGCAGGTGGTGGACCTCCTCAAGGTTGAGTTCCCGGCCCTGTCGATCTCCAAGGTCCGCTATCTCGAGGGGGAGGGGCTTATCAGTCCCCACCGGGTCGGAAACGGCTACCGTCGCTACTCGCAGGCGGATCTGGAGCGTCTGCGCTACGCCCTGGCGGTGCAGCGCGACGAGTACCTCCCGTTGCACGTCATTCGTGAACGTCTGGCAAGCCTGGATGCCGACGCCGAGGCTCCTGCGCCTCAGCCCGTCGCCCGGGTCGTTGCCCGTGACGGCCAGATCGTCGACGACGGTCCCATGGATCTGGAGGCGCTCCTGGCCCACTCCGGTGCCAGTGAGGCGCAGGTCGAGGAGCTCGTCGCGGTCGGACTCATCAGCCCCGATGTCCGGGGGCGCTACAGCCAGCAGAACCTGAGGACCGTGCGCCTGGCCATGGAGATCACTCGCAAGGGGGTGCCCCTGCGCAATCTGCGCGCGGTGCGCGCGTCCGCCGAGCGGGAGGCGGACACGATCGAGCAGGCCGTGGCTCCACGCCGCTCCCGCTCTCGCAGTGCGGGGGAGGAGACCGCCCGCGAGCTAGCCGAGCTCGTCGCCGACCTGCACACGATCCTACTGCGCCGCGCCATCGACGCGCTGGGCTGACGGCGCATCCGTGAAGGGTTCTGGCACCGGCCCGGAGCCGGGTCGTGTGACGGCCGGTGTCGACGAAAATCAGCCCTCGTCGTGTGCGCGTTCCGGGGACAGGGGTCATCGCCGCCCCTTAGGGTTGGGGTGTGCCATTGATGCAGTTGGTGGGCGTCAGGTCCACCAATCCTGATGACGGCCTGGTCGCTGTCCTCGTGGAGGACGGAGGACCGGCGATGTTGGCGATTCCGGTAACACCTCACGAGGGGCTGGTCCTGCACGCTCATGGCCCGCACCGTTCCCCGTCGTGGCCCAGACTCCTCGATGACGTTGTTGAAGCCCTGGGTGGGCGTATCGGGCGCACGGAGCTCGATGTCGACGACGATGCTCGCATCGTTGCCAGGCTCGTCGTTGAAACGCCCGCCTACCCGGACGGGGTCACAACGGTGCCCTGCACTCCGGGCGAGGGACTCCTGCTGAGCGGCTACCACCGGTTCCCGGTGCACGCCAGCAGCTCACTGACGCGCCTGAGGGCTGTTGACCTCAGTGATGATCATGGAGCTGAAAGGCTCGCGCAGTGGCGGCGCATGCTGTCGGAGACTGACGACCTAACTGACGACACGCGGGACTGATGTGACTGCTGTGACTTTAGTTGTGATCTATAGCACTCGATAGTGATGGGTGTGAAGGCGACACAATGGCTCCGTTGCAAGGATTCGAAGGCCTATCTCGCAAGGTGCTCGACCTCATCTAGAGATTCATGCCTGACGGCACATCGAGATTGGGCGTGCCCTTCGTTGAGCATCGCCCCAACTGGCCCTATCGTGGAGCCGTGGCCGCGCGAAGCGAGCCACCGCGTCGGTTTCAGGCGCGCCTTCTTTCGGTGACAGGAGCAGCTCGTGAGCATGAATGAAGCCAGCGCGGTAGCAAGGCCTCAGCGTACTCAGGGCATGCTGTTCGGCGACCCCCTTCCTCAGCTCGACGCCGACTCGGGCTACCGGGGTCCGGTCGCCTGCCGCGCCGCCGGCATCACCTACCGTCAGCTCGACTACTGGGCTCGCACCGGACTGGTTGAGCCATCGATCCGCAGTGCCAAGGGGTCGGGCTCCCAGCGTCTCTACTCCTTCCGCGACATCCTGGTCCTCAAGGTCGTCAAGCGCCTTCTCGACACCGGCGTCTCGCTCCAGCAGATCCGCACGGCTGTCAGCGCGCTGCACTCACGTGGAGTCGAGGACCTGGCCTCCATCACGCTCATGAGCGACGGCGCGTCGGTCTACGAGTGCACCTCTGCGGACGAGGTCGTCGACCTGGTTGCCGGAGGTCAGGGCGTCTTCGGCATCGCTGTGGGACGCGTGTGGCACGAGGTCGAGGGGGCTCTTGCCGATCTGCCTGTCGATCACGCCCAGGCGCTGGGGACGCCGTTGGTCGAGGACGAGCTGGCCAAGCGTCGCGCTGCCAAGCGGCAGCAGGCCATCTGAGCCCTGCAAGACGCATTAACGAAAGTACTGTTCGGCGAGGCTGGAACCGTGGAGGCGGTTCCAGCCTCGAACGTATTCTGAGTCTGACGACATGCTCTATGACTGGACAAGCTCCCCTTCTGGGAGCGCTGACGAGATCGGGAGAGAACATGACTGGAACACCAACCCGGCCCCTGGCCGACCTTCGGATCAGCCCTATCGGGCTGGGGGGCAACGTATTCGGCTGGACTGCGGACGAGGCAACCTCCTTCGACGTGCTCGATGCCTACGTGGATGCCGGAGGCAACCTCGTCGACACCGCTGACGGATACTCCTACTGGGCTCCGGGAAACTCCGGTGGGGAGTCCGAGACCGTCATCGGGTCCTGGCTCGCCTCACGTCCGGTCCGCGATCGCATTGTCCTGGCCACGAAGGTCTCCACCAAACCCGACCGCTCCGGCCTGAGCGCTGACAACATCGGCCTGGCGCTGGAGGAGTCGCTGTCACGTCTGCGTACCGATGTCGTCGACATCTACTACGCCCACTTCGACGACGAGTCCGTCCCGCTGGAGGAGACCGTGGCCGCCTTCGAGGATGCCCGCCGTGCCGGGAAGATCCGTCATGTGGGGCTGTCCAACTACACGCCTGAGCGCATTCGGCAGTGGTTTGCCATCGCCGACTCCCAGGGCAGCGCCCGGCCTATCGTCCTGCAGCCCCACTACAACCTTCTCCATCGCGACGACGTCGAGGGCCCGGGCCTGCGAGGACAGGTGGCGGCCGAGCTCGGCATGGGGCTCATGCCCTACTTCGCTCTGGCTGCCGGGTTCCTCACGGGAAAGTACCGACGGGGCGAGCCGGTCGACGGTGACCGCGCCGGGATGGTCTCCGACTACCAGCGGCCTGAGTGCTACGACGTCGTTGACACCGTCGTCCAGGTGGCAGCGAATCACGGAGTGGAGCCGGCGGCCGTTGCGCTGTCCTGGCTGCGCGACCGCCCCGGCGTCACCGCTCCGCTGGCCTCCGCACGCAACCTGAGGCAGCTGGCGCCAATTGTTGACGCCCTGAGCCTTGAGCTCAGCGAAGAGGAGACCCGGGCTCTCACCCAGGTCTCTGATGCGGCGCGCTTCTGACGCGCTCGTGGTTCCTCACACCTACTCGGTGCGTTGACCCAGGACGTAGCGGCGGCTGTACCCGTCGGTGAGGTCGGTGATGGTGACTCGCACCAGGCCGGCCTCATCGATGCGGTAGTGCTCCTGGATCCGTGGCCCGTGCTCACGCCGCTCCACGGAGTAGGTGCGCAGCTCCTGGTCGTCCACATCACGCAGTGCGGCCTCGAAGGGGAAGACAATGTCCTGGTAGGGGGCGATCTCTCCGCGGGGCTCGCCGGTCTCATCGACATCGGCGCACTCGACGAAGCGGTACCAGCCGATGTTGTGGGCGGCGTCGTACTCACGGGTGAGAACCGTGCCCTCCCGGCCACCGGGAGAGGCCTGGACGGACTCGGGACTGAGGATTGAGTCGAAGGTGAGGCGGTGACCGCCGTCGGCCTCACGGAAGACACCGAAGCCCCGTGAGAGCCTGTCGGTGAGGTCGTAGTCGCTGGTGCGGTCAGCCGCAATCGCCAGGCCGATCGCCGTCGAGGCCCCCGGGTAGGGGGAACGATGGACCCGACGACCGAAGCGCTCACGCAGGAGCCTGGGCACCAGTGGGAGACCGGAGGCTCCTCCAACCAGGTAGACGCCGGCGATGTCGGTCAGGTCCGGACTGCCGTTGTCAAGCCTGCCGACCAGCGGAGCCATCGTGGCCAGGGAGCGCTCGATGAGCGGGCTGCAGGCCTGGTACAGGTCGACCACGGGAAGGACGATGTCCTGTCCGCGCAGGACGATGAGCACCCGGCGGCTCTGGGGGGTGAGGTGCTCCTTGGCGTCGCGGCACTGGTCCAGCAGGTCGTCGAGCTCAGCAGGGGAGAGGTCCTCCTCGGCGATACCGGCCTTGTTCAGCACCATCGTCGCTATGAGCAGGTCAACGTCGTCCCCGCCCAGGTCCCCGAGCCCGTGCGAGGCCAGCACCTCGTGGGAGGTGCCGACGACGTCGACCAGTGAGGTGTCGAAGGTGCCTCCGCCCAGGTCGTAGACCAGAACCCGGGTGCGCCTGGAGGAGACAGTGGTGGCCTTGCGGTGTGTGTACTCGAAGCCTGCGGCGCTGGGCTCGTTGAGCATGGCGGCCACGCGGAAGCCTGCCTGCTGAAAGGCCTCCAGGGTCAGCAGCCGCTGAGCCCCGTAGGCGTGGGCGGGCACCGCCACAACTACACGAGCCCGGTCGACAGCCACATTCTGCTTCTCCAGCTCAGCCTTGACGTGACGCAGGTAGCTGGTGAGTACCTCCAAGACGGAGAAGGACTGCTCGCCCAGCCTCACCGGAGTGGAGGCGGTCAGGGTAGGGGCTGCCAGAGCCCGCTTGAGGCTGCGCAACAAGGGGGCCCCTCGGCGGGCGGCCTGCCTGGCAGCGAAACCGTGGACGAGCTCGCCATCGCGCAGGGCCGTCAACGAGGGGATGAAGTCGTTCTCATCGCCGTTCTCGTCGCCGAAGCTGAGGACCGGGTAGTTGCCCCGGTCAGCGCGCGCGACGACGGTACGAGTCGTTCCCAGGTCAATCCCCAGGTCGATGTCAGTCATTGACTCGATGTCATTCCCCTGTCCAGGGAGGGTCCCGCTGTGGATGGTGTTCAGGCTGTTCGTGGTGTCCGCTGCCATGCGGTGACCCTATCGTGATGGGTGCCCCTTTCCCGGCAATGCCACTGCATCAAGAGCCGTTTGTGGAAGGTGACAATTGGCTCAGGAAGGTTGTGCCCTCGTTGGGACGAAAGGCCGTGTTGTTGGTCCATTAGCTTCACGTATGAAGGTAGGTGACGGCAGCTGGTCCGAAGCCTGTGCGCGATCAGTTAGGCAGTGGAGCGATCGGCGGGTAACAATACTGGTGGGTTGCGCTCAAGCGGCCCGGGCCTTCGCGCCCGCCCGGAAGGGCGGCAGGGAGGGTCACTCAATCTCCCATCGGGAACGGTATGAGCACCATTCTCTTCCTTGTGATCGTTGTCGTTGTGACGGCCCTCGTCTTCGACTTCACGAACGGTTTCCACGACTCGTCCAATGCGATGGCGACGTCGGTGGCGACAGGCGCCTTCACACCCAAAAGAGCGGTTCTGGTTGCCGCCGTGCTCAACGTGATCGGAGCCTGCCTGTCAACCGAGGTTTCCAAGACGATCTCTCACGGGATGTTCGACGATGCGGTGATCGAGGCGGCGCCGGCCATGATCTTCGCGGGTCTGGCCGGCGCCATCCTGTGGAACCTGGCGACCTGGTTGTTCGGGCTGCCGTCATCGTCCTCGCACGCACTGTTCGGGGGACTCATCGGGGCGGTCGTCGTGGCGGCCGGGGCACAAGGAGTCCACTGGGGAACGGTGATCTCCAAGATCATCCTGCCGGCCGTCATCGCCCCGGTTGTGGCCGGGGTGGCTGCAACGCTGGCCACAGCGCTCGCCTACCGCATCGCGCATCCGACCAACCCCTACTCCCAGAGACTCTTCCGCAACAGCCAGCGGGTCACCGCATCGCTGGTGGCCCTGTCTCACGGCACCTCCGACGGGCAGAAGACCATGGGAGTCATCACTCTCGTGCTCGTGGCCGGCGGCTACCAGGAGGCCGGTACCGGCCCCCACTGGTGGGTCATCGCAGCGGCGGGACTCGCCATCGGTCTGGGAACCTACTCCGGAGGCTGGCGCATCATGCGCACCATGGGGCGCGGACTGGTGCATGTCGAGGCTCCACAGGGCTTCGCCGCTGAGACCGCCTCGACCGTGGCGATCCTGGCCTCCTCCCATCTGGGCTTCGCCCTGTCCACCACTCATATCTGCACTGGGTCGATTCTGGGGTCGGGGATCGGCCGAGGCACCAAGGTGTCGTGGGGAACGGCCAGCAAGATGGGGATCGCCTGGCTGGTGACGCTCCCATGCTCAGGTCTGGTGGGCGCCGCTACGTCATACGTCGCGGTCAAGGGAGGGGTGCCCGGCACAATTGTCGTCATCTGCCTGCTCATCCTCGGGGCGCTGGCGATCATCAGACAGGCCGGCCATAACCGGGTGGACTTCTCCAACGTCAATGACGCCTCCGAGGTCGTCGTCGCCAAGCGCGATCCCGAGCTGGGCCGCGAACCGCGCACACTTGAGGAGGTGCGCTCCGAGATCGTCAACGGTGCGACGGACCAGGAGCGTGCGCAGCGGATGACGACAGGATCCATGGCATGACCGGTATGACGATCGACTGGGCCTCCCTGGGGCTGGTGACCGCGGTGACGGTACTGGGCACCGCCTTCATTCTCACTATCTGCGCGCTGGCGGCCCGCATGATGGCCACCGTGCACGCCAAGCACGAGGCCGGTCAGGTCGAGGGCGTGCTGCGGGCCCAGATCCTGGCCGGAGTCTTCATCGTGATCGCCGCCGTGATCGCGCTGTTCGGTCTCTGGCTCATCATCCCGTACTTCCACTGATCATCCACCAGCTGCCCACTGGTCCTGTGCTGGTCGTCAAACGGCCTCCCACCGACTCCCTCCGCTCATTTGCTGGGCGCACGCCCAGCACGGGGGAGTGGTCCTGCTAACATCCGAGCGTGACTGAGGACCTCAAAGGCTTGGCCCTGGATGCGATTGCTACTTCCGCTGCGGCCGATGACCCGGACTACCCGCACTTCCACGTTGTTCCCCCGGTAGGACGGCTCAATGATCCCAACGGGCTTCTGGTCGACCGAGGTACCTATCACGCCTTCTACCAGTTCAGCCCCTTCCATCCCCACCGCAAGCTGGTCTACTGGGGACACTCCTCCTCGACGGATCTGCTGCACTGGCGCCACCATGAGCCGGCCATCATCCCGGACTCCTTCTACGACCGCTCCGGCGCCTACTCCGGTAACGCGATTGTGCTGGAGGGGCACGAGGTCGATGCCGCCCCTGCTCGGGCTCCGTTCCAGTTCTTCTACACCGGCAACCTCAAGGATCCGGCGACTGATGAACGCACCGCCAGTCAGTGCCTGGTGACCAGCAGTGATCTGAGCGCCTTCACCAAGTGGCCGGGCAATCCCCTCATCCCTACCAATGCTGAGGGATACACCGCCCACTACCGTGACCCGCAGGTCTTCAGGGACCCCGACCGGCCCGGGGAGTACCGGATGCTCATCGGTGTCCAGCGGACTAACGAGACCGGCGCCGCAGTTCTGTACCGTTCCCGGGACCTGATCTCCTGGGAGCTCGAGGGGGAGCTGAGCTTTCCGGGCGCGGACGGTGCCTTCGACTCCTTCGGTTACATGTGGGAGTGCCCCGGCCTGGTGCGGGTGAAGGACGAGGTGACTGGCGAGGACTGGGACGTCCTCATCTGGTGCCCCCAGGGCATCACCCCGCAGCGAGAGGGCTTTGAGAACATCTTCCCCTGCGTCTACACGGTGGGGCATCTCGTGGGCACCGAGCTGCGGGACACCGATGGCGCCTTCTACGAGGTCGACCGAGGCTTCGAGTTCTACGCTCCCCAGGTGTTCGCTCGCTGCCCCTCTGAGCCGGGGCCGGTGCTGCTGACCGCCTGGGCAGGCAATGCCTCCGAGGACGACCAACCTTCGATCGAGACAGGCCGGTGGGTCCACGCCCTGAGTCTGCCAAGAGCACTGAGCGTGAGGAATGGTCGGCTCGTTCAGCGCCCTGTGACCGATCTGCCCTACGACGGCGGACAGCCGGCTCTGGTGGGCACGGTTCTCGAGCCCGGTCTTCACCAGGTCACCGAGCTGGAGGGTCACCGCAGCTGGCAGCTGCGTGTGGACGTCGATGAAGCACGCAGCTCAGGCACATGGGGGCTGCGAATCGGTACGGACGAGTCGCACGTGGACATTGTTCTGGGCGGTGGGGCGCTCCGGGTGGACCGGTCGACCTCCCGTTACACCCAGCACGGTGAGACGCGCACGGTGACGCTGCCCGAGGGCTGTACGTCGTCGCTGGAGGTAATCCACGACCGCTCACTGACCGAGATCCTCGTTGGCGGCGGGGCGCTGACCTTCACCCTGCGCAGCTTCGTCGATCCCGCCAGCTCGGGGGCAGGGCTCCTGGTGGAGGACGTGCTGACACTGTCAGCCGGCAGCATCAGGACTTTCGCCCAGGCTCCGCAGGCTTGCTGATATCCGCTCCACGACGCGGATAGACGCGGATAGACAATGATTCAGTAGCCCGGAGCCGAGAAACCGACCAGACCTTTCTCTCCGGTTGCAGGGTGCTGTGACTCACTGTACTGTGACCATCGATTGACATAGGTGTGGCCGCCGGGAGTCAGCGACGTTCCCGACCAATGGGTTTCCCAGCCCTCCCAGTTCTCGCGGTCCCATCACGAGAAAGGAACCCCGGGTGGCAATGGATCACGCCCGCGTGGCGAAGGACGTCCTGACGTACGTCGGTGGCACCGACAACATCAACGCAGCAGCGCACTGCGCGACCCGCCTGCGTCTTGTCCTCAATGACATGGACAAGGTCGACCAGAAGGCTCTCGACAAGGACCCCGACCTCAAGGGAACCTTCATCGCGGGCGGCATGTTCCAGATCATCGTCGGGCCGGGAGACGTCGACCTCGTCTTCTCCGAGATGATCCACACCGGAGGCGTCAAGGAAGTCTCCAAGGACGAGGCGAAGGAGCAGGCGGCCAAGAGCGGCAACCCGCTGTCCCGCTTCATCAAGGCGATCGCGGACATCTTCGTCCCGCTGCTTCCGGCCCTGGTCGCCGGCGGTCTCATGATGGCGATTCACAACGTCCTCACGGCCGAGTTCTTCACCGCGCCCTCCTTCGTCACCTCGGACAACCCCACTGGCGCCTACGGGTTGGTCGACAAGTTCTCATGGCTCGCCGACTACGACGACGTCATCAATCTCGTCTCCTCGGCAGCCTTCGCCTTCCTGCCGGTGCTCGTCGGCTTCTCCGCAGTCAAGCGCTTCGGTGGCAACGTCTACCTGGGCGCGGCCATGGGGGCCGCCATGGTCTCCACCCAGCTGACCAGCGCCTACGAGATCGAGACGGCTCGACAGGCCGGCACCATTGAGGTGTGGCACCTCTTCGGCCTAACCGTGGACAAGATCGGTTACCAGGCCATGGTCATCCCCGTCCTGTGCGTCTCATGGCTACTGGCGTACATCGAGAAATGGCTCCACAAGCGCCTGTCCGGGACTGCTGACTTCCTGCTGACCCCGCTCATCACGCTGCTGGTGACCGGCTTCCTCACCTTCGTCGTCGTCGGTCCTCTGGCGCGCGAGCTCTCCGACGGCATCACCAACGGCCTGAGCTGGCTGTACACGACCGCCGGACCCGTGGGCGGCTTCCTCTTCGGCATGGTCTACTCGCCGATCGTCGTTACCGGATTGCACCAGTCCTTCCCCGCGGTGGAGCTGCCTCTCATCGCACAGATGAGCAGCGGCGGTCCTGGCTCCTTCATCTTCCCGATCGCCTCCATGGCCAATATCGCCCAGGGGGCCGTGACCCTGGCGGTCTTCTTCCTGACCAAGGACTCCAAGATGAAGGGTCTGGCCGGTGCTGGTGGTGTCTCCGCGATCGTCGGTATCACCGAGCCCGCCATCTTCGGTGTCAACCTGCGCCTGCGCTGGCCCTTCTTCATCGGGATGGGCGTGGCCTCCCTCGGGGGCGCCGCGGTCGCCCTGCTCGACATCCACAACCAGGCTCTGGGCGCCGCCGGATTCGTTGGCTTCGTCTCGATCGTTCCCGACGACATCGTCAAGTACCTCATCCTCGAGGTGATCGTCTTCATCGCTGCTTTCGGCGCCGCCTTCGCTTACGGCACGACCCGTGGAAAGGCATCTCTGGCCGGAGACGACGTCGAGGCCGATGAGGCCGCCCTGGAGGCCGAGGCCATGGCCGAGCACGCCGAGACCGTCGAGCTGCCCGCTGAGGCCGCCAAGGACCTCACCGTCACCGCTCCGATCCAGGGTCGCGCGATCCCACTGTCCGAGGTGGAGGACCAGACCTTCGCCTCCGGCATGCTCGGCCCGGGCATGGCCATCGCCCCCGCCGAGGGACCGGTCGTCTCCCCGGTCGACGGCGAGGTGCTTGTGGCCTTCCCGACCGGGCACGCCTACGGCCTGCGAGCCGCAAGCGGAGTCGAGCTGCTCATCCACGTCGGCATGGACACCGTCCAGCTCGAGGGCAAGCACTTCAGTCCCAAGGTCAAGGCCGGCGACAAGGTTCTGCGTGGCATGCCGCTGGTGGACGTCGACTGGGCCGCCGTTGGTGCCGCCGGCTACCAGACCGTCACCCCGATCGTCGTCTCCAACGCCCAGGGCTACGAGGGGATCGAGGAGCACGGTGCGGGAACGATTCACCGGGGTGACGCCCTCTTCGACGTCGTTCGCAAGACCGACGACTCCGATGACGACAAGGCGGATGCTCAGGCCGACGCCGCACAGGCCAATGCCTGATCCGTTGAACGATTGTCTGTGACACAGATATTCAGTGGGCCCCGACCATCGAGGTCGGGGCCCACTGAATATCTTCTCCGGTTCACTAAGCGGTGCGGCCGGGCAGTAGCCTGACTGGCATGGGGGAGGGGGCCTGCAGGTCCTTCCAGGGCTCGCCCTGCTGCTTGTTCTCCGAGGAGACGGCGGTGGCCGACTCGATCCGGTTCAGGAGCAGGTCGACCGCTGCCCGGGCCAGGTTGGCGATGGGCTGCTGGATCGTGGTCAGCGCCGGCAGGGCATGCTGCATGGTGATAGTGCCGTCAAAACCGATCACCTTGAAGTCGTCCGGAATCCTCAGGTCACGCTCGGCCGCCCACTCCATCACTTGTGCGGCAGCGAGATCATCGGTGGCGAAGACCGCGTCAATGTCGTCGGCGACGAGGTCGAGCCGTTCGCGGATGAGGCCCGGGCGCTCGCCGTTGGGCGTGTTGAAGTCAACGGTCAGGACCACCGGCTCGATCCCGGCCTGCTGGAGCACCTGACGGTAGCCCTTCTCCCGCAGGTTGTGGATACCGGTACGGGAGGTCAGCAGCGCTGGACGCCGCGCTCCTCTCTTGAGCAGGTGCTCGGCGGCGAGACGGCCGCCGGCCTCGTTGTCGCAGCGGACGTTGGGGACGGTGGGGGAGAGGTCTCGGTCGACGCTGACCACGGGCAGGTGGATCGAGCCGTAGTCGGCCAGGCCGTCGTTGTGGGCGCTGGAGACGATCCCGTCAACCCGGTGGGAGACCAGGAGATCGAGGTAGTCGCGTTCTCGATCCGCCTTCCCCATGGAGTTGCAGACGAATGTCCTGTAACCGTGCTCGGCCAGGAAGTCCTCGACGTACTCAGTGAGCTCCCCGAAGAAGGGGAGGGCGACGGTGGGGACGATCAGCCCGATCGACTGCGTCGACTTGCCGTGCAGCGCCCGGGCGATCTGATTGGGGCGGTAGTTCAGTTGTGCGATCGCCTCGGCCACTCGCTCCTTGGTCTCCTGGGAGAGGTAACCGCGGTTATTGAGCACGCGGGAGACTGTAGTCAGCGAGACGCCTGCAGCCTGGGCAACATCAGCCAGTGTGGGTTCGCGATGTGACTCCACGAATGGATCCTCGAGCTCCCTCTAGTCGTTCATGGTCAGTGCGATCTGCTGTCAAGCATATGCCTCGAAGGGGTCATTACCCAACTGACCTGCGTAAACGCCGACGGAAGTGTTATGCGCCGGGCAGGAGCTCGGCGTAGAGGGAGATCATGGCGCGGGCCATCTGGGCGTGCCCGGCGTCATCAGGGTGGATCTGGTCGATGGCGAGCCGGTCCTCGTCACCGTTGATCGCAGTGGTCAGGGCGTCGGTGGAGGACAGGCCCAGGGAAGTGGCCTTCTCATGAACGAGCCGATGGATGGCCTGGAAGCGCGGACCGACCTCCAGGGAGGGGAAGTACGGCGCGACAATGACCGGGGTGCCCCGCAACCGGGTGGAGAAGAAGGTGAGGTCATGGTCGATGGCCTGCTCGACCAGCTCGCGCTGGGAGGGGAGGAAGGCCGCGTCGTTCAGGCCCAGGCTGATGGTGACGACGTCGGGCTCACAGCGCAGAACCGCCTCCAACCAGGTGGTGTCACGGCAGGACGGCGAGCGCTGACCTCCAGGCAGGTGGCCTCCGCGACGTGCGAAGAAGCCAAGACCGTCCGCCGCCAGGTTCACCTCCCGCCACCGCTGGTGCTCGCACACGAGGGAGGTCCAGCGATTACGGGGATGGCTCAGTGCTCGCCAGCCGGTGGTGACGGAGTCACCGAGGAAGACGGCAGTGGGGAAGTGGTCGGAGTTCGGGATCGTGGACACGACTCAGGACTGTAGTTCTCCATGCTGGGAGGAACCAGCGCGGTTCAGTGAGTGTCTGAGTGGGCGTGGCCCTCGTCCTTCACGGCGTCCTGCTCTGTCAGGACGCCGTCGTGCATGACCAGCACCCGGTCGCATACGGGAAGCAGCCGCTCGTCATGAGTGACCATGACCGTGGCCTTTCCCAGCTCATGGGTCTGATCGGCGAGCAGATGGGCGACGTCCTGAGCCCGTCGGGTGTCCAGAGCGGCAGTCGGCTCGTCCGCCAGAATGATGTTGGGATCGTGGTAGAGCGCCACCGCAATGGCGGCGCGCTGACGCTCGCCCCCGGAGAGCTCGGAGGGGTAGGCGTGTGCACGTTTCGAGATGCCCAGTGAGTCCAGAAGGTGATCGCGCCTGTCGGTGTCGCCCTTCGTGCGCGTGACCCGGTCGTGCAGGCCGAACTGGTCGTTGAGCCGCAGGAAGGGAACCAGGCCTGAGGCCTGGAGGACGAAACCGATACGTCGGAGCCTGAGCCTGGCCCGGCGCTTCTCCGGCAGGGAGGAGAAAGGCTCGCCCGAGATGGTGACGGTGCCGCTGGAGGGAGTGCGCAGCCCGCCCATGATGGTCAGCAGCGTCGATTTTCCAGAACCGGACGGCCCCAGAATCCCGACGAGCTCACCGGCGCGAAGATGAAGATCCGTGCTGCGTAGCGCGTGAACGATCTCGTCGCCCTGGCGGTAGTCCCGGGTCACCGATTCCAGGGACATGACCGCTTTTGTTTCTTGGCTTGCTGTTTGGCCTGCTGCTGTCGGCGTCGTCATGAGATGGCCTCCACTGGGTCGATGCGGGAGACGACCCGCACGGAGATAAGACCACCAATGACCGAGACGAGGACGAAGGCGGCGGCGATGAGAAGGTCCAGAAGACCGGAGAGCCTGAAGGGGACGGCACTGGGCAGGACCAGGGAGGTTGCCACCGTCAGAAGCAGTCCGATGCCGATACCGACGACCGACAGCACGAGGGTCTGGGCGCAGCCCGACCGGACGAGATACCCCGTGGGCACACCGCGCGCCTTGAGAATTCCCAGAACTGGTCTCTTCTGCAGGGTCAGCACATAGATGAAGATGCCCAGCACCGTGGAGGCGATGAGGATCAGTGAGCCGATCATGAGGCTAAAGGTAAGAACCTGGGCCGAGTATCCGGGCAGCGTCCGAACGAGCTCCTCGCTGGTGAGAATCGTCAGACCCGCTTCCTGAGCGGACTGCATGGCTTTGCTGTCCGCGGTCAGGTCGGCCTTGAACACGGTGGCGGTGACCGCGGGGGACAGGCTGGTGGGACCGTACTGGCTCAGGGCCTGGCCGTCCAGGGTCACCACGGGAGCCGACTGGAAGGTCGTGTCGTGGGTGAGACCGACGATGGTCCAGTCGTGATCGGATCCCAGAAGCCGGAGCGTGTCACCGGTCTTGAACCCCTTGGCCTCAAGGGAGTCGTCCACGAGTATCTCCCTGGTGGGGTCGGAGATCGATCGGCCGCTGGTCACGACCGGGCTGAGCTCTCCGTCCAGGTCGATGCCGAAGGCGAAGACGTCGTCTCTCAGTGCCTTGCCGTCCTCGCCCTTGACCTCCGGGACTTGAGCGACGGCAGCCGTGCTCATGAGAGTCGACGCCGTGGTTCCGTGCTCCTGTGCCAGCTCCTTGGCGGCGCTCAGCTGCTCGTCACTCAGCCGTGAGGCTGAGAGGTTCTCGTTGGAGGCATCGGTGATGGCCACGCTTCCTGAGTTCCAGCCATCGATGCCGGCTCGGTAGAGGTGGGCAAGCCCAACGGCTAACGAGGCCAGAAAAAAAGTGAGGTAAGCCACCAATGTGATGACGGAGATGATGAGCCCGAAACGAACGGGTTCGTGGCGGATCTCGCGTAGGGCGAGGAACATGTGGCTCCCTGAGGACATGGTCTGCAGGCGAGACCGGCTGGCACGCTCCGCGAAGGCTACACGGTGCCCGCATCTCATGCGACACGATTGTGTTGTTGGGGGCGCCAGTTGTGGACGAGAGGGCAGAGGTCGGGCTTGCCTCTTCTTCTCTTCCCGTTCACGCAGAATGACATAATGTGCATTATCGGCGCTGGTTGGGACTGGGCGGTATCGCCGGCATGCGGCGACATCCGGCACAATTGCTCCTGTGACTGGTGGAAGGGCTGCTGCACAGACCGCTGCTGACAAGCACGATGTCATCCGCGTCGTCGGAGCTCGTGAGAACAACCTGCGAGGCATCGACGTCGTCATCCCCAAGCGCAGGCTCACCGTGTTCACCGGAGTGTCGGGCTCCGGCAAGAGCTCGCTGGTCTTCGCCACGATCGCCGCCGAGTCGCGCCGTCTCAACAACGAGACCTACCCGGCCTTCGTCCAGGGATTCATGGACGCCAGCGCGCGTCCCGACGTCGACCACCTGGAGGGGCTGACACCGGCGATCGTCGTGGACCAGGAGCGTATGGGATCCAATCCGCGCTCCACGCTCGGAACCGTCAGCGACGTCGGGGCTTTGCTGAGGGTCCTGTTCTCCACCATGGGCAGGCCGTACATCGGCTCATCCCAGGCCTTCGCCTTCAATGTTCCGTCCGTTACCGGTGGCGGCGCGGTCACCACGCAGCGCGGCGGTCGCAAGGTCGTTGAGCGCAAGAGATTCAGCGTTCAGGGCGGGATGTGCCCGACCTGTGAAGGTATGGGCAAGGTCTCCGACATCGATCTGACGCAGGTGCTCGATGAGACGCTCTCCCTGGAAGACGGTGCGATCACCGTCCCCGGTTACGCAGTGGGCGGTTGGCAGGTGCGCAGTTTCACCGAGTCCGGCCTCTTTCCGGCGGACAAGCCGGTGTCGACCTTCACGCCTAGGCAGCGAAACGACCTGCCTTACAAGGATCCGACCAAGATCAAGGTCGGCGGAATCAACGTCACCTACGAGGAGCTCGTCTCCAGAATTCGCAGGTCAATGCTCTCCAAGGAGCCAGAGACGCTGCAACCCCATGTTCGCGCCTTTGTGCAACAGGCTGTCGTCTTCGGGACCTGCCTGCAGTGCGACGGGACCTGCCTGTCCGAACCGGCCCGCACCTGTCTGATCGATGAGAAGTCGATTGCCGACGCCTGCGCCATGCAGATCTCCGATCTGGCGCAGTGGATCACTCATCTTCAGGGTGTTCTTACCGATGCTGCTCCCCTGCTTGCCAACTTGAAGGAAATGCTGGACGCCTTCGTATCCATCGGACTGGGGTACCTCTCACTGGATCGCCCCGCTGCGACGCTTTCAGGTGGTGAGGCCCAGCGCACCAAGCTCGTACGTCACCTGGGTTCTGCCCTCACCGACGTCACTTACGTCTTCGATGAGCCCAGTATCGGTCTGCACCCGCACGACCTCCACCTTCTGAATGAGCTCCTGCTGTCCTTGCGGGACAAGGGAAACACGGTGCTCGTCATCGAGCACAAGCCTGAGACGATCGAGATCGCCGATCACGTGGTGGACCTGGGACCGGGAGCCGGCGACCAGGGCGGTCGGATCTGCTTCGAAGGAACCGTTGAGCAGCTGCGTGACTCCGATACTCTCACCGGGCGCCACCTGACCGACCATCTGCAGATCAAGAACACCCCTCGCTCCCCCGCGGGAAAAATCCAGATTCGTGGCGCCAGCACGAACAATCTTCGCCACGTCGATGTCGATATACCCACAGGCGTTCTCACTGTTGTCACGGGCGTTGCCGGTTCCGGTAAATCGAGCCTCATCCACGGCCACCTCTCCCCCATGGATGACGTGGTGACGATCGACCAGAGCCCGATCAAGGGCTCTCGGCGCTCGAATCCGGCGACCTATACCGGCCTGCTCGATCATATTCGCAAGGCCTTCGCCAAAGCCAATAAGGACAAGGGCGCTAAGCCGGCGTACTTCTCAGCCAACTCAGAAGGAGCCTGTCCCGTGTGCGGTGGCTCCGGTGTCATTGAGACACAGCTGGGCTTCATGGAGACCGTGGAGTCCTGCTGCGAGGCATGCCAGGGGCGCCGTTTCAACGATGAGGTACTGGCCTACCGGCTCGGCGGACGAAGTATCGCAGACGTCCTGGACATGAGCGTCACCGAGGCACTGGAGTTCTTCTCCCGGGGTGAGACGCGTCTACTGGCCGCATCCAGAATCCTGGCGAGGCTGACGGACGTTGGCCTCGGTTATCTCAGACTCGGTCAGGCGCTGACCACCCTGTCCGGAGGCGAGCGCCAGCGGCTCAAGCTTGCCGTCTACCTGGGCCAGGAAGGGCGCGTCGTCGTCCTTGACGAGCCGACCGTTGGGCTCCACCCGGCCGATATTGAGGCCATGCTCGCGCTGCTGGACAGGATTGTGGACTCCGGTCGCACCGTCGTCGTCATCGAACACCATCAGGCGGTCATGGCGCACGCAGACTGGGTCATCGACATGGGCCCCGGCGCAGGCCATGACGGCGGTCGCGTCGTGTTCACCGGAACGCCGGCGCAGATGGTGGCGGACCGGAGGACTCTGACGGGCCGATACCTGGCCCGGTACGTTGAGAAAGGCGGCTCATGACGACGGCAGGGCTCTATCGGATCCGTCCAGCAACCATGAAGGACTCCCCCGGTATCCGGCGTCTCCGCAATGCGGCCGTGCGGGAGTCTCTGGCGATCTGGACGAGCGTTGAGCAGGACCCTGTCCAGGCTGAGGCCTGGCTGGCGCCCATGGTGCAGCGCGGAACGGCTCTCATTGCCCACGTGGACGGTAGGCCTCAGAAGATCGTCGGCTTCGCGGTCGCCGGTGCATGGCACTCCTATGAGGGCTATGCCCGCACCGTCGAGGACTCGATCTACCTGTCCCCGGCCGTTCAAGGTCATGGTCTTGGTTCCAGGCTTCTGGCTGCCCTGATCGAAGCCTCCCGGGCAGCTGGGGACCGTACCATGATCGCTCTCGTCGAGGCCGGCAACGTGGCCTCGGTACGTCTGCACGAACGCTATGGTTTCACCATTGTCGGCACCGTCCCGCAGGCAGGCGAGAAACTCGGACAGCTCCTCGATCTGACCCTCATGAGCCGTTCTTTACATTGATTGGAGACTTATGTTCACTATTTACAGGTTTTCGCGATAATTCTCGAGATGAGGTGACGTCATTGTTGGAATAAATTCGGTAATGGTGTACTCTGCGACACCGTTCACTACGAACGGGTCTTCAGTCACAACTTCTGAAATCTCGTTGCGCGCACCAACAGCAATGATGATACCGCCTGTTCTGGGATCCTTGCGCCCGCTGGCTAGGAACCTGCCGTTTTTGTAGTTGCGGGTGAGGTATTGGCGATGGGCCTCCAGGTGGGGGTCGACGGCTTCAGTACCCTGCGTGTATATAATATCGAGAACAAATAAGTGAGCCATGATGGTATGGTAGCACTTGATTGGTATCCAGGGAGAAATATCGCATGAGTAATTGTCAAAACCCCGCCGACGACAATCGTTTCCGGCGCGTGAGTGGGGCTGAGTCCATCCAGCTTCAGCCGGAGGAGCCCGCTGTCGCTCAGTGGCAGGTCAGCGGTACCGATGAGCTCGTTGCGCATCTGCTGAGCCTTGTCGGAGCCCCGGAGGGACGGCCGGCGATCATCGCCGTCGACGGACGAGGCGGATCCGGCAAGACGACGCTTACCACGGCACTAACGGCGGCTGTCCCCGGCGCGCAGGCCTTCCACCTTGACGACCTCATCTGGAACGAGCCGCTCTACGACTGGGACCAGCTGCTCGTCGACACCTTGACCCAGTTGCGTGAGGCCGGCTGCCTCGACCTCGTCCCGGACAAATGGCGGGAGCACGGCCGAGAGGGCTCCATCCGCGTCCCGGCCGGCTCCCCCCTGGTCGTCGTCGAGGGAACCGGAGCCGGTCTGCGCGCGGTCAGCAACCTCATTGACGTGCACGTCTGGGTTCAGACAGGAGACGACGTGGCCGAGCGCCGTGGCATCAGCCGCGACATCGCAGAGGGTGTCAACGGCAACGCCGAGGAGTCGGTGCGCTTCTGGCACTGGTGGATGGCCGGCGAGCGCCTCTTCTTCGCCAAGGACCGCCCCTGGCAGCGCGCAGACGTCATCGTCTCCGGAGACGCCCCTACCGGCGTGGAGCCGGGAGAGGTCGCCTGGATCCCGGGGCCACTCCTCCCCCGCTGAGGCGCACAGCCGCCCGCCGCTCAGGCTGGGCTCTCAGTCCCCCAGCGCCGTCCCCACGGCGCGAGCGGCCTGGATCCACTCGTGGTCGGCCGGAACGAACTTGGTGTGACCGGCCACATCCTTGAGCGGCACCAGCTCCGTGCCGTGACCGCGGTCGGCCACCATGACGCCGTAATGGCCCTCGGCGATCGCATCGGCGCCGGCCACGCCCAAACGCGTGCCCAGGAGACGATCCGCTCCGCAGGGCGAACCACCGCGTTGGACGTATCCCAGGATGGAGACGCGCGCCTCCAGTCCGGTCAGGCTCTCCAGCTGCTCGGCCAGGGTGAAGGTGTTGGCGCGGTGGGATGCCTCCAGGCGTTTGACGCCCCGCTTGGCCATCGCCTTGCGCTCGGGACTGGAGGCGTCCTTGACCAGGGCGCGGGCGTGCTCCAGCTCGGCGTGATCCGTCACCGACAGTGCCCCCTCGGCTACAGCCACCACTGAGAAGGACGACCCATGGGAGCGGCGTCGCTCGATCTTGTCCGCGATCGCGTCCACCGAGTACGGAATCTCGGGCAGCAGAATGACGTCCGCCCCACCCGCGATACCAGCACCCAGGGCCAGCCAGCCGGCTCGGTGCCCCATGATCTCGGTGAGGATGATGCGGTGGTGGGAGTGCGCCGTCGAGTGCAGCCGGTCCACGGCCTCCGTAGCGATCTCCAAGGCCGTGGCGAATCCGAAGGAGGAGTCGGTGTGGACGATGTCGTTGTCAATGGTCTTGGGCAGGTGGATGACGTTGAGTCCCGCGTCCATGAGGCGCTTGGCGTTCTTCGCGGTTCCGCCACCACCGAGGCACACGAGGGCGTCAATCCCGTCCTTCTCGCAGTTCTCCACAATGGTGGGCACCATGTCGCGGGGCTCGCCGTCCACCATCATGCGATGCACTTTGTCCCGGCTGGTTCCCAGCATGGTTCCGCCAGTGGTGAGGATCCCGGACAGGGCGGCGGGGTCGAGCTCGGTGAAGCGGTTCTCGGCCAGGCCTCGCATGCCGTCCCGGAAGCCGATGAGCTCCCAGCCGTGCTGCTGAATCGCCGCCTTTCCAAAGCCTCGGATCGCCGCGTTGAGTCCTGGGGCGTCGCCGCCCGCCGTGAGAATGCCGATGCGCTGAGCCATAGAGCCAAGTATGCCGTGGTCCGGTGCCACGTACACGCTGTTAGCCTCGGTTAGCCTCGGCCCCCGCGGTCTTTGCTGTGGTGTTTCAGCCGATTCGGACCGACGACGTCGTGTGCGCCGCCAACCAGTATCATCATTATCCTGATCGCGTCCAAGCCGGTGGGAACAATTCGCCCTCCTTCGGTGTTGACGCACCGGTGCCCTTATGCTCCCTCCGAGTCAGGACACCGAGAGAGACGAGCCACGAGGAGGCCACAAGCATGGCAGACCGCGCACTGCGAGGCATGACCATCGGCGCGAAGTCGATGGAGTCGGAGGACGGCGTTGAGTTCGCTGAGCGGATGATCGTCAGCTACGAGTGCCCGATGGCGCACGTCACCAAGATCCCAATGTCCACCGAGGCGGAGGTGCCCCCCACCTGGGAGTGCCCCGAGTGCGGTCAGCCCGCCGCCCGGCGCGGTGAGGACGATCCCGAGCCCGACGAGCCCAAGAAGACTCCGCGCACCCACTGGGACATGCTCCTGGAGCGTCGCAAGGTCGAGGAGCTCGAGGTCCTTCTCAACGAGCGCCTCGAGGCTCTGCGCAGCGGCGAGGTCTACCGCGAACGGGTCAGCGGCTGAGTCTCCTGAGGGCTACTGAAAACTGCATGGTTCGAAGAGGAAGGGCCGCCCCCAGCAAGGGCGGCCCTTCTGCCGTCGGTGTTGGTGAGGTATCAGGCCATCTGAGTTCAGGAGCGCTTCTGACGGGATGAGGCCGACGGGCGCTGCTGCTGGTAGCCGGCGGCGGCCCGACGGCGCTTGTCCCGGGCCGCGCGCAGCCGGCTTCCGGCGACCTTGGCGGCGTCGAACAGCTGGCCGGAGCGCTTCGCAACGCCCCAGCGCGTCACCAGGGACAGCTCCTCGGTGAAGATGCCGCCGGAGAGCTTGGACTGTCCGGCCTCCCGCTCCAGGAAGGTGATGGGCATCTCCACGATGCGCCCCCCGGCCTCGTCGACGAGCTTGGTCATGTTGACCTGGAAGCCGTACCCGAGGGCCTCGACCTTGCTCAGATCCATGCGGCGCAGGATGGAGGCGCGAAAGACCCGGAAACCGGCGGTGGCGTCCTTGACGCGCAGCCCCAGCATCGCGTTGATGTAGAGGTTCCCGGCCTTTGACAGGGCCACGCGCTTGGCATCCCATCCCTCCGTGGCGCCGCCGGAGACCCAGCGCGAGCCGATGACGAGGTCTGGCTCGTCGGCCATCTCGGCGCGCTGGATGAGCAGCGCCAGGTCCTCGGCGCGGTGGGAACCGTCGGCGTCCATCTCGATGATGAGCTCATAGCCGGCGGCCAGCGCCCAGGAGAATCCGGCGAGGTAGGCCGGGCCCAGCCCGTTCTTCTCCGAGCGGTGCAGGACATGGA
>ERZ772924.238-NODE-238-length-27365-cov-7.876089_pt1 | contig 27365 bp, 30 predicted proteins | sample MGYA00512116_ERZ772924 | MGnify/ENA primary metagenome ERZ772924 (study PRJEB29015, sample SAMEA2737920) | human oral metagenome | biome: human oral; feature: human-associated habitat; material: dental | place: China | collected 2134 ...
CATTTGAGAAACTTATTTTTTGACCATTTCTTTCTTTAAACCACATTTTCCATGCGAGTTCTCTGTAGCCAAATGGCACTTTTCTAGTATAATCACCATTGATGTATAGTCTCATAAATCTGAGATATCGCCTCCATGTGCTAGTATGTATTCTTTTCGACGAGTAGCTTCTTCCTCCCAAAGAGGGTCGTCTACAACATCCATCGTTTGAATTTCTGTCAAACTTAGTTCTTTTGCTTCTTCAAAAGTTAGAGATAGAATAGCCTCATGTTTTCTTTTAAACTCCTCAATTGTCAACCAGCTAGCCTTACCATCCTCGCTAATTTGTCCGTCAATCACCTTTGCAATCTCAAGCGCCATAATATACATAGCACGTTTATCAACTTTCAAAACTTCCAGATGGCTGGTTAAAATTCGGAGATAGTCCCCCTTTTCATTATAATCTGTAGCAACTGCATCTTCAAAATTAATTTCAATACTTTCCTTAATATGTGAAAAGAGTCTTCGTACCCCTTCCTTTAGGGGGACACTAGACCATCTCTTATCAGCAGTGCCTTTCCTCAAGGATAAATTTGAGAAAAAATCTTCTTGTAATGCATCATTGTTCCCAACATTTGAGTAAGAAATTTGCTCATCTTCTGGAAACCACATTTTACCAGCAAGTTCTAAATAACCATAAGGTACTTTTTTTGTGTAATCGCCTTTTAAGTATAATTTCATTCGTCCTCTTCGTCTAACTCCACTTCTCCATGGATTCGGATATACTCTTCGCGCTTCCTATCCAATTCTTCCCAGAGGGACTCGTCGCTGGCTTTCAAAACCTTTATCTCTTCTAAACTAATATCGACTGCTTCGTCGTAGGTCAAATTCAGTAGGTCTATATGTTTCGTTTTGAATTCTTCAATGCTCAGCCATGTTTCTTTGTCGTCTTCGCTGATGTGACCGTCAATAGCAGATGCAACTTCAATCGCCATGATATAGAGTGCTCGCTTATCAACCGTTAGAATATCCTTATGAGTCGTGATGATTCGAAGATAGTCTCCTTTTTCTCGCCCATCACTTTCATAGGAATCTTCAAAATCCAATATTAGATACTCATATTTAAATGAATTCCATGGATTATCTCCTATTTTAAAATCAGCCATTCCCCAACGCTCGTCATTTGAAGAAAATTTGTCCAAACTAACGCTAAAATAAAAGTCATCATCACTTGCGTAAGAAAAACCAACTTTCACTCCCTTACGTTCCTTGAACCACATTTTCCAAGGATATTCCATACAGTTTTGGTAAATACTAGTTTCGTAGTTGCCTTTAAGATATAGTCTCACTCGTCTTCCTCGTCGTCATAAACACGTTCACCATGGATTTTGATGTATTCTTCATTCCTGCGGTCATCTTCTTCCCAGACTGGGTCTCTTACATCGTCTATAAACGGAATTTCTTCCAAACTCAGCTCATTAGCCTCTTCATAACTCATCGAAAGGATATCCTCATGCCGTTTTTTAAATTCCTCCACACTTAACCAGCTCTCTTTATCATCTTCGCTAATCTGACCATCAATAGCAGTCGCAATTTCAATCGCCATAATATAGAAGGCACGTTTATCAACAGTTAGAAGATCAAGGTGGGTAGAAGCTAAACGTAGACAGTCTCCTTTTTCTCGATAGTCTGTTGCTGGATTATCTTCAAAATCTAATTCAAGATTTTCATATACATGACTTCCAAATTTGTTGGTAATGCCTTCTTTTAACCTAACATTATTCCATCTATTGTCATGCATCCACTTATTTAATTTTAAGTGAATAGTTGGGTCTGTTTTAAATGGGCGAGTATTTCCAAAATACGAAAAATCTACTGTCTTACCATCTTTAGTATCAAACCACATTCTCTTCGCTAGTTCTAAGTAATCAAATGGAATTTCTTTGGTATAATCGCCTTTAATATAAATTCTCAATCGTCTTCCTCTTCGTCTAACTCCACTTCTCCATGTATTTTGATATATTCTTCGCGCTTTCTATCCAACTCTTCCCAAATAGGATCGTCAATAGCATCAATCGTTTGAATTTCTTCCAAACTCATCTCATTTGCTTCCTCAAAGGTTAGAGATAAGATATCTTGGTGTTTTTCCTTGAATTCCTCGATTCTTATCCAAGTTTTCTTGTCATCTTCGCTAATTTGTCCATTAAAGATTGTAGCAATCTCAATGGCCATGATATAGAACGCTCTTTTATCAAGAGTGAGCAGTTCAAGATGGGTAGAAGCGAGACGCAGACAGTCTCCATTTTCTCGAAAATCTGTTACATAAGCATCTTCATAATCTAAATTTAGTTCTTCATCAATTTGTGAAAAAAAGCGATATTTTATCCCTTCTTGTATCGGAACATGCAACCAACGTTCATCATAATCCTGTTTATCTAGTTTTAGATGAATTGCTATATCATTCCTATCTCTGATTTGAAGAAAACCAGAATAGGAGAGAGGGATGCCTTCTCCTTGATAATTTTCAAACCACATTCTCTTCGCTAGTTCTAAATAATCAAATGGAATTTCTTTAGTAAAGTCGCCTTTTATATAAAGTTTCATAATTCTTTTCTCCTTAATTCACCATTTCCTGGTATCCCTTCCATAACCTTTCGATTATTTCCTCTTTGACACTTTTCGTTTGATTTTTTATATCACCAGTTTTATTTACCCAATTCCTGATATAATCTTTTCCCGTAATTTCATTAATATTTAAGTGTCTATTAATATCATATCCCGATTTTCCACTTCCAGATTGAACTTGAAGTTTACCTTGACCTCCTTCACCACTATTTGGCTCCAAGTCCACACGAATTTTCACTTTCCGATTTCCCACTCTGCCTTCAATTAGTTTACCACCTCTGCCGGAAATGGTCTTACTCGTCGGTTTATTTGCCTGCCAGCTGTCATAGTTGCTAGCTGTATTTAGGCTGATTTTACCATTGGCTATATTCGTTTTAACAATAGCTGTACCTATATTTCTGGCACCATCTATTACTAAACTTCCGCCAAAGGCATAGCTCAAATCAGCCACTGCTATACCAGCAATTGCAGAAGTTCCAGCAGATTCTAGTCCAAAGAATAAACCTACAGCCTCAGCAACTGTTCCTCCAAAGTAAACACCAATACCAGCTAAAATTTCTACAAGCCCCTGAGCCACTGCTCCTAAATTAGCTTCAGCATTTTCCGCTTCTAGTTTATGTAATTCCTCATTGATCTGGTTAGTATACTGTTCATCGTAACGACCATTCTTATTTACAACGTAGAAAGAACCATCATAATCACTATAATCAATTACATCAATTATATTGCCTTCATTGTCAATTTTTAGAGTATGGTTATAATCATCAACAATCTTATCCCATTCTGAACGAGGTTTACCCTTTAATTTTTCCTTGAGTTGGCTACGATAATAAGCATCACCTTCATCCGATAGCATCATATTGCGAGAAGCTTCTTGAATCAGTCGTTCTTTAGGTTCCAGATATTTTTTCTTTGAAATAGTCTGAATCTTTGCCTTTCTGATTTCTTCTACCCAACTCATATTCAAGCCTTCAGTTGAATAATTACCATCGCTATCCAGCAATATATGGCTGAGCTGACTTGCCCCCTGAATAGCTAAGCCCAAGACCTGCAGGCTATCTGAGAAATACTGAGACACCTGAGCCACAAACCATTCTAGTTTATCTATTTTTTCTTGAATTTCTCGAATACCGATATTTAGTTGAGTTTCAACTTCCATTAAAGCAGATGTCTGAGATAAAAGGTCTCCCAGCTTACCTGTCAGCAGAGCTCCTGCATTACGGAAAAAATCTTGATTATCTGCAATCTGCTTTTCTACTTTTGCCAGTTGCTCATTTTTTATTTTCAGCTGTTCCTTCAGTAGATCCAAGTCCAATTCGCCATATCCAGCCACCTCGGAATCAGCACTTTTATAGGAAGCAAGCTCTCCCTGAATATCATCAATAGCCTCTTGTAGCTTCTTGATGGCAGGGATGATTACCTCAGTAAATAAGCCTTTCCCCGCTGTATAAGCCGCTCCCTGCAACTCACCCGACTCCAAAGAGGCAATCAAATGGTCGCAGCCACTAGATAGACGATCGGTCACTTGATTGGCTACTTGAAGGTTGCCGGTCATCGCTTGGATAAGCTGGGCTGAATCTGCTGCACTATATTTTACTCCCATGGCAGACTATTCCTTTCTTTGGTCAGTTTGTCTCGCTCTTCTTCCATAGTCTTTCTTGTTTGACGACTGAGCTTTCCAAGTTCATCCATCTGAACATCCACATAGTTCTTAACCTGTCGGTTAAGATACTGAGTTTCTGATAAATCACGACTGAGGGCAGCAGAGCTTTGAGAGTGTTCATAAAGTAGATGTTCCATTCGGGTCGTCAAGTATTGGAAATCCGTCGCAAAATTCGCCAGGGAAATCTCGTATTGACGTTTCATCGTCATAAATTCGTCTTCTTTTTGGTCAACTTTGAGGATTTTTTCGTAAAGTGCCTGGCGTTCTTTTTCGCTTTTATCTGCTTCCATCTCAACTCTCCCAGCGCTTGGCTTCCTCTATATCGCGTTTCTCAATTTTTGCAGCAATTTCTGGAAATTTATTGGCCTGAGTCAAAACAGCAGAGCTGAAGTCACCGACAGCCTGAAGCATTTGATTGCAGGCCTGACGGCCAGCTTCCATCCCAGCAATCCCTATTGTATAGGAAAATTCGACTTGTTGATTTTGTGCATTGCTAGTATCAACTCCAACGAGCTCGCTGATAGCAGAGCCAGCTGAAATGGTGCTCGATTTAATTTGTCCCATTATTGCTTCTCCTTTTGGAATTTATGGTTTCACATTGCCAGAATTTGCTTCATCTATGGCTTGCTTAATGGTATTGGCATAGAGAGTTCCCCCTTCAATGATGGACTCTGAGTTTGAGCCAAAGTGGACATAGTCTGTCCCTTCCCAAATCTGCGGATTTTCGATAGCAGTTTGATGCCAGTCAGCCACAAAGACATAGTCGTACTTCTTGGCTAATTCCAGTTCATACTCCCGCTGCTGAGCTAAAACACCGCCCTCTGAGCGACCGTCATAAGGAGTCACGAGGATCAGTTGATGCCCCTTAGGCAGGCTGGAAACATATTCATCCAAAAGTTCATTTGAATAACCAGACGAATTGGTTCCAAGAGCCAGGACAACCTGCTTCTTCAGCACTCTATTAGCAATATCTGTCTTGTAGACCTCCAAGCCTGTACTCAGACTGCGACTAACGACAGTGTCTAGCTCGATTCCTGGCAAGATCTGCTGCAATTGATCGCTTGAGCGGAGGGCAACCGAGTCACCAATCATGGTAATCCCGTCCGCCACATTGTACTCAGTCGCCTTGGACTGATCAACCTGACTCCGAGTTGTCTGCATCTTAGTGTCGGCTTGATTCAGAGCATTGACAATCAAACTTTCCTCAAAAGCTCCGACCTTTGGTGCTGTCACCGAAATAAAGAACATAATCAAAGTCAGCGGAATCATGCTGTAAAAGATTGGTCTGGTAAGAGACGATAGGTCCATCTTGGTTCCCATGATAACTGGCTGACGACCAGCCAGAGTTGGCTCCAAGATATAGAAAGACAAGGCTGCAAAAGTAAGAGACAGCAGCGTGGTCAAGAGAACAGCCAAGCCGTTACTCATCAGCTGGGTAAAGATAATATAGAATGGCCAGTGGAAGAGATAAACACCATAGCTGGTATCCGCGATAAAGTTGATAAGGCTAGGCTCCTTCACATCAGGGAGCTTATCATGCAGCATCCTAGCAGCCAAAATCATCAGACAAGCCAAGATAGTCGAAATCAAGAATCCTACCAGGTAGGTCCAAAGATTATCAAACTTGAGCAGGAAGCTGAGCAAAAGCAAAACAGCTGCACTGCCCCCCATAATCCCTAGCACTTGCTTGAGAGCCAGCTTTTGCTCCAGCATCTTAAAGCGACTGCTGACATGGCCGACGCCAGATAAGGTTGCTAGGATGCTTCCTGCAAAGAAAGGAAAGACGTGGGTCAAACTTGAGAAATAAATATCAGAGAAATTCTTAGTGGTCAAAGCGCCAGCAAACATTGATACAAAGCTGACCAAAAAGAGCCCTGCAGAAACCAGCGCAATCATACCGCGATAGCGAGCCGTTGACTTGGCAATCTTGCCCAGGCCCCAAGCAGCCAGGCCCCAAAGAACATAATAGTGCACTTCTAAAGCCAGACTCCAAGTGTGGATCAGGATGTGCGGTACAAACTGACTCTCATAACTGCCGCCTGAGAGCATTTCATAAAAGTTTGTCACAAAGCCCAAGGCAGCTGCAATCTGTGTCCCAATCCCAGCCACAAAATCCTTACGAATCAAGAGAGTAAAGGGCATAACGACCAAAATCATAAAGACCAGAGGCGGTACAATCCGATAAAAACGTCGTTTGAAAAAGCCTTGGATATCGATTTCTTTCTTCTTGGCAAACTCGTCAATAAGCAGAGATGTAATCAAGAATCCAGAAAAGGTAAAGAAGATATCCACGCCAATAAAACCGCCAGGGAAAACGCCCTGGAAGTAATGATAAAGCAGAACTAGAAGCAGCCCCGTGATTCTGACGAGCGAAAACCATTTAATGCGCATTTTGATAAATTCCTTGTTTAAACGTTCCTTCATAAACGACATTGCCTTCTGTCGTTAGCTTTCCTTGTCCATCGGCCTGACCCTTGCTGAAGTCCCCTTCATATTTCCAGCCAGCCCGCGAGGTAAAAGTCCCTTTGCCGTCAAAGATGCCATTGCGAAATTGACCGCTATAACTGTCCCCATTTTGAAAAGTCATAGTCCCCTGACCGTTCATCTTCCCGCGAACCAAGGTCCCGTCATACTTGATCTTGCCCTGATCCAGCGTTAAAACGCCCTTACCAGGAATCCCCGAAGTAAAGACCAGAATAGCTGACAGCACAATGACCGTGACAGCCAAAAGTTCTAAATTCTGCCGGGTCAGATAGACCTTGTATTTATCGTAAAATTCTTTTACTTTATCCATATTCCTATCCATCCAAACGCTCTAGCCACTTCTTGCAGCCAGCCAAGACCAAATCATAGGTTTGGTCAAAATCTCCTGTGTACCAAGGATCCGGCACACTTTCTTCTTCAAACTGATAAATTTTATGCTGAAAATCCTCAGGCGCCATCCGCTTCAAATCTCGGACATTGCTTTCATCCATACCAATGACGTAGTCAAAATCCGCAAAATCCGCTGCCGAAATCTGCTGAGAAGTCTTGTTCCTATCATAAGAAATGGCATATTTCTTAAAAATAGCCTGTGTTCCCCGATGAATGGGATTGCCGTGCTCCCAGCTTGAGGTTGCCCGGCTCTCGATTTTCAGTTGGTCTGTTAAACTCTTCATGACAAACTCTGCCATCGGACTGCGGCAGATATTGCCCAAACATACAAATACAATTTTCTTCATACAATACCTCGCTATCTATTATAACAAAATAATGGCAAAAACTAGCCCTGAATCGTTTACAGTTTCCTGATTCTCGTTGAAAACTGGCAAGCCCTGCTCCTCTCATGCCTGAAAATAGCAAAAAACCACCGTTTGGTGGCTTTTTGTAGGGAGATTATTTTTTAAAAAGAAAAAAGTTTTAGGAGTTAAGTTAATTTCTTAACTTGGTTATAGTATAATATCCATTTCTTAAAACTTCCTTAAAATAACTCAAACATTTTACTCTTAGCTTGTACCTATTTATCAGGATAGTAACATTCCAGCTGGGGCCAGCGTTTCTGCCAATTCTTCTTAGCCAAGCGCTCAGCATAGACACGCTGGCGCTCCTTATTTTCAAGAAAATGAGGAGTCGGTCTGACCTGAAAGTTTAAGATATCCTTCAAACCATAGGGAGCAAAAAGTTCCAGTTTATCATTTGCCAGCAAGCGCAGTCCGATAGTCGTGCAGCGCTCAGGATACTTACTCATGGCTTCGCGAGCATTTTTATAAGGCGCCGTTCCAGGACTATGGCGGTGCATATAGGCTTGATTTCTCAGCTCCCATCGATACTGTGGCCAGTCTGCCTTGAGCTTGGCTTCCAGCTCTATCCTCTCTGCCTCAGCATAAGTCGGATCAAAGAAAATGACATCTACATCCGTGTCAGAATCAAAACCTGGTCGCTCTGACAGCATATTCCAGATAAAATTCCTCACACATCCAGCCGCTAACCAAGAATCCTTGAGCTCCAGACTGCGAATAATTTCCAAAATTCCTCGGATGTCTGGAGCTTGACCTAGTCGGTCTAAAATCTCCTTTTCTGTCATCATTCCTTCATATACTCATATCCTAGATGCTCATAGGCTTTACGGGTAGCCACGCGCCCAGTCCGTGTCCGCATGACAAAGCCTTTCTGAATTAGGTAAGGCTCATACATGTCCTCCACTGTTTCACGCTCCTCAGCAATATTGACCGAGAGGGTTCCAAGCCCTACCGGACCGCCACCGTAAACCTCAATCATAGTCTTCAAAATCTTCTGGTCCACATAGTCCAGCCCCTCTTGATCCACATCCAGCATGGAGAGAGCTTGGTTGGTTATCTTATCATCAATCAGGCCATTGCCCATAATCTGCGCGTAGTCCCGGACCCGCTTGAGCAAACGGTTGGCAATCCGCGGCGTGCCTCGGCTACGCAGAGCCAGCTCCTTAGCAGCCTCGTGGGTAATATCCATCTCAAAAATCTCTGCCGTCCGCTCAACGATTTCAGTCAAGTCGCCAGCTTCATAATACTCCATGTGACCAGTAATTCCAAAGCGAGCCCGCAGAGGATTGGACAGCATGCCTGCCCGAGTGGTCGCCCCAATCAGAGTGAAAGGCGGCAAATCCAGATGGACGCTGCGACTGGTCTCACCCGAGCCAATCATAATGTCGATGTAAAAGTCTTCCATAGCGCTGTACAGCACTTCCTCTACTGCCATTGGCAAGCGGTGAATCTCATCTATAAAGAGGACATCCCCCGGTTCAAGGTCATTTAAGATCGCAACCAAATCACCAGACTTCTCAATCACCGGACCAGAAGTCTGCTTGAGATTTACGCCTAGTTCATTGGCAATGACAAAGGCCATGGTCGTCTTCCCCAGACCTGGAGGGCCAAAAAGCAGGGTGTGGTCCAGCGCCTCATCCCTCAGCTTAGCCGCTTCAATAAAAATCTTCAGCTGATCCTTGACCTTGTCCTGACCGATATACTCCTGTAAATACTGGGGACGCAAGGTGCGCTCCACCAATTCCTCATCACCCATTAATTCATTGTCTAAAATTCTACTCATAGAACTATTATAGCAGAAAATAAGGCAGAGGAAGCAAATCTAATTCGCGTCTGAACACAAAAAAAGACCACCGGATTGGGTGGCCTTTATGGGAGATTATTATGAAAAAGTTTAGGATTATCAAACAAAGTTAGGGGGCTTCATTTGATAAGAATAAGTATAGCAGCCTTAGCTTAAGAAAAACTTAAAGTAAAATTCAGTTAGCAAAAAAGATTTTGCTTTTGATAGTGGAGCCTTTTTCCTTGCTTAAGATTAGCTACTTATGAAAACATAGTCTCTGAAAACTGGACCAAGAAAAACGGCAGAAGGAGGTACTGCCGTTTTTTGTGCTCTTTCGCGATTGTTTCTTTATAAAGTTGCTGGTACATCAGCAAAATACACCGTCCTGCTGGTAAAAATCTGACCGGCCTTGAGAATGACATCTGACTGCTGGCTGCTGTGAATGGCATCCGGCAGGGCCTGGGCTTCCAGAGCCAAGCCATTATGCTGAATCATAGGTTGGCCATCAAACTGAACGGAATCATCCACGCAATTCGCTGAATAAATCACTAGGCAGGGCGCCTGAGTCTCAATAGTCAGGCGGCGGCCCGATGCTGGATGATAGAGCGTGCCTGCCTGGTCTCGGCTTGGTTTTAACGCAAAGGGATGATCCAAGCCAGATACCAGCTGGATTTGCTCATCAGTCCCAGCGAAAATTTCTTTAAGGGCAGCGCCCTTGGTCAGCTTCTTGACAAAGTCACGCTCTGCATCAGCCTTTTTTTCAGGAAGGCCGTCAGCTGCGATAGGATAGACACCATCAGTATTGAGCTGCAGGATATGGTCATCAATGGGCTGATTGAAACGACCAGACAGGTTGAAATAGCTGTGGTTGGTCGGATTGACCAAGGTATCCTGATCTGTCTGGACCTGATAAGAAATTTCCAGCTTGCCCTTCTCTGTCAGGGTATAGGAAACCCAGATTTTCAGATTGCCCGAGAAGCCGCCAGTCCCGTCAGTCCGCTCTGTATAAAAGGTGAGCCCGTCATTACTGACTTCCTCAACCTCAAAAACTGCACTATCCCAGCCGCTGGAGCCACTATGGTTGCAGTTTGGGCCATTATTGGCCTCTAGCTGAAAGGTCTGGCCATTCAAATCAAACGTTGCTCCGGCAATACGCCCAGCGACTGGACCAATACTGGCTCCGTGCTTAGGACTGTTCCCAATATAGTCCTCAAACTGATCAAAACCAACAATGATATTGTCAAGGTGATTATCCTTATCAGGAGTGACATACTGGATGACGGTTGCTCCGTAGTTCATGACTATCAGACGATAGCCTCGATCGTTTTCAAAAGTATAAGCCAGAATCTCCTGACCGCCCAGCTTGCCAAAAATGGATTCTCGGTAAGATTTCATACAAAACCTCTTTTATCTATCCTGCTAAAAATCACGAACTTGCCAAGTCCTGTCTTCAAAAGGCAGGTCAAGCTTGTCCACCCAAGACACAGCTGTTTGGCGCAAGACTTGATTAAGATCCTCAATATTCTGACGACCCGTCTCGTCCAGCCACGCTTGAGCTGCTGTAGCTCCCTCTTGAGCGAAGACTGAGACTGCATCCTTCCAGGTAGCCCGTCCGCACAGAACTCCGTTAAACTGTGAGCCCGCTTCATGGGCTAGCCGCAGCGTTTCTTGGAAAAGCTCGGCACTGACACCAGCGCTGAGGAAGATGAAAGGCAAGTGTGTCGCATCTGACTGTTCTTTAAAGAAAGCTTGGGCTTCCGTCACGCTGTAGACTGGCTCAACTCCTTCTTTAGTGAAGCCTTCGACAAAGTTCATATTGACCGGCACTTCAACCTTTAAGACATCTACATGATAGCGGGGATCTGAAAAGAGCTTGACTGCCTCGTTGACCTTGTGTGGCTTAAGCTTGGCATAGTTAGCGTCCAAAACACTGTCACTCTTAGCATCATAGGTCAGAATCTCCAAAAAATAAGGAATGTCCTCAGCCAAACATTCGCTGCCAACGCGCTCAACCCAGGCCTGCTTGATATCGTTGATTTCTGGCTTGTCATCCACATCATAGTAAATCAAGACCTTGACAGCATCTGCGCCCATGTCTCGGATGCGACTAGCTGACCAGTTAGGCAGCAGGTCCGGCAGGCGGCCCTCGGCTGTCACATCATAGCCAGTCTTTTCATAGGCTACTATCAGCCCGCAGGAAGCATCCCGCAGCTCGGCTGCTGGCAGACCGAACTCCGGATCCAACAGGATGGAGCTGGCATAGGGCGTCAGCTGACTAGAGATTAATTCTTTAAACTGAACCAGAGCTTGGTCACCAGATGGCGCATCTTCTCCGCTGGCCAGCATTTTCTTGAGCGAGCCACGCTGGTCAATGGCCAAAGCCCCGATAATCCCCTGCTCGTCTGATAGTTTTTTCAGATGGCTCACTTTTTTGTGACTGATTTGTAATTTCTCCATAACTTTTCCTTTTCTTACTGCCCAAGAGGGTGAATGATAACTCCCTGTACTACACGATTGACCGTTCCTGTCGGAGACGGTGTATCTGGACGGTTTTTGACCTTGAGCGAGGACAAGAGGGCAAAGAGCTGAGCATAGACGATGTAAGGGAAGATGCGATAGCTATCTCCCAGAGGCTCTTGGGTACTTAGCACTACTTGCTCGACTCCTTCCAACTGCTCCTCCCGGTCAGTCAGCAACACCAGTCTGCGGACAATCCCGTCACCAGCCACTTCCCGCACCAAGTCCAAATCATAAGCCTTGGTATAGGCATCTGCCGAACCAAAGACCAGAACGACTGTGTCTTGGTTAATCAGCGACTTAGGTCCATGCCGGAAACCGACTGGGCTTTCGTACATGGTCGCAATTTGGCCGGCTGTCAGCTCTAAAATCTTGAGCTGGGCTTCATGCGCCAGACCAAAGAAAGGCCCTGCTCCCAGATAAATGACCCGACTGAAATCCAAATCAACCAGCTGCTGCACATCTGCAACGCGTTCTAAAACATCCTGACTGAGCTGAATCAAAGCCGCAACCTTGGCTTCCTTTTGGTCTAGTTCAGCCCGGTCAAAGACCAAAAGGGCTGTCAGCATCATGGAGCTGAAGCTAGAGGTCATGGCAAAGCCAGCATCATTAGAAGCTTCTGGCTGCAGGAGCAAGAGATTCTTCTCATCACTTTGGGCCTGCTGGGCCAGCTTGCCTTGGGCAGCACAGGTAATGGTAATCTGGTACAAGTCATCTACCAACTGCTTAGCCAAGTCCACAGTCGCTACACTTTCTGGGGAATTTCCGCTGCGGGCAAAGGAAACCAGCACTGTCGGCACTTCTCTCTTCAGATGCACCAAGGGATTGGCTACGATATCTGTTGTCGCGATGGCATTGAAATTCCATTTACGCTCATCATAAATCTGCCTGAAATAAGGCGTTAAGGTATCTCCGACATAGGCTGATGAGCCGGCTCCAGCAAAAATGACCTTGATGTAGTCATGTTTGTCCTCGATTTTTTTCAGAAAAGCAGCGATGTCTGCGGCCTGAGCCTTGTAACTGTCAAAGGCTTCCTGCCAAACGTCAGGCTGCTGGTAGATTTCTCTCGTTGTGATGTCAGCCCCCAGACGCTGCAATTCTTCCTGTGAATAATCTAACATTCTCTTTCTCATTCCTTTCCATCATTTGAAAAAAGGGGGAGCGAGACAGAAATCCAGAAAATCAAAGATTTTCGGCTCGCTGTCCCACCCCCGCAACGATGGCTAGACTTGAACTATGCTTTTAACAAGCTTTTTCAAACCAGACAGCGACTGCATTTTGCAATGCTGAACCATCCATTTCCCTAGGCCAAGAGGCATCTCCCAAATTCCTCTTAGACCAGTATGCTTGAATCATCCACTGTGGTCAATCCTCACCTATCATCAGTCTCCCATCTGCTGACAGCGCAAGGACTTGACCTAACTAGAAGTGGCTGTTCAAGCTTTTATTCATCTTCATCATCCATTAGGCCAGCTAGAACATCATTAACCTTAACAATATTCTCTGCTGCCTTGGATGGATAGCTGACTTCTGCTCCTGTCAAAGAAGCGTTAATAAACTCAATGACCATGGGCAGATTGACCCCCGCATAAAGCTCGATATCCTGTCCTTCCATAATGAAGCGGCTGACTACATTACAAGGAGTGCCCCCCAAGAGATCCGCAAAAACCAAGTAATCCTCAAAATCTTTGACCGTTTCTAAGAATTTAGCTGCGAAGTCTTCTGGACCTTCCTCCGGAAGCAGGGCTACTGCATGGATGTCTTCCTGAGGCCCCATAATCATTTCCGTAGTTGTTTTCAGCTCTTCACAAAAGCGACCATGGCTGACTAAAACTAATTTCTTACTCATAAATCACTCCATTACTCTGGTACTTGTCCCAGCAGGAAGTAGCCGATAGCGGAGAAGCTTACTGCCATGATAATGATAATGAAGATAGCCTTAGTAGAGTTCATTCCTTTCTTGCCCAAGAGCCAGAAGATAAAGCCTGTAAAGACTGCTGGAATCAAACGTGGGAAAATCAGATTCATCATGTCTTGGAAATCAATAGCTTTTTTACCGATGTTCTATACCCAGGATACTTCAAAGTTGATCATAGTAGCAATCAAACCACCCACCATAAAGATACCCAATACAGAAGCCGCTTCAACAAGAGCTGTCAAAGTACTTTGCATGTTGGTGATGAGATTGACCCCTTCTTTGTAGGCAAATTCTAACTGTTTCCAACGGAAAATGTCATAAGCAACTGCTACAGCAATCCAAAGGAAAATTCCCCAAGGCTGGCCTGCAATAGCCATGGTAGCAGCGATAGATCCCATGATGGCTGGCACAAGAGAGCCAAAGATAGAGTCTCCAAGAGGAGCAAATGGTCCCATAAGACCTGTCTTGATACCATTGACCGCATCTTTTGATTTAACACCGTCTTTTTCTTCCATAGCTAGGTCAAAACCTGCAATAATGGTGTGGAAGAAAGGTGATGTATTGAAGAATTGCGTATGCAATTTCATCATTTCTTTTAATTCTGGAGTGCCGTCACCGTACATTTTGCGCAGCTGAGGCAAGAGCATGTAGAGATAGCCAGAACCTTGCATCCGCTCGTAGTTCCAGCCTAATTGGAAAGTGAACAAGCTGCGTTTATTGATTTGTTTAAAATCTTCTTTTGTTAATTTATAATTAGAGTTCGTCATCTTCAATTTCCTCACTTTCTGAGTTTGTGCTAGCAGCTGGAGCAGCAACTACTGTTCTTTGGCTGTATTTGAAATGCTGTACTGCAAGGAAGATACCAAAGATAGCTACACCAATCATAGACAAGCCTTTGAAATTGTTGGCAAATGTAACTGCAGCATCTTTTGGAAGAGTTCCAACAATGCTAGATACAGCACCTCCCAAAGTTTGAATGTTTGAGTAAAGCACAGTCAGCATAGCCGTCAAGCCAAAACCAAGAGCTAAGTAGTGAAGATTACGTTTAACTGGAAGGTAACGAAGTAAGATAGCAAACCCGAGTCCTGGAAGCATACGACCAGCCAGTGTCAAGCCTGCAGCCAGCCATTTCACACCAGCAACACCATCTACTATCGCTTGAACAAATGTTCCACCATAAGCCAGAGCCAGAAAGACTGGGAGGGCACGAGACAGAGCCCAAGGAAGGGCACCTAAGAGATAGTTGCGTTCAATACCTTTATAGTCGAAGCGTTCAACTGCTGCATCCACACGGTGTGCGAAATAAGTCGTTGTCATGCGACCTAAGATATCGAAGTATGTCAACAAAGTTGCTACTGGTACTGCGATTGTCGCAATAGCCAACTCTGGCTTAATGCCTTGTGCTACAGAGAAGGCTGTCGCCAAAACGGCACCTGATGTTGCATCAATACGAGAAGCCCCACCAAATGTCCCTACACCAAGAACGAATAATTGCAGGCTACCACCGATAAACAAACCAGTCGTCAAATCACCCATAATCAAGCCAGTAATGAATCCAGCAAATACAGGGGATCCTGCTGACGAAACGATGGTCAACTCATCACAGATTTGATAAGCTGAGTACAAAGTGAGTAGTAAAATTTGCCACCATTGTATCATAACAATGTCCTCCTAAAATTTTGTCCTATTTTAATAACTTCATGAAATCCTCAACCGGATCGTTGGGAACCATTTGCGCTGTCAGCTTGACTCCTTTTTCGTGCAGCTTGTGAAAGGCTTCAACATCTGCATCTACCACATTGATAGAGCGGGTAATGGAGCGAGTTTCATCTGACTGAGACATATTGCCGACGTTCAGCGTTTCCAGCGGAACACCAGCTTCGACCAACCGCAGGAAGCGGTCTGGCTTGCGAGCGACAATCAAGAGTCGCTGTGAATCATACTTGCCGGCCAAGATATTTTCTGCTGCCTTAGCAATCGGCAAGACACTGAGTTTCACACCAGCTGGCGTTGCGAGCTTGAGCCCGCTCTTTTCGATAGCATTTTCAGCTACCTCATCGTCAATCACCATAATGCGTGAAATATTGAGCTTGGTAGTCCAGAGATTGGCTACCTGTCCATGGATCAAACGTCCATCGATACGTGCACCTACTATTGTCATAGATTTTCCCCCTTTATTGTTTTAAATGTAGGTTGGTTAACTAAGTGAATGGTTTCGCTGTAGATCCCTTCTGTCTCAAAGATAATGATGCGATTATCGCCTTCTCTGAGCAGGCTGTGCGGGATATAGAGCGATAGGGTCGGTCCGACATTCCAGAAACGGCCAATGCTGACACCGTTGACAAAGACGACGCCCTTGCCAAAGTCGGACAGATCCAGATAAGTATCTTTAAGCGCTTTCATTTTAAAGTCAAAAGCGTAGAAAGCTGGTTGATTTTCCTGCCACCCTTTCGAAAAGTCAATCTTTTCTGGATGATCCAGCGGCAATGGGTAATGCTGCCAGTCAAGCAGGAAGTGCAGATCCTTGCAGACACCGGTACGAATGCCCTTCTGCTGGGTATCTGCCAAGAGTTTGTGCCCATAATTGACCCGGCCCATATTTTCCATCAGAATGTCAAGTTGGTGCCCTGCCTTTTTCTGGCCGTCCACCATGATATCCTGACCGATTTCTGTCTGGTACTGGGTTGCCATGTGCTGACCGTCCACATAGAGCTGCATACGGTCGCGCCCGTCAATGACACGGAGCCTTTCCTGATCAGCATCCCAACTAGCCCAAGTCCGATAGAGCAGGTAGCCGACATTTTGCCCCAGCTCTTCCATCTTCATCGGATAGAGACTTTCGATAGGCTCTGCCAAGTCAGGCAGTGTCTCAAAGAGACTGACCTTCTGACTGAGCGGAATATTCCTGAGTTCAAAAGACTCTTTCACCAAGGGCTCCATCTGCGGATACTCTGGATAATGCTCTTTCAGCATCCTCTGGACTGCATAGTACTTGTCCGTCGGATTACCACGCTCATCGAGTAGAGCATCGTAGTCATAGGATGTTACCTGTGGCAGGTCAATGACACCTCTGGCCGAACAGCCGTTCATAAAGCCAAAGTTGGTACCGCCATGAAACATATAGAGATTGATTGAGCCCTGCTGGAGCACTTCGTGAACAGCTTGAGCTAGTTCGTCTGGATCTCGCTTGATGATAGGTTCTTTCCAGCGATTGAACCAGCCGTCCCAGAACTCCATACACATGAGCGGCCACTTTTTACCATGCTCGTCAAAGAATTCCTGCAGCTGGGCAAAATTGTAATCTGCCTTGGAGCCGAAATTTCCTGTCACAAAGACATCGTCATCAATCAGCGTACCCGCTCGAAGCGTAGCCCGCCAAGGCCCGTCTGAAGTAAAGAGCGGACAGGTTACACCTCGTTCTTCCATGAGCTGTCTGATTGCTCTCAGGTAGGCCTTGTCTTCCCCATAAGAACCGTACTCATTTTCCACCTGCATCATGAGGATATTTCCCCCATTGTCCAGTAGCCTTGGAGTCAGTCGCGGCAGCAGCTCGTCATAATAACTGGCTACAGCCCACAGAAAGGCCTCGTCTGATGAGCGGATGCGCATATTTTCATTGAGCAGCCAGGCCGGCAGACCACCGAACTCCCACTCCGCGCAGATAAAAGGCGAAGGGCGGATAATGGCATAAAGTCCCAAATCCTGAGCCGTCTGTAAAAATGCCTCAATATCTAAAATCCCTTGGAAGTTAAAGACACCTTTTTGGGGTTCGTGCATATTCCAGGGAAGATAGGTCTCCACCGTATTAAAGCCCAGAGCTTTGAGATTATAAAGGGAATGATACCAATCCTCAGGCTGTACCCGAAAATAGTGAATGGCTCCCGATAAAATCTTAAACTCCCGATCATCCAAACAGAAGGAATGACCAATTTTGAATCTTGCCATCTGATGCTCCCTCAATTATAAAACCGCTTTCATCTCTTGTTAATATTAATATAATAAATTTTTGCATAAATGTCAACATTTTTTTTAAAAATATGTTAAAATCTTAAGTAAGAGAAGTAAAAAAAGAGAGGTGAACAAAATGGCTATTCCAAAATACCAACAAATCAAAGATGAGCTCAAGCAGCAAATCATTTCTGGCAAATTTGAAAATGGCGATAAGTTTTACACAGAGGCTGAGCTGATTCAGATGTTTAATGTCAGCTCCATTACTGTTGTCCGCGCTTTGAATGAACTGGCCAACGATGGCTACATCATCCGCCAGCAAGGCAAGGGAACCTTCGTTTCACGTGCAAGAAAGCACAAGCTGGTGGAATTTTCTGACGTTGAGACCTTCCCTATCCAAAAAGATAAGGTGACTGTTCTCTCCATCAAGCGTGGGAATGACCTGAAAATCTTGGATAAGCTAGAACTAGCACCAACGCAGTTCTACTATAAGATTGACCGGATCAGACGGACTGGCGATAAAGTCTATATCTATCACCAAACCTATATCCCTGAGCAGTACATCAATCCTAACTATCCAGATATGGACTACTACAGCTCTATCTACAACCGCTTCAAAACTGACTACCACATTCACATGAATGATGAGCATTTTGAAGAGACCAATGAAATTGTCTTCCCAACACCAAAAGATGTTGCGAAAGTACTGGAAGTTGATACCAACTTCCCGACCGTTCATCAGGTGAAGATTACCCAGCTGGAAAGCACTGGACAGATCTTAGAGTACAGCGAAACTTACAAACGCGGTGACTTCTTCAAGATTAAGTTCATTTCCTGCAATCGGGACCACTAAGATTAAAAACGATGGCTTCTAATCGGCTGTCGTTTTTTGTTTCATCTTGTGTACTTATATCTATTATAAGTCTATCTATACCAATTTGCAATCCATTCTAAAAACTTTTGTTCATTAAAAAGCGAATAGTGTCAAAAATTAAACATATACTATAAATTTGTCCTATTTTTAATCAATTTAAAGAAGAAAAAATTAAGAAATACTGGCTATTTCCCTGAAAATTGGTACAAGGATAAAGCAAAAAAGCTGGGATTAAATCCCAGCTTTTTGATATAAAATGTTCCTTATTTTTCAATTGAAGTCGTTTATTAAGTCTTTAGAAAAACGGCTATTTCTTTATTTCTAATTCACGGACCTGAAGCAAAACATTAGGCAAATCTGCCCCGGCCTGAAGAAGAGCAGCAGCCGTATAAGCGCCTTCTACCAAAGGAACATTATTGATAATGATTTCCTTGTCAGAAAAGTCTGCGACCATTTCTAGATTCATCCGAGCCGAACCCAGATCGAAAAAGGCCAAAATAGTGTCCTTGTCATTGGCATCTAAAGCTGCCTGAATCCCTTCAAAGCTCGTCCCGATGCTGCCGTCGTCCAACCCGCCCACATAGCTGATGGCCACATCTGCCGCCACCTGCGAAATGAGATCAAACAAGCCTTGGGCCAGGTTTTTGGAATGGGAAACGATAAGAATGCCAGTATCTGCCATCAGCCTGCCTCCGTTTCTAGAAGAGCCTCAAAGAGGAGACCAGATGAAGCCGAACCGGGATCGATATGACCGATAGAGCGCTCACCGACATAGGAAGCCCGCCCCTTGGTCGCCTTCAAATCCTTGGTCGCTTCCACTAGGGAACCAATCTTTTCACGCGTCAAGTCTCCGGACTGCAGAGAAATGGGAATCCCCGACCAGACATCCACCATGGTCTTCTCACCCGGCACAGCCTTGCCCCGCTTCTGAATCATGTCCAGCCCAGCTTGGATGACTTCTGACAAGTCTTTGCCGTCTTTTTCAGCTTTGGCCATACCCATGAAAGCTGAGCCATAGAGAGGTCCGGAAGCACCGCCGACCTTGCTAATCAGCTGCATGGAAACAGCCTGAAAAACCTCAGCCGCACTGGCAAAGTCCTTAGCAGCTAGACTCTCTACTGCTGCCGCCATTCCCCTGGCCATATTGGCACCATGATCGCCATCACCGATGGGTGTATCAAGGTCAGACAGATAGTCTTTCTGATCCTGGATCTTCTCGTTGAACAACTGCATCCATTTTTTTGCTCTTGCTGCGTCCATAAGCACCTCCTTACCAAGCGGCTGTCGTGACAGAACTGTTGAGAGCTGTCAGCCAGTCTGGCTGGTCCAGCTCGATAAAGGTCAGAGAAATCCCAGCCATATCAATGGAAGTCATGTAATTACCCAGCTTTTTATAGACAACTTCGACTCCAGCTTCTGCCAGAAGATTTGCTACATCGGCCGCGAAGACATACTGCTCCATAAGCGGTGTTGCACCCATACCATTGATAAGAATGCCGATTTTCTTACCAGATTTGAGCTCAACAGACTGACTGAGCTTTTCGACCAATTCCTTGGCTAAGTCCTTAGACGGCTGCATCTTTTCCTTGCGATAGCCGGGCTCACCATGGATGCCAATGCCGAACTCTATCTCATCATCAGCCAAAACAAAACCAGGCTTGCCGACTTCCGGTACGGTTGCCCCGCTCAGAGCCAAGCCAACCGTGTGAATATTTTTGACCAGCTCATCAGCCAGAGCCTTGATTTCAGTCAGAGATTTGCCTGCACGCGCCGCATTCCCTAGAATCTTATGGACAAGAATGGTGCCAGCCACTCCGCGGCGACCTTGGGTATAGAGGCTGTCTTCCACTGCGATATCATCATCTACGACGACACTAGCCACCTCAATCCCTTCCATCTCAGCCATTTCCTGAGCCATTTCAAAGTTCATGATGTCACCGGAGTAATTCTTGATCACCATGAAGACCCCAGCTCCCTCATCTGCTTCCTTGATAGCCTGCAAGACTTGATCAGGTGTTGGCGAAGTAAAGACTGCTCCGCAAATAGCAGCCGACAGCATGCCCTCACCGACAAAGCCAGCATGGGAAGGCTCATGACCACTGCCACCGCCAGAAATCAGGCCAACCTTACCTGTCTTCTCACTCTTGCGGGCAATGATATCGAAGCCCTCCACCCGATAAACCAAATCGCTGTGAATATAGGCCAAGCCGTCCAGCATCTCGTCCACAACCGCTGTTGGATTATTGATAATTTTCTTCATAGGTGTCCTCCGTTTCTCAGCGTTTCTTTACAACGAGCAATTCACCCTAAAAAGAAAGCGCTATCATTTTAATGTTATTTTAACATTTTATCTTACCGAAAGCAAATTCTGCCACACTTAGACTAGAAGAAAGCATCAAATTAGTTGACAAGAAAAAGTAGACAGTGTATACTAAAGATAGATAAGTAGACAGTGTATACTTTAGGAGAAAATGAATGAAACGCAATACTGCCCAGCTGAAAGAACAGCTCATTCAAACAGGGATCGAAGAAATCGGAAAACATGGAATTGAACAGCTCTCACTCAGGACTGTTGCCAAGGCCTGCGGTGTAACTCACGGCACTCCATACCGCCATTTTGAGAGCAAGGAAGGCTACCTCAAGGTGGTTTTGGCCAGGCTTTCGCTCTTTCTCAATCAGGAAATCAATGAAAAGATTGATGCGACAGGTTTTGCGCGTGCTCAGCTGACCCAGCTTGGTCTTAATTTCATTATTTTTGCCAAGACCTACCCTCATTTTTTCGAAGCTCTCTTTATCAAATTTCCTTTTAAATATATGAAGGTGACACAGGACACCATACTCTTGGAGTCTGACCTGCCTGGATTTGATAAATTTAAGGAGCTTGTTTTAAAGCTTCGCAAGGAGGAAAATTTTAGCAATAGCGAAGCGGAAAGCCTTTTTCACTTTTGGAGCTTTATCACAGGCCTAGCCGTTCTGGCCAACAGTCCTATCGGACAAGACCTTGATCCTCAAGCCATCCAAAGCACGATCGAGCACATGCTTGACATTTATATCAAAGGAGAACGATCATGAAAACCTTGATTATTTACACCCACCCCAGCCCAACTGGCTTCAATGCTGCTATTCTCAAAGAAGTTCAAAGCAACCTTTCTAAGAAGCACGAGGTGAAAACCTTGGACTTGTATGCTGAAAATTTTGACCCGATTTTGCGCTTTGACCAAGAACATAGACGCCGTGACCTGCATAAAGACCCTGAAATGGCCAAATACCGAGATTTAATCACTTGGGCAGACCATCTGATTTTCATTTTCCCTATCTGGTGGAGCGGTATGCCGGCCATTCTCAAAGGCTTTATCGACCGCGTCTTTGCGGCTGACTTTGCCTACTCTTATAAGAAAGTCGGACTCCAAGGCCACCTGCAAGGGAAATCCGGCTGGATTATCGTCAGCCATAATACACCAGGTTTTGCCCTGCCTTTTGTCCAAGACTATGGCAAGGTACTTAAAAATCAAATCCTGAAACTTTGTGGTATTTCTCCAGTCAAACTGACCGAGCTCAACGGAGTAGAACGCAAAACAGACCAACAACGTCAAGAAATGCTCAAGAAAATCGGACAACTGGCCAGTCAAATTTAAGAACAAGCAAATAGGCACTTCCTAAGAAGCGCCTATTTCTATATTTAATCTAAGCCTACGCGTTTGAAGATTTCATCTACGCGCTTGGTGTAGTAAGTAGGATTGAAGATTTCATCAATCTCTTCCTGAGTCAGACGAGAAGTGACTTCTGGGTCCGCTTCGAGCAGAGGCTTGAAGTCTACTTGATTGTCCCAAGATTGGGCGGTCTTTGGCTGCACCAAGTCATAAGCCTGCTCCCGTGTCATGCCTTTTTCAATCAAGGTCAACATAGCCCGCTGGCTGAAGATAAGACCAAAGGTTGAGTTCATGTTGCGCTTCATATTTTCTGGGAATACGGTCAGGTTCTTGACGATATTACCAAAGCGGTTGAGCATATAGTCGATAAGAATGGTTGTGTCCGGTGCGATAATCCGCTCAGCTGATGAGTGGGAAATATCGCGCTCATGCCAGAGAGAGACATTCTCAAAGGCCGTCACCATGTGGCCTCGAATGACACGCGCCAGACCAGTCATATTTTCAGAGCCGATAGGGTTGCGCTTGTGCGGCATAGCAGATGAACCCTTTTGCCCCTTAGCAAAGAACTCTTCCACCTCGCGCTGCTCAGACTTTTGCAGACCGCGGATTTCAGTCGCCATGCGCTCTATAGATGTCGCAATCAAGGCTAGAGTTGAGAAGTATTCAGCGTGGAGGTCACGAGGAAGGACCTGTGTAGAGATTTCTTGAGCACGGATACCCAGCTTGTCGCAGACGTATTGCTCTACAAATGGTGGGATATTAGCGAAGTTTCCAACCGCACCAGAGATTTTACCAGCTTCCACACCAGCAGCTGCATGCTCGAAACGCTCGATATTGCGCTTCATTTCGCTGTACCAGGTCGCAAGCTTAAGACCAAAGGTTGTAGGCTCTGCGTGCACCCCGTGGGTCCGTCCCATCATGATGGTGAACTTGTGCTCCCGTGCCCGCTCTGCAATGATGTCAGTGAAGCGACGCAGATCCTCACGGATGATGTCATTGGCCTGCTTGTAGAGGTAGCCGTAGGCCGTATCCACCACATCGGTCGAGGTCAGACCATAGTGCACCCACTTGCGCTCTTCACCCAGCGTCTCAGAAACCGCCCGAGTAAAGGCCACCACATCGTGGCGTGTCTCCTGCTCAATCTCCAAGATGCGGTCAATGTCAAAGCCAGCCTTTTCGCGAATCAAGGCCACATCTTCCTTGGGAATCTCACCCAACTCAGCCCAAGCCTCATCAGCCAGAATCTCTACCTCCAGCCAAGCCTTGTACTTATTTTCCTCAGTCCAAATGTTCGCCATTTCGGGGCGGCTATATCTTTCAATCATGTTATTTTATTTTCCTTTCTTTTAATGTTTCACATCAGATAAGCAACCAACAGTCATTTTATTCAAATTCCTCTTTCCCAATCCACACAGATGGATAGTGATCTAGTGTATTCAAATCCATATCCAGCGGTAGATCATAGATGGCTAAATAGTTTTCCGAGTTTTGAGCAACTAATTCATCATATTTAGCTTGTACTTTATCATGATCAGCACTTGCAAACAAGACCTCAACGATTGCTCCAGTCTTATCTTTCTCAACAAAAGCCTTGATGATTATTTGAATCATAAGAATTGATCAAGTCCGTAACCCATATTCAGTTAAGAATATACGAGGCTCTTATTCCTTTCTATTATATATTTACAGGAAGAAGGGCACTTTTAGCCCGAGTTTAAATACTTGAACTTTCGCTCTTCTCCGTTCCAGTTTTTAAATCTTAGTTTACCCATTTTCAGTTAAATGAATACAAAGGAACTTGTTTCTTTGTATTATTTGATTTTTAATTTTAGTAAGCTTGTACACCTTGTTCAATTCCCATGAATATTACTATACTCACTTCTTTCTATATTTTAAATTTTTAGCATTAATATTGCCAAATATTGATAACTCAATCTATTTTATATGCTTCAAATAAATCTTCTAGCTCGTTCATACCTAAGTTAAATGCATCTTTTTTAAAAAGACAATGTATATAGGGTTTATTAGATGTAAACTCATTCGTGCAATCACTAGAAATAATCTTCCAATTCACTTTTTCAAAGTCCATAAAGATTTGTATGCCATCATAACTATTAATAACATCCCTGATTTTAGCTGTTTTTAAACTTTTGAAATCATCTTTAACATGCTGAGTATTGTACTTAGGTTTCAAATATGTTATCAATGCAATTTCAGCCAAATCAACATATTCTTTTGGATCAATATTATCATTCAATAAATTTTTTAGTTTCTCTGTAGCTTCTATTCCATATTGACTTATAACTAAATTTCCTTTTGGTCTCATAGAAAAAAACAGTAAAGCGACTTCTTTATCGGGAGGAACTGTTGATATTATTCTTTGAAGCTTTTCATGCCCTTCTCCAATCCTATCAAAAACATTCCTACTCCCATCTTTCCCAAATGCTTGACCAATATAAAGATTTTCTAAAGTAAGTGTTTCAAAATCTCTATTTTCAATATAATCTAGAAATTTCTTATTTCCTAAAATATCCCAGAGACGAATATTTAACAACTCAAATTCTAAGGAATTGTTTTCCTCTGATTTTTTTACCGTATAAATTCTATTATATACTTGTTCTAAATGTACGTGAATGTAGAATTGTTCTACCAAACTCTCTTCATTTTTTAATAACATCTCTTCTTGACTTTGAATAAACGAGTAAATGATTTCTTCTTGTATTTTAATATCGATATCTTTCTCATAAAAAAATAATTTTAAAAATTCTGTTAGTAGGCTAAGCCCAAATTTCCCCTGCTCCGGGCAAAGTTCCATATTCTTTACAATCAAATACATTGATTTAAATGCATTTTCTTTATCTTGCTCACTTATCTCTAAATCTATATCACTATATACATTAGAGAAGCAATTTATAGTGTAGTTAACATCATTCCAATTTTTAATATTATTAAGCATCTGAATAAATTTTATGCTACATGCCAACCAACTTTCGCAAATTAATTCTTTTACAGCACATTCAACATCCAGCTTATTATCCATTAAAACAGTAAAAGTTTCTTTTAATTCACCAGCAGCATAAATTACCAATTCTCTTTCTGAAGCCTCAACTCTTAAATCACTGTCAACAATACTTTTTAGTTCAAAAATATCTTTCTGGTAAAATTTATTATTTAACAAATATTCTCCAATATTCAATCTTGTATGAGTATTTTGGGTAATATTTTTTATTTCTACTATAGTATTTGACTCACTCGTATTAACAAATGCATACTTATCTATTAAATTAAAGCTATACAAAAATAATGGCAATTTATTCGATGAGTTCAATTGTAACTCATCGAATAATTCATAAAACTCACTTACAGTTATGAGTCTCGTTCCCATCATTATCATTTCTAAACATTTTATATTTTCCATAACAATTCTCCAAAACTCTTTAACCTCATCCAGCTCTTCACTAAAAAATCACATGTACCTCCTTGAAGTTATGCTTTACTTCTGTCCTGCCATACATATGTAGGTAAAATTTAATCCTTTATTTTTAATTTATCAAAATTAAAAAACTCCTTCATCCTCCTCTTCACTATCAGGTTCATTAAGGGGGGTTGGTAAACCTAAATGCCCAATAGTATCAGATATCCCTTTAATAGATTTTAACACTCCATAATCTATTTTAGGTACTTGAATATTTTGGAATACTTCCATCATGGATTTTATCGCATTATTAAAATCAATATTGTTAATATAAAACCTATCCATTGCTGTTTTAATTACTTCTGATGCTGTTTTAGATAAAGATGATAAACTAGCCAGAAACTCCTGATCAAAAATATCATTTGTAAGTTTCCTAGTTGCTTCAAAATCCCATCTCTCAAGCATACTATGTTCAAGCTCTTCTAGTTCTTTAATTACAGCTGACAACAACAAATCTATTTTTTTGTAACGCCTATAGGTTAACGTGTGAAAATGCATAACGTCATTTCTGTACTCTCTTATTCTATCGTAGTTATTTTTGAGTACATCAACTTTTTCACTATTAGTGAATGGTGTAAAATGTTTTTCCCATATAGTTATTGGAAGCGAATTTCTTATCATTTCTTTCAGAATATATTCATTTTTATTTTGAAAATCTTTAAAATGAATAGTTAAGTCATTAACTGGATTTATATTTATTTCAAATATTAATGCATGGAGTTCAGCTATCTGCAGTCTTTCAATATACTCTATTGTATGAATTTTTGATAAATCTAATTTATCATTAGTCTGTTCCTTGATAATTCTTACGATATCCTCGTCCTCAAGCGGAGACAAAGCTAATACAAAAATTTTCCGTAATAATGATTCATATACTTGAAATTTAGGATAAAGCCTATTCAAAAAATACATAGACAAACTATTAGATAGAATTGAATACTTCAAATGATTTTTTCCTAAAAATTCTCTAAACTTTGAAAGAAACTTATCAAATTTTTTTGCCGCCTTCAATTTATAATTACTATATTCATAACTAAGTGAAATTTCGACTATTCCACTTCTAAATTGTTGGATACTTATCGTAAATTCGTCATTTTCGTAAGAACACTTATAGTCAATCGAACACTCCGCTACATTCTTATCACCAACTTCACCGTGGTCACTAGAAATAATACCAATTATCTCTGAACTAAGAAATAATTCATCAAGTTTGACAAGGCTAATATTTTTAGTTAATAACTTCACCTCAAATTGCATATGTATCCCCTAAAATTTTACTTCTCACTCAAACTCCTCTTTTCCAATAAACACAGACGGATAGTGAGCTAGTGTATTCAAATCTGTATCCAGTGGTAAATCGTAAATTGCTAGATAGTTTTCTGGATAGTGAGCAACTAGTTCTTCATACTTTGCTTTCACTTTTGCGTGATCACTACTAGCATACAAAACTTCGACAACTGCTCCAGTCTTATCCTTCTCAACAAAAGCGTTGATAATAATTTGAATCATAAACTAAAAATCAATTCCTTTCCCAAACTCCACAACCTCATCCGGCGCATCACTAAACAAAGTCACATGCCCCATTTTTCGGTTGTGCTTCGCTTCTATTTTACCATACAGGTGGAGGTGGGCGCTTGGATTTTCTGTGACATATT
>ERZ772924.239-NODE-239-length-27362-cov-124.286080_pt1 | contig 27362 bp, 22 predicted proteins | sample MGYA00512116_ERZ772924 | MGnify/ENA primary metagenome ERZ772924 (study PRJEB29015, sample SAMEA2737920) | human oral metagenome | biome: human oral; feature: human-associated habitat; material: dental | place: China | collected 2134 ...
TCATCTAACTGGGATTTGAGCTGGTCATGTCCGGCCTCAACGTCGTGCTTCACATGCTCCTCAAACTTGTCGAGCACATTCTTGAGTTTCGTTTCAATAGCGACGTGATCCGCATGCGACTGGTCGTCATCACCAGCGTGATGATGCTTCACGTGCTCGTCGAACGCCGCATTGACATCCTGTAATTGTTGTTTTAAAACCTCATGGTCATGGGGGCCCGCCTGCTGCACATGGGAGTCCAATGTGGTTTTTACCTTGTCGATGAGCTGCTCTAGGTGTTCGTGTTCTTGATGTTCATTATGCTCAGTCATGCCGCCCATTATGGCACGACGCCGAAGAAAGCTACAGGGCACATGAATAAAACGCTTTAGACAACGTCGTAAAGCTATGGGGTGCTGGCGGAGAACACCGCCAACGTCACCGGGATCACCGTAATCAGCACCACGGCTATGGCGAAGAGTCCCCAGGTGAGCTTCGCCGGCTTGTGGTACATGTAGCTGGCGAACGACCCGCCGAAGCAGAGAAATCCCATAAAGACGCTTCCCATTGTGGCGATTGTGGTGCTGTCCATGTGTGCTTCCTATAGGCTCGGCGGCGAGTTTTGGGGATGTGAGGAATATTGTCACGCAGCATCACCCACACCAGCATTAATAATAAACCGCCGCGGATAATCAACATGAAATCCAGCATGCCGCCCGGCAGCCCCAGGTGGTCTTTTCCTAACATATGCAGCGCCTGCACATACCATAGCACTGCTTCTACCGCTCCCCAAGCAAAGACCAGCCGCCATTTCGGCACCGCTAGCACGATGATTGGCACCAGCCATAGGGAAAACTGGGAGCTCCACTCTTTCGTGCTCAACAGCCACGCAACAAGTAGCAGGAGCGTGACCTCGGGGACACCGGGTGTGCTGGGGGATTGGGCGATCACCGCGATAATCATGACCAGCAGGACCGAGAACATGCCAACCGTCACCAGGTTGAGTGTGGTGGCGCGGTCAAACCCCAGCCAATTCGTCTCCCGAATCAGTAGCGCAAAACCGGACTGCCAGTCCCACATTTGCAGGTACACGTCAACGAAGTACCGAAACCATGTGTGCGGAAACAGTACCGCCACCGGGATGTTGATGGCCGCCCAGCTTAGAATGGTGAATTCTGTGCATCGCAGGGTCTCCCACCACTGGTCGTTCCGGCCAGCAATGATATACAGCGCAAGTAGCAAAAACACCGGCCATATTTGGGCGCTGATGCCCAGGCCGATGAACACGCCCGCGTACCCGAAGTGTTGGCGGGACAGGCACCATAATGCGCCCACCACGGTGGTGATAGACAGGATTTCCCAGTGAGTGAATGCGTGCACAATCACCACCGGTGAACAGGTGAGCAGCAGCGTGTCCCACACCCGGCTGCCCGTCAGGTCTACCATGATCCGCACGGTAATCATCCACAGTATCGATAGCGTCACCGCGGTCACCGCGAAGTACACCACTGGCGGCGCTATCTGCAAACCCACCAGCCGCACCACCACACCGACCATGGCCGAAATCCAGTACATGATCCACCCGAAGAGTGTCGACAGGACTGGGCTTTTGGGGGCGTCCGCTACAGGCACATTGTAGGGGAAGTTGTAGGAAAACTGGGTGTAGCCGGCAATGGTATCGCTGTAGCAGGCGGCGGTATATTGGCGATTCCCGGACCAGTTCAATAGCGCCTCCCCAGCCCCGGTGGTAGCGCCTGCCCCACCGCTACTACCAGCGCTTCCGGCGCCGCCGAGGCCGGCACCTGGCAGTACCGATTCCAGGCAGTAGGCTTTGCTGAGGTATGCCAGCCCTAAAAATATGACCGCGAACATGAGGAGCACCCGCAGAGGCGTCCAATATCGTTGCGTCCCCACCTGGGCATAGCGACCGAGTTTGCCACCAATGAATTCGATAAAACCCGCAGCCATGGGTTCCTCGACTGCGGGTGAGTATCGGTTGTGTACGGTGGCGTTCATCGCGCTTTAGCGTAGCGCAGTTTTACCCCATTGGGCGGTTACGCTCGCCATAACCGCCTCATTATTCTTCAATCTCATTGATTTTGGGTGGTGTTCTGCCCTCGGGGATTCTCTAATTGTTGCTGTAAGTCTTGGAGATTCCCCGGCATGGTGCCGGGCATGTTGTTGGGCACATTATTGGTCACATTCCCCGGCAGGGTAATGTCTGGCAGCCCAGGAATTTCGATGGTTTCCTGCCGCCCGGTGTTGGTGTCCGGCGTGTTTGTCACGACGGGTGCCTGCTGGGTCGGCACCGACTGCGGTTGCGCAACCACCGGGCCGATGGCGCCACCGCTACGGGTGAAGCCCATGGATTCCGCGGCCGGGAAGGTTTCGGCCGGCTGCCCTTCGAGCGCGCCATCCATAATGTTTTTCCACACGGTTGCGGGCAGGTTAGCGCCGTAAATATCGGCACCGTATTGGCTAATCAGCGCTTCACCGCTGTCGGTGCCGGCCCACACTGCGGTGGCGAGTTGCGGGGTGGCGCCGATCATCCAGGCGTCCTTGTTTTGGCCAGTGTCACCCAGCTGGGTGGTGCCGGTTTTCGCGGCGGAGGTGCGACCGGCAAGGTTATTGCCGCCAGACCACCCGGCGATAGGAGCCATAGCTTCGAGCACGTTGGTGGCTACCTTTTTTGCTAGACGACGCTCGCCCGCGCCGGCGTCGAACTGGTAGAGGACCTGCCCGTCCGCGGCTTCCACCCGTTCCACGAAGTGTGCGTCATGGTAAACCCCCAGGTTAGCGAGGGTTGCCAGGGCGTGGGCCATGTCGAGGGGCCTGGACTGGTATTGGCCCAGGGTGATGCCTTCGAAGGGGGCTGCCCCGTTTTCGGTGAGGGTTTTTTCAATGCCGGGCAAGGACCTAGCGACGCCGAGGGCGTGGGCCATGTCGGCCGTGTCTTGGGTGGTGTGGGCCAGTTCCCCCTGCAACCGGAGGAATGGGGGGTTGAGTGATCGTTTGAGGGCTTCCTTAATGGTGCAGCCGCCCCGGCACCCGCCGCCGGGCACCACGGTGTTGGGGAGTTGGTAGCTGGCGTCGGAAACTACCTGGCTAGTGGGGATGCCTTGGGATACCGCAGCTGCCAGGGTGAAGATTTTGAAGGTGGAGCCGGTTTGCAGGGGAGCATTGGCGTAGTCCCACCCATTGCCGTCGTTACCGCCAAAGTAGGCGCGAACCGCACCGGTTTTTGGTTCCACGGACACCGCGGCCATCCGCACATTTTCCCGCTGTTTGGCCAGCTCAGCATTAACCATGTCGACGGTGGTGTTTTGGGCTTTCATGTCGATAGTGGTGGTGACCTTCAGACCCCGGGTTTGGACTTCACTTTCGTCAATACCAAGATTGCCCAGCTCGGCGAGCACCTGGTTTTTAATGAGCCCATTGGGCCCAGAAACTTCGGGCGCCTGTTCCGGGATGGTGGCTGGATCGATGGTTTCGGGATAGGTTTGAGAAGCCCGATCGGAGGGGCTGAGCCAGCCTTCTTCAGCCATACCGTCGAGCACGTACCGCCAGCGTTCCTCCGCCTCGGCGAAGTTGTTTCGGGGGTCAAGCTGGCTGGGCCGCTGGATACAGGCCGCCAGCACGGCTGCCTGGCTGGCGTTGAGTTCCTGGACGGGGATGCCGAAGTAGGCGCGGGCAGCAGCGTCGATGCCGTAGGCGTTACGCCCAAAATAAATGGTGTTGAGGTAGGCGCCGAGCACTTCTTCTTTGCTCCACTCGTTGGCCATTTTCACGGAATACACTAATTCTTTGGCCTTACGCTTAAAGGAAGACTCGTCGCCCACTAAGGTTTTCTTCACATATTGCTGGGTGATGGTCGAACCACCACCGGCGGAAGAATTGCCGGTCAGCTGGCCTAATATAGCGCGACCAAACCCAGTGAAGGAGAAGCCACTGTTGGTGTAAAACTGCCGGTCCTCGGCGGCCAATACGGCGTGCTGCACCACTTCGGGTATTTGTTCGAAGGGCACTTCTTGGCGGTTACCATCAGCTGGAACGATGCGGGCCAATTCGGTGGTTGAATCGCTGGCATAAATATGGGAGATCTGCTTGTTCTGTAACTCACTGGGTTTCGGCACATCCGCCATGAGATAAGCAACCATAAAAAGAAGAAATGGGCTTAAGAACATGACGAGTATAGTGCTTATGACACCAATTTTTAGCCATTTATTGCGGTTTTTCTTCTTGCTGGTGGGCCGCTTTTTATTGCGGGGTCGACTAGGCCGCGAGCCCACGGGTTTGCGAGTGTTGCGTTTGTTTGTCACGACAGTTCTTCCTCAATGTTAAGCAGCCTTGATTAACCTATGACTTTAGTATGTTCTCTAGCGTGGTCACACTCCCGTTCGAGATGGTTTTAACCCCGTGTGTTAGCATAATCACCACTCAGGGGCTTTATGTGTTAAGTATCACTTTTATAAGAAGGAGCTGCAATTGCAGTCATGAGTAAATAATTCCATTTGCAGTTCGTGCACACCTCGACTCGGTGGACGGTAAAGGTTAATCCGGCGGCTGCAAATTGTTCAATTTCTGTAAGTGATCGAGCACTGCCCGCCGCTCGTTTTAATTCGTCGCCATAGACCCACAGCACCTCTCGAAGGTTGGTTTTGTTACAGATAGGACAGGGAGTGGATGCCGGAACTCCATGAAACTTAGCCGCAGCTAGAAGCAAGGAATCAGCATCGCAAATAGTATCTTGTTTCACCTTGTTAGCCCGCCAAGCGGCGAGGGTTTTAGCCCGGGCAAACCGATGTGAAATTTGGCCTTGAAATTCCACCACCCCATACAGTGTAGCTTCATTGATGCATACTCCTAATCTTTACCACAAAAGGGAAAATTACCCCCATCTGAACCAAAGATTCTTCTGACATTACTGTAATAATGCAGCCTATTAAAGGTTTATAAAATACCTTGGAATCAATCATAAAATCAAAGTTTTTCGGGGTTTCTGGCACCTCGGGCGGTAGGTTTGTTGACAAACCGATAGAATGTGTTTCATGACATCACAAGCACATCGAGAGTTGGCGGCGCGGATTCGGCCCGCCCTAACTAAGTTGTACGTATTATATTTCCGACTAGCGGAAACGTCCGATCTCACGGGTCCGCAATTAACGATTTTGAGCCGGCTCGATAATGAGGGCCCGGCGCGCATCAGCCAGATCGCTAAGGCTGAGGGGATTCGTATGCCTACGGCATCGAATGCTTTGCACCAGTTAGAGGACCGCGGCATGATTGAGCGGATCCGGGAGGAGACTGACCGTCGTGGTGTTAAGGTGCAGTTGACGCCGTTTGGTAAGTCTGAGTTGGAGCGGGTTGGTAATGAACGCACCGCCTACCTAGCAAATATGCTGGCAGCTTTACCAGAGGAGAAGCTGGGCGACATCACCAAACTGGCCAATTTGATCAATGAACTATCAGAAGCCTATGACACCGAAGAAGCACTTAAAGCGTTCGAAAAGGCATCTCGCCGCTCCAATGTTCAAGCGATTTTGGACGGCACTCTCGACAATAACTAGTGACGTTTCCGCAAGCGCCAGGGTATATAGGTTTACCCAATGGCGCTTTTTTGATACTTTAGTTTGATTCTATTTTCCCTTGTTGATCGCTATAATTCGGGTATGATCCCCCACGCAATTGTCACCGGTGCTAGCCGTGGCGTGGGCCTGTCGGTCACAAGGTTATTGCTCGATCGGGGCTATCGGGTGTTTGCCCATTACCGTACTGCCCCAGCCGATCTCCAGCATTCGCGGTTGACGTGGTGGCAGGCGGATTTTTTGGTTCCGCTTGACGACGCCGCCCCGGGCGTCGACAAGCTTGATGCGCTGGTGCATTGTGCTGGGATTGCGAGCGTTGGGCGGGGCCAGTCGCGGGAGGTTGCGGCGCAGCACATGGCGGTGAATTATTTGGCGCCGGTGGAGTTGACGCAACGGTTCTTACCGGCGTTGCGGGCTGCGCGGGGGACGATGGTGTATCTCAATTCGGGGGCGGGCAGGCAGGCTGCGGCCGGTTGGAGTGCTTATAGTGCCAGCAAGCATGCGGCGCGGGGGTGGTGTGATGCGTTGCGGGCCGAGGAGCCGGAGATTCGGGTGACCAGTGTTTTTCCTGGGCGGATTGCTACGGATATGCAGCGGGCGATTCGGGCCCAGGAGGGGTTGCCGTATATCCCGGATGAGTATCTTGATCCGAATACCGTTGCCCGGGTTGTGGGGGATGTGTTAGAGACGCCACGTGATGCAAGCCTTACTGATGTTGTTGTTCGCCCTGCCTTGCCCCCGTTGTTGTAAAGGGATCCCATGTTGAATCAATCGTATCTCGACCACCCAGAGAATGACCTTATTACCGATGCTGATTTCACCAATATGATGCGGCCGGCACCGCGTGATTTTGATGAGTTGGCGGATGCCCCGGACCCGTTGGTGGTGGCGCAGGCGAATCGGCGTTCCACACGTCAGGCTATATTGTGGGCGGTGCTCACGCCGGTGGTGACGTTGATAGTTGCCGGGTTCTTGGCAGTGGTGGCCCGGATGCAGGGTGGGGAGTACTGCGAGGCAGGGACGGCCACGTGGTTTTGTTCGCGGCAGTCGGAGATTTGGTGGCCGTTTGCCACCAGCATGATCCCTATCGCTAGTATGTTCGGTACGGCGATTATGATGTATCGCAAATTAGTGTCGTATACCAGGTGGCGGCCGTGGATGGGCACGTTTTGGTTTGTCATCCCCTTTGCCATGTTGTGGATGACCACGACGTTCCAAATGGCACTGGCGCATCATTAATAGGTGAAACCTACATTATTGGCTTGTGGTAACATAAAGACCAACGGTTTATTACGATAAGACCGACCCCGACCAGCCGTTACTGAATTATATTTCCATGAAGGCTGGTGTGCTTTCTTATCAATGAAAGGTCCACCAATGAAAGCCACCCTCATGTTCGGTGCCGGTGATGTGCGCATCGCCGACGTTCCCGAACCCACCATCAAACACCCCACCGACGCCATCGTGCGCACAGTCCGCGCCTGCGTGTGCGGCTCCGACCTGCACCCCTACCACAACATGCCCCGCAACGACGCCGGCAACCCCATGGGCCACGAACTCATCGCCGTCGTGGAAGAAGTAGGCAGCGACGTCACCACCGTCCACCCCGGCGACTTCGTCATCGTCCCCTTCGCCTACCAAGACAACACCTGCGTCTACTGCCAAGAAGGCATACAAACCTCCTGCATCCACGGCGGCTTCTACGGCCAACCCGACCCCGGCGGACTCCAGGCCCAATACGCCCGCATCCCCCTCGCCGACGGCTCCATGGTGAAAGTCCCCGACATCAACCCCGACGCCGCCAGTGACGAACTGCTCGCCTCTCTGCTCACGCTTTCCGACGTCTACCTCACCGGCTACCACGCCGCCCACATGGGCGAAGTCACCCCCGGCAAAATCGTCACCGTCATCGGCGACGGCGCCGTCGGCCTCTCCGCGGTACTCGCCGCCAAATCCCTCGGCGCCGAACGCATCATCCTCATGGGCCGGCACAAAGACCGCACCGACCTGGGCCGCGAATTCGGGGCCACCGACGTGGTGGCCGAACGTGGCGAAGCCGGCATCGCCCAAGTCATGGACCTCACCGGCGGCTACGGCTCCCACGTGGTACTCGAAGCCGTAGGCCACATGCCCGCCTACGACCAAGCGGTAGGCGTGGTCCGCCCCGGCGGCATCATCTCCCGGGTTGGGGTTCCCCAATACGAAGAAGCACCCATCGGATTCGGCTCCCTCTTCGGCAAAAACGCCCGCCTGGCCGGCGGCCCCGCACCAGTCCGCAACTACCTCGAAGCAGGAATCGCCGACGTGCTCTCCGGCAAAATCAACCCCGGCAAGGTCTTCGACCTCACCCTGCCGCTCGAACAAGTAGCCGACGCCTACCAGGCAATGGACTCCCGCACCGCTCTTAAGGCCATGCTCACCCCCTAAAACGCTTCCGTCTGCACCGTCAACGAAATCGTATGATTCTCCCCGGGCCGGATCACTACTCCCTGATAATCCTCACCCAACAGTGCCGGCTCCACACACACAAAATGCCGCCACTCGTCACCAATATCGGCAATAGTGTTCTCGCCCGGGTTCCACACCACCACACTATCCGCCGCCGACGAACTCACAATAATGCGACGCCGTAACCCCGGGTCGGAAATCACATACTCATAATCCCCACCCCGGGTAATGCGATCATACTCACCAGACGTAAACGTCAAATCCCCCTGCTGGGTCACATGCGTCTTCGTGACCGCGTCATACACATCGGCGCCATCCACCCCAGACACCGTCACCTTCTCCACATCGGCAACCCGGAAATACGGGTGAAACGCCAACTGGATCTTCCTAGACTCATCCCCCACATTCCGGGCACTATACGTCATGGTGAACCCAGTCGCATGATCCACCACAACCACCTGAAGTTCCAGACCATCCTTCGTGATCCGTGCGGTAGCGTCGTCGATAAGCTGCCACTGCGACACCCGGGCCCACCCGTGCTTCGGCTCCTGGCCGGTGAGCGCCGCAAACCACGGCCCAATAATCGGCACACCGCCACGAATCGCCCCCGGCCCATCAAGTTTCGCAACCGGGCTCAACCACAATAATTCGCCAAGCTTATTATCGACGCTAGTCACATGCGCGCCATGCGCTAAAAGTTTTGATGCCATGGTAGACATTTTTCCATCAAAACCCCACCCCATGGGACGAAGGTGGTCAACACCTCACCAAACACTAACCCGCCACAGCAGCCACCTGAGCAGCAACTTCGGCACACTCCTCCCGGCCACAATGCCGCGTCGCCGGGTTCGCATAACAATCCTCACACATCAGCACCAAATCCCGACAATTATCCTCATTCACACAATGCTCAAACTTATTAGTCGGCTTACCGCACTTACAATGCCCCAACTGCACAAACCCCGGGTCCTTCGTGCCTAACCCAAACTCCATATGCATGCGCTTGTCAAACACATACAACGACCCCTCCCACAAACCATGGTTCCCATACTTCTCCCCATAGCGCACAATCCCCCCATCAATCTGATACACCTCGGTAAACCCACGATTCTTCATCAGCGCCGACAAAATCTCGCACCGAATCCCCCCAGTGCAATACGACACCACCGGCCGGTCCTTCATCCAATCATATTTGCCGGACTCCAACTCCCGAATAAAATCATGCGTCGTCCGCACATCCGGCACCACCGCATTCTTAAACTTACCGATCTGGGCCTCCATCGCATTCCGCCCATCAAAAAACACCACATCATCGCCGCGATCCGCAACCAACTGGTTCACCTCCTCCGGCTTCAAATGCACGCCCCCACCAACAACACCATGCTCATCCACCTGCAACTCCTGCAGCGCCCCAAACGCCACAATCTCATCCCGAACCTTCACCGACAACTTCGGAAAATCATCAGCCCCACCAGCCGACCACTTAAACTCCGTATCCTTAAACCCCGGATACTCCCGAAACTTCCGCACATACCGCTTACAATCCTCCATGTCACCCCCCAAAGTGCCATTGATACCATGCTCCGAAATCAAAATCCGGCCGGTAAGACCAAGCAGCTCACACAGGTCACGCTGCCACAACCGCATCGCCTGCGGATCCGCAATAGGGGTGAACTTATAAAACAGGAGAATCTTGCCAAGGCTCATGTCTTCCCAGCCTAGTAGCCAACAATACGGCACCCCAAAACCCACAAAAACCTCCCCGAACCCAAAAAGTCCGGGGAGGTAACACGCGCCTAGGCGGCAAGCACCAACAAGCTCACTACGAAGCCTCCACGCTGCCGGAATGCGGACGCAACCCATCAATGGATGTGGTTTCGCTCAAATTTATCCTGGCGACACCACCGGTAAACTCGCGGCGGAACAAATCCCCGTCACGAATCACATCCGAGGTTGGATCACCAAGATCAACCTCGGGAACCAACGGCACACCATTGAAATCATCGGCGCCCGTCGCCGCGACCGACACCTCACGCTGCGGGAAAAACACCCACGCCGCCGCCAACGCCAACCCCAAATGGCGAATATAGTTACGGTTCGCGCCCGGGGCCCGGAGAATAATCTGCCCCCCGGCCTCATTCAAACGACGGGCCTGCTCCACGCACTCATCGGCGCTCAACCACCCATCGCCGGCGCCGCCCCAACCCAACCAATTGGATTCGAACACACCACCGAAACGGCCCTGACCCCGCCAATTACCATCCCGAGCCGGGAAATTCGGCACAACTATCTTCCCCATAGAAGTCAACCGTTCACCAGCCCGATTGAACAGCTTTTCTATGCCCTCATACATTTGTTCTCTGTCCAATTCGTGGCGGAAAAACCTTTCATCAAGATCAGAATCAACCACCACCCCGTCGAACGGGCTATCGACCATCTCCGCGGCAACACCCCCCAACCAAGCCTGCTGGTAGGTGAGATCCCACACCCGCTGGTGGTCACGACCCTTGTGCGAAACACGCCGGGTCAGCCGGGCGCTCGTACCCAGATTCTGGGCCATGACTGGATGTATGCCGGAGGTGTAAATCGGGCCTTTTTCTTCGGCCGCGGCGGTGGGCACCGAGCTGAGATTCTTATAGGCCAGCACCTTCATGTGCGGGTTGTGCTTTTTAAGATTGTGGGCGGCACGAAGCTCCCACGGGTTCAGAATCGCAACATGGTACCTACCTGCGGCCTTTTTCAACTGCCACGACGATATCGGGTGCCCATGCCGAACCCAGGAAAGCCGGGGATGCGGTTTTAATGGTTCCCCGGATTCCGCCGGGGTTGTCTCTGACGCTATTTCCGACTTGCTGGTCGCCGATGCGACACGGCTGAACTCGGGGAACGGCACGGCATCAATGGCGTCAGCAAGATCGGTTTTGGATGCCGCAGCGGCTTCGGGAGCCTCGGCGGAGTTCACCGATTCGGTGCCCCCAACCTCGGCTGATGCGGCATCGACAGGCGCAGCGTCTGCCTCAGTAGATGCGACTTCGAACGGGTCTTCTGATGTGGAATTAATGGGTGAATCTTCAGGCGTAGAGATGTCAGCCACCTCCTCTAGTAGCTGGTACGAATGTGGTTATATGCTCACTGCTGTAAGCCACCAGAACCGCCACGAGCAGCACACGATGCAACAAAATTCCGTCATGATTGTGCCCCAGCATTGTTTTCAACAAAGCCATTGCACAATCAATAACGTTTCCGCGGCACCATGTACAACCGCAGCATCATCACGGCACCATCGCCATGCCACCAATTACTTTGTGTTTCCCTGCCCCAAGATTGCGATAGATCGCGTTATAGCGACGCATAACCTGTGGCAAAAGGTAAAAAGCCTTGATGCGAGCGAGGGCATTTTCATGCCATGCACGGTAAAGTTCTGGGCTTTGCGTAAGCTTTGCCATAAGTGTAGCAAGAGCCGCTGAATCACCGGGGGGAACTAATTCCCCACTTGCACCAATCTTCTTATGCTGCGCATCCGATAATTCTTCGGTGACTAGAGCGTTCATGCCGCCCACGCTGGAGCCAATAATCGGCACACCCATGGTCATGGCCACGAGTGCCGCATGGGGTTGGCTCTCCTGGAAACTGGGCACTACCAGTGCATCGTATTCGTGCATCACGTCACGAGCGTCTTTCACATCACGCAACCGCACATAGTTTTCCACCGACAATTGCTTAATGTGAGCAACACAACGCGAATAATATTCCGGTTCGTCGGTGGTGCTGCCGTCGGCGGGCTTGAGCAGGTCGACGCGCACATCGGTTTTCCCGCCATCCACCATTATTTTGACCGCATCAATGAGCTCAATGATGCCCTTGCTCGGCTGGAAATCTCCCACAACCGCGAGTTTCCAACTGATTTTGCGCTCCAGCTTCGGCACTGCCTGCTGCCGCCAAATACGGGGAATCTCCAGGTCTTCCCACTCGATGCCGTCAGGAAGAACTTCCGCTTTCTCCTGGGCGCCGCCTAGCTCTTGGGCATCGGTAACAGCCTGCGGATACAGGTAAGTAATCAACTCTGCTTCCGCATAGTTTAATGCCCCAAGTTCGAGCCACCACTGAGTCCAGAAGCGTTCGAACGTATCTGTGGTTAGCTTTAGTGGTGCTTCACTGGTAACCCGCCGGTTGAGGTCCCGGCTCAATAGTTTGTTAATGGAGTCACGAATATTCAGGTTGTGTTCGGTGAGGAAGAATTTGCCCTTGTTCTGCACCGCACCTGCCGCGGCCACGAGGCCGGCATTGCCACTGGAATGCGCGTGATACACCCGCGCGGTAGGCAGCACCCGATCGAGTAGCGTATAGATCCGCAAGAAGAAATTATAGGCGAGGTCGAAGAGCTGACTGAGGCTAATATCATCGGCTTTACCTGCGGCTTTAATTGCGGCGTTCATGAATTCCCGGTGCCCAAGCGCGCCCCACGCCGACCATGTGCGGGTTTGCGGGTTGATGGCATTCTCGTACAACGCATGCATCGGTTCATGGTTGCCGGTCACAGATGATTCAATAGCGTCAAGCACTTCTCGGACTTGCTCATCGGTCACCGGTGACGATACTAGGCCGGAAAATTTTTCCGAGACTTCCGTCGATTCGAGATAAATCACGTCAACCCACTTCACATTCGCGGGAAGCTCAAACATGCTTTTCGCAGGTGCGTTCGAATTATCCGCGATGTGGATAACGCCGAATGTGAGGTCTGGATTGTGCCGAATAATGTTCTGCACCGACACCGCAGTGTCACCCGCCGTAAACGGATATGTGGATTCCATCACAACCGCAATGTCGACCTCCTGCAACACCTGGCTGTCGCCCGGGAAGCGGTACACCAATGATGGCCCGCCCACCTTGGATTTCTTCTTATCCTGCGGTTTCTTCGACCCCAGCTTCGGCATGGACGCCCAAGCGCCCCACTCACTTAATTCGGCTTTGAGCTTGTCGACGTCCACAGGTTTCCGCGCCTTCGACGGCTTTACCGGCGGAGCCTCAGGGACGGCGGGCGCGGGAGTGGTGGCAGCCGTGGGGATCCTGGCCGGCGCCGGCGCTGCCTCCGGTGGCGTCGAAGATTCTGGGGCTGCCGAAACTTCCGATGCCTCTGGCGCAGCTGGTGTAGCCGGCACGGTTGGCACAGTTGGTGTTACCTGTGTCACTGATTCTGAGACCTCTGCTACCCCCAATGTGGGGTCCTGCATGGCTTCGGGCTCGGGCTCCGGCGACGCCAGGGGTTGCCGCACTATTGCGGAAAACGGGTTGGTGGATGGTTTCAGATCCGCCTGGTGTCCAATGATGAGCGGCTTTATGACCCCCAACTCGTCGGATGCCTCCGGCTCTTCCGGCTCAGGTTCGGGTTCAGGTTCCGGCTCGGGTTCAGGTTTCGCCGCCGACTCGGCCTTCGACGCCGCCACCTGGGCCCCCAACTCGTTAAAGAGCGGGGTGTAGTCGAAGTCATCGTCATCATCGAAATTAGTGATGGTGGGAGGCAAGGGGGTAATGGGTTTCAGTGAGCTGAAACCATCAGTCCATATGCTTGATGTAGGCAGTTCTTCCCCAATGCCGATGGTTTCCGGGTCTTCCGGCACTTCCACCGCCTCGGTTGGTTCGGCAGCTTCAGTTACTCCCGTTGCTTCAGACTCAGGTGCTTCGGCCGCCGCCACGGTTGGTGTTGGTAGCTCGTCAGGTTCCGTAGGCTGGGATTCTGGTTCGGGGGCTTTGACAAAATCAAAGCTGCCGAGCATAGATGATGCCTGTTCGTGTTTAGGTAATTCCGGCTTGATGGTTGCGGAATCCGACGTGTCGGACACGGCCAACGTGTCCGGCGCATCCGATGTTTCAGGTGCATCAGGCACGTCCACGTCCGAAACGTCCGGCGTAGATGGTGCGGTCGGCACGGTTGGTGTCGATGCCGCCTGCTGCGGGACTGCCGGGGTCTTGGATACCGGTAGTGCCGATTGCTCGGGTGGTGCAGGTGCCGGCTCGGGTTCCGGCGTGACGTCCACGGTGGGCGACACCGCCTCTGGCGTCGCGGGAGTCTCAGCCGCTTTGGGGGTCTTCAGCGCCGCGGGAGCCTCGGGCTGCACCTGAGGAGCTTCAGCCTTTGGGGCGGGCTCCGGCTCGGAATCCGGTTCGGACTCCGGCTTGATGAACTTGAAATCATCGAAAATAGATGCGGGTCGATCCTGCTTCGACGTTTCGGGTTTCGGTCGGGACGCCGGCTTCGGTGGCTTGGGTTTCTGTACCGGTGGCGGTGTGGGATTATCCATCATCGTGAACCCACTGAAAATGGATATCGGATCGTGCGACTGGGTCTTCGACTGCCGAAAACCGCCGGTAGACGGGAACAGCGGCTTGTCCGGGATATCGGGGTCGTCACCAGATGATCGTGGTTTCGAATTTGACGATGGGAACAGCGGAGTCTTGGGCTTCTCTACGTCAGAGTCATTTGCCAAATGCCGATTCGGATTTGTTGACGACGATCGGGACGGGAACAAAGGTTCGGATGGCTTGGCCGTCTCCATGGGACGTGTGGGGGGCCGCTCGTTATGCCATGACGGAAATAGGGGGGTACGTGGCGGCTCGGGATCGGATTTTTCCGACTTTTCCGAATGCCACGATGGGAACAGCGGAGTGCGAGGCTTCTCCGGCTCATCGGCCACCTTGGGAGGGGTGGGCATGTCGGTGCGGGAGGGGAATAAGGGTTCCTTCCGCAGCTGCCCACTGCCCTTAATGGCCGATTTAGGTGTGGTTGGTCGGCTTGCCGGCTTGGGATGATTGAGTTTTGACGCATCCCGCGATACGTCCGTCGGCAAGCTCGATGTGTCTTTATCGTTTTCATTATTGGGCATCATGCCACCGCCTTTTGCCAGAAGAGTTCATATGGTGCATCAACCACGCTGCGCTCCACTCGGACCGCCGCTAACATAGCCACAACCGACGAAACCAACAACGCCATAACCAAACCCACCAACGGTGACAGGAATGCGAACGCCACCGTCACCAATACCAAATAGCCGCCAGCACCAACCGCCGCGTTCACGTGCCGCCGCACCTGACTTAACTGCGCCATACTGACATATGCCGCCACCAATGTGGCCGGCAACAGGAACAGCAACAAACTGGTGTACCCATGTTGAATGCCAAAAACACCACCCATGAGCAACGAGCCTAAACTTGCAGACGTGCTGACCGCAATAGTGCTAGCCACCAAATAGGCCAGGTTCCCCCGAGAATTTGAAATATCGCTCCCCAATTGCGACAACGGCCGGTGAGCCACATCATCCACTAGCTGGTCAAAACCGTGCTGCAAGTCTGGGAACTTTGTGGCGTTACACACCGCGAGCGTCACCGTGACGGGAATAATGGCGGTGTATGCCAGCCAAAGGTTTTCCTCGTTCGGTGTGAGCACCAGAACCAAGAATTTATCCATCCACAGCACCCCACCAATGAGCACCCCATACACAGCCTTGGCCAGCATACTTTGCAGATCCATGGCGGGAGCCCGGAATAAACCAAGCAGCCCCTTCCCAAGGAAGGGGATTTGCAGCACCGCGCCGGCGAGGGGGGCAAGGTACCAGAACCCGGGGAGGAAGAAGAACACCGCCCCGTAGGCAACCCAGCCGGCCACGACCGCTTCCTTGCGGATCTCCATGGTGGGTATGAGGCAATGCAGGAAAAACACATTACTCATGACGCCGGCAATATAGAGGCCAATGTTGCCGGCGGACCAACCACAGATAAGAAGGAGAAGCGAAAAAATCCCCACCGGGATGAGCGTGAAGACCAGCATGAGTAGCCAGCCGCGGCAGAATTCTCGAACAAAATCCTGCTTGGCTTGTTTATCCGTGCCGGTCAGCCTAGCCACCGGCCGGAACGCTGGCAGCATTGCGGTACCAACCAACCATGGCGTGGTGATGGCCACAAGCACCACAATGGTGGTTTGCGCACCAAGTTGCTTGGCCACAAAGGGCAATATTGCGAGCAGTAAGGCCGTGGGGGCTAGATTCATGATGATCTGCCAGGCACGCCGATTCGCCAAAAGCGCCGCCGCCACCACTACAACGGCAACGATACCGACAATGAGTGCCACCATTCGCTCAGGTGGGTAGGTGACATACCAAGCCCACCCGGCGCCGGTACCGATCAATGCGGCCACTGCAATGACCAAATACACGATTAGCGGCAAGCTGCGGGTTGTGGGGCGCTTACTGGACACGAATTTCTCCTTGTTCGACAAAGCAACTGCTTGTGGTCAAGCACGCAACGCGAACCGGATGTTTCTATATCAACTCCGATTCTGTGAGTTCTTAAGCTATGCAGTTACTGCCTAAGTTTAATAGTGGCTGTTCGAAACACCCACTGCGACCCACCTAGGGGTAGGCATAATACTGGTATTTATTACTTTTTCTTGCCCCCACGATGACATGCCATCCATAAGTCATGGTTTATACGAGCACGGTGCGAGGGCATTCCCCAATTCGCGCCGCACCCCCGCAACGCCCCCATAACCCATTCTGAACAGGAAGTTTATTGGGGTACCCGCCCTCCCCCTTCTTCCCTCCTTGCTTGACGACGCCCTCCCGCACGCAAACCCCCTCCCCAGTGCCTGCCGTGACCGCACATTTGCCACATGCCGAACGCCCCAGATGTACCAAATGTGCCAGATATGCCTTGTATATGTGGAGGCTGACACGGCCATATCACAATGCTACATGCTTCCTGAGCAGGGAATCTGATACAGGAGCCGCCCAATGGCACCGCCCGCGACAGAAACCCCGCTTAGAACTCTTGCAGCTCCAGGCTGCGGCGGGACGACGCGGATAGCAAGTGTTCTAAGCTGCGTTTCTGTCGAAACTTGGGGTTTCTGAAGCGACTCAGGAGGGGTTTGCAGCTTAGGTGTTGTGCTACAGCATTGGCTGCACTAGTACTAAGCTTGAGTTTGGGGTAGCAGGTGTGCATACCAGCAGGAGTAGCAACAGGCAAAAACCCAAAGTCCAGCTCAGCACTTCTGCTAAGCGGGGTTTCCGGCTGAAACTGGCCCATTTGGGTGGCCCCGAAACCAGAAACCCCGTTTAGAACAATTGCAGCTACGGGAAAACACGAGTAGTAAGTGTTCTAAGCTGCGTTTCTGTTAAAACTTGGGGTTTCTGAAGCGACTCAGGAGGGTTTTGCAGATTAGATGTTGTGCTACAGGGTATAACAGGATGAAGGGGAGACACGGCTAAAGTCAAGCTCAGCACTTCTTCTAAACGGGGTTTCCGGTTTGGTGCGGTTCAATTTGCCTGGGGTGGTGTTGGCTTGTTGGGAGAAACCCCGCTTAGAACTCTTGCAGTTCCAAGGAGAAACAGGTAGTGCATGTTCTAAGCTCCACTTCCAACAAAACTGGGGGTTTTCAACGCACCTCGGGAGGGTTTTGCAGCTTAGAGATTGCGCTACAAGGCCAGCTGCACCAGTGCTGAGCTTGAGTTCCAGGTAGCAGATATACGTAACAACAAGAGAAGCATGGGGAGGCAATCCGAAGTCCAGCTCAGCACTTCTGCTAAGCGGGGTTTCTGGTTCAAGGAGCACCCAAAGGCATCAGTTTCAGGCGGAAACCCAGCTTAGCATTCATGCAGCCTCGTGGATACGCGAAAGCAGTACTGGTAGTAACTGTTCTAAGCTGCGTTTCCACCGAAACGTAAGCTCCCAAGCTTGCCCCAGGAGGATTTTGCAGCTTAGAGATTGCGCTACAAGGCCAGCTGCACCAGTGCTGAGCTTGAGTTCCAGGTAGCAGATTTATAAAACGCCTAGAGGGTGAACAGAGCAGATTACGAAGTCCAGCTCAGCACAGATGCTGCCAGATAAAACAGTTGAAACTGCACATCTTCTAAGCTGCTAATCCAGTCTAGGAGCTACCGAAAAGCTCCAATTTCGGCAGAAACCCCGCTTAGCACCCATGAAGCTCCGGCCGGGGCGCAGGTAGCAGCTGTTCTAAGCTGCATTTCCACCAAAACGCAAGGCTTCCAAACATGCCCAGGGAGGGTTTTGCAGCTTAGAAGAACAGCTACAGGCAAGCTTGGCGCCGCACAAGTGCTGAGCTGGAGTTTGTAGCCGCTGAGGTGCTGGGGTCGAACCTGGGGATCTCCCTGAGTCGTGGGAAGGCAATGCGGCTCCACTAGTAGACATGCTTTGGAAGGGGAATGGGACTAGACTACACACCTATGCCTGAAGGCCACGTCATTCATCGTCTTGCCCAACATCTCAATCGTGAATTCACAGACACCAGCCCAATAGTCACCTCGCCGCAGGGGAGATTTGATACCCAGGCCCGGACCCTGGATGGTCAACCGTACCTGGAGTCGGATGCCTATGGGAAGCATCTGTTTATCGAGTTTGATGTTTCCCAACCGGAGCGCATTATCTATATACATTTGGGGCTCATCGGTTCGTTGCATTTCGAGGACCCTGCGGAAACCAAGGGGCAGATTCGGCTGCACATGGCCACCGATACTATTGCTGCAAACCTGCGGGGTCCACAGTGGTGTCGGCTGATTACGGCGGAGGAGAAGGCGGTGGCCGTCGATAAGCTGGGGGCGGATCCGCTGCGGGCCGATGCGGACCCGAAGCCCATTAAAGAGAAGGTCAATAAGTCGAACCGGAGTATTGCGTCGCTGCTTATGGATCAGTCGTTGTTTCCTGGCGTGGGCAATATTTACCGTGCTGAGACGCTATTTCGGCTGGGGATTGACCCGTTTAGCAGCGGTAAGGATGCGGATTTCGATGCGATTTGGGCTGATTTGGTGCAGCTCATGGCCGAGGGGGTCAAGGCGGGACGCATCGACACCGTGCGACCCGAACACACGCCCGAGGCAATGAACCGCCCGCCGCGTGTCGACGACCATGGCGGGGAGGTATATGTGTATAGGCGTGCCGGTCAGAAATGCTATATATGCGGCACACCTATCAACGAGCAGGTGATGGAAGGGCGGAATCTTTTCTGGTGTCCCACCTGCCAAAAAGGTGACTAGCCTGCGCTTTCTCTTTTGCGCTTGGTTACGACGTGCTTTTGGATGGCGTCGAGCGTGCCGAATTCGGCAAGCAGCTGGTAGGCGGTGGACAGGTCGTCGTCTTCCTCGGTCACCCCGAATCCTTCCACTGCTTCTATGCGACGCCGTAACGTTTGGCGCTCCTCCAACCAATGCTCAATTATTTCGGAAAGCCGGGTTCCGGTATCTGCGAACAGGGCATTTGTGCGATTAAGCTGGATGATTGCCCAGGTCTTGTCGCTCATGCCGACGGAGTTCATTTCCTCAACAGTTGTTCCGAATAATTGTGCGATTGCGAGGGCTTCGGCGACTCTAGCGATTCGGTCGCCTTTTTCAATCCGCGCCAACACGGTGGCGTGCATGCAGTAGCCGATTTTGTCTAATTCACGCAGCAAATCAGCCCGGGTCCACCCGCGAGCTTCACGCATTTGCCGGACTGTATCGCCGAATGACTCGGAGTGGTCGACCCATGAAGTATTGTTCATACCTCAATTTTTACCGGAAAAACCAACGGGGTTATATACAAAATGTCATAGTACTGAAATCACAATATGTATTTAGAGTATTGTCTACTCCTCACTAGTATTAGTATCCAGGGTTAATGCGCGTTTCTGGATGGCATCAAGTGTGCCAAACTCAGCCAAGAGTCGATATGCAGCAGCTAAATTCTCATCGTCGTTTTCGGTAAGTCCAATTTTTTCGGCTTCTTCCACATAATCCCGCAATGTTTGCCGCTTTTGCGACCATTGCGCCACAAGATCGGCAAGCCGGGTGCTGGTATCGGAGAACAGCGCATTGGCGTGCTTGAGATGAACGAGTATTTGTTTCTCGTCATCAGTCCCGAACTCCCCCATTTCTTCAATGGTCATGCCGAATATCTTGGCGATCATCAGGGCTTCGTGAACTCGCGCTATTTTTTCACCGTCTTCAATGCGTTTGAGCGTGGTTGCGTGCATGTAATAGCCGGTGGCTTTCCCTAGCTGTCGCAGAAAATCGGCCCGGGTCCAGCCGCGAATCTCCCGCAGTTTCCGCATTGCCACACCGAATGATTCGGGGTTTTCGCTTATAAATACCGGTTCAGCCATACCCTAATTTTTACCGCATGGTTTCGCCCATCTTCTGATCTTCCAGGAAAAGTACACCCATTAGTCACATGCCCGAGACAATTGAACTATTATGTGAATTAATATCACGATTTAGTTCTCCAAAATATGAGAATCAAAAAATACAAATTGTGAATACAGCCTTTAGCTGCACATATGATGCAGCAATCGCCTTCGGCAACGATGAGGAGCCCACATGTCCATCTATTTTCCGGTCGACGTCAATTTCTACGACAGTCCCGAATTCTTCGAAGTCAATATGTCCGCCCGCGGCCTCTGGGTCACCTGCGGCACCTGGTGCAAGCGACACCTCACCGACGGGGTCATCCCCGCCAAAATCGTCCGCCATCTTGGCGGCACCGTGCGACAAATTAAGACACTCATCAAGAACAATGTATGGGCAGAATCCGAACAAAATGGAACCAAAGTGTACATCTTTTGTCACTGGTTTGAACACAATTTGTCCCGAGAAGAGGTGGAAGAACGGCGCAGAAAATGGCGGGAATCAAAACAACGATCACGCGCTAAAAACCGTCCTGAGCAGCGAAAACCAGCAAAACCGCAAAGCGGCCCACCCCAGGATGTCCACCACGATGTCCACGATGACGTCCCTCACGTAAGAGAAGAAGTAATAGAAGAGAATAAGAGAGGAGGGGGACAGGTCCCCGCCGATCCCCCACCCAACCATCCGCACAACCCCGCAGCGGCCCGCTGCGCCAACCATGCGCACATCCCACCAAACGGCTACGTGCCGGCATGCCACGCATGCCGGGCCGAGCGGGAAAGAGCCGAAGCCTTGGTGGTGGAGTGGGAAAACCGGGAGGCTGAGCGTCGTAAAGCGAGCATTGCGGCGTGCCCGCACTGCGACGACCGCGGCATGGCCCAAACCGAAGACACCAACGGAAACAGCCTGGTCATCCGGTGCGCGCACGACGGGCCGCCCCCAATCGTGCCGGCAGCGGAACCCGAACGCCACACGCCCCCGCCGCCGGAAGTGCGCAAAATGATCGCGGGGTTAGGGCGACGTGCGGCATCGTAAAAACCGTTATCCTGGGGTCATGTATGCCTATTCCGTGCAGGCCATCCGGGACGCTGAGGCGCCGCTGATCGGCCCCGATGACGCCCTCATGAAGCAGGCCGCCGGCCATGTCGCGCAGGCTGCCGCAACACTGCTGGCAGAGACGCTGCCGAATGCCGCCTACCCGGGAAACGTGCTGGTCGTGGCCGGATCCGGGGGCAATGGCGGCGACGGACTGTATGCCGGTGCCGAGCTGGCCCGCGCCGGGCATCACGTCGAGGCGATCAGAGTCGGCACCCGAATTCACGAACGCGCCGCCGCGGCATTCGAACATGCTGGCGGCCAATTTGTCACCAAGCTTGGGGATTATGACCTGGTGATTGATGGCATCATCGGATTGGGTGGTTCGAAAGGACTATCGGATGATGTGGCCACATTATTGGCCAGATGCGCGGGCACGCCGATCCTGGCCATCGACGTCCCCAGTGGTATCAATCCCGATACTGGGGTGCCGATGGGGGCGCACATAACCGCGACCGCAACGGTGACGTTCGGGGCGCTGCGGTACGCCCACGCGGTGTCCCCGGCCTGCGGCGAGGTGGTGGTGGGTGACATTGGGATCGCACCGCAGGGGAGCCACGTGCAAGTTTACCGGTCGGTGGGCACAGGTCGGGTATGGCCGGAGGGGCTGCATCCGATCCCGCGCATCCCCGCAATTGAGTCCCTAGAGCCGGGCCCGGACGACCACAAGTATTCGCGGGGCGTGGTGGGGTTGCTGGCCGGCAGCGAAAGGTATCCCGGCGCGGGCGTTTTATGTGTTCAGGGCGCGGTTCGGGCCACGCCGTCGATGGTTCGTTACGTTGGTGCCGCCCGGGATTTCGTGTTGGATGCCACCCCCGAGGTTATTGCCAGCAGCCTTGCGACGGCCGGTAAGGTGCAGGCGTGGGTGGCCGGGCCCGGCGGCGCCACAACCGCAGAGTTGCGGGATTTGCTTAGCCGCAATATCCCCCTGCTTATTGATGCCGATGGCATTAAACTCCTCGCCAAAAACGCGGACCTCATGGAATTGTTGGCCAACCGGACGGCCGCCACGGTGGTCACGCCCCACGATGCGGAGTTCACCACCCTGGCCGAGGTTGCCGGCATCTCCAGGACGGATCGGCTCACCGACACCCAGGCGTTGGCCGAACAGTTGGGGATCATTGTGGTGCGGAAGGGCCGGTTCACGCTTGTCGCCACCCCCGGTTCGGAGCCGATCACCAGCATTAATTCCGGGCATTCCTGGTCGGCCACACCGGGGAGCGGTGATGTGTTGGCCGGGGTGATGGGAGCATGGTTGGCGCGGTATGCGGCCTTGGGCCGGCCCCTGCATGAGGCGGCGATCATTGCGGTGCACCTGTGTGCGGATGCCGCCTGGTTGGCGGCCCAAACCCCTTACGGTCCGGCGCCGACGTCGGCGTCACCCATCGCGGCACATGTGCAGGATGCCACGGCCCGGCTCACGGCCACTACCCGCAGGTAATCCCGTCATGGCGGACAATCGTACCGTTGAGCAGCGGCTTGCCGCGGTGGCGGCCTCGATGACGATGGCCGGCTACACCATGACCGAGGCGGATCGGGCGGAGTCCCGGAGGATCCTTCGGGGTGAGGTTTCGGCGGACGAGTCGGTCCGGCAGGTCCTGGCGGATGCCGGCTGTGATGCCGCTAATTTGGTTGGGAAAACCGCGTTTCGGCGGCTCAGCGAGCTGGAGTCGTCACGGCCCCTGACGGTGTTCACCAGGGAGACGCTGCTAAAAACGCACGCCTACCTTTGTGGTGACGTGTACCCGTGGGCTGGGACGATCCGAACCGGGGAGGTGGGGGCCATGGGGCTCGCCATGTGCCGGGCGGCATACGTGGACCAAGAACTGGACCGACTCTTTCGGCGGATTGAGCAGAGCCCGCCGTCGGCAACGGATCGGGAGGCTGCGCTCAACACGGTGGCGGAGCATTGGGGAGAGTTAACGATCATTCACCCGTTCCTTGACGGGAATTCCCGAACTCAACGGTATTTTTTCGACCACATGCTGCGCCACGCCGGGTGGTCGCTCGATTGGCGCCGGATTGTAGCCGCCGAGGTGCATGCGGCTCGCTATGTTGCCGCCGCAACGCTGGACTCTTCCCTGCTTGTCGACGCCCTACGACCGGGTCTCTCTGCCGGGGAGGACTGCCCCCAGCTGCCGACCGAACCGGCCGCCGTGTTGTTTCACCGCATGATGGAGTTTCGACGTGCCCACCCGCACGAATCCTTCCACAAACTATTTTTTGCGGACAAACAGTCGGATAAGTTGCGGCAACCAGCCCGCGATAATCAGGATGGGTAACAGCCGAATGATTTGGACAGAAGCAACAACCGGGCCGGAATTGGCTTCGTTTGACAAGGCCAGCACGGCTTCCAGGCCGCCGGGTGTGGTGGCTAGATAAGCATCAAGATAGGACACGTCAAGCCAACCGTGCAGCAGCCACGCCATTGCCGCGCACCCGGCAAGGAGGGTTGCAATAAAGGCAATGGTGATGGGGAGTTGACGTGCAAAGCTGGTGAGGGCAGACGTCGATAAGCCACCACCAGCCATCCAGCCAATAACAGCGAATGCTGCCACCAGCACCGCATCCGGCGGGAGCAGTGATGTGCCTGCCGGCAGCAGAAAATACGCCACGACCGTGAGAACCAGCGGCGTAGAGAGCCCTGCGGCGGGAAAGTGGAGGAGTTTACCCACCCGTTCGCCGAAAACAACGATGAAGATCATCACTACCCAGCTCATCCACGTGAATGCGCCATGAGGCTGCGTGGCAACAGCACCCTGCGAATGCAGACCTAATAATGGTGTGATCAGCGGCAAAGTAATGGTAACCGTGAACAGGCGTAAATACTGGGAGAGCGCAACATAACGGTAATCCGCCCCCAGTTCTTGGGCTAGGGGCGGCATTATGGACGCCCCACCCGCCAGCAACGATAAAATTGCTGTCTCCTGGGTGATCTCGCCCGAGCTCGCCCGTGCGAGCACGAACCCACCTACAAAACTCATGACCAGAGTCACGGCGGCGACCATGAGACCTGGAAGAATAAAGAGCGCCAACTGCTGTGGTGGGGTTGTGATCAATGGGACTGCCGTAATCATGGCGATCAACGCCTTGGCGAATCCTTCAACTTCAGAGTGGACCGCCAGTTCACGGCCGGTCAATAGCGCGCACCCGCCGGCACAGAGAATCGCCGCGAGAATCCATGCGGCAGGAACATTCCACCTGTAAAAGATAAACCCCACGGCAATGCTTAACGGAGCAACCGCAAGCCAGCGTTTATCAAAAACGGGAAGTTCGGGAATTTGCTTCACTGTTTTAAGTGTAGGAGGCGGTGCTGCTTGCGTCTAAAACCCTTGGTTGCTCACCCGAATGCCTAGGCACCTAGGGCTCATCCGTGTCTCGGGACCGTGGCGGGTATTCTTCGAAAAATAGTTCGAGGATTTCTCTGCCGTTAGTGGCATGTCTAGACCATATCCCAACCGCGGGTTCGAGTGCCCAAGCAATTTCTTCCCAGGAATAGCCGCGATAATAAGCCCCATACGCTATATCCATGGCATTCTCAAAATCATCAGGCACAGCATATTCGCAATATTTACGCATGGCAGGAATGATTTTCTCCACCGGGGTGTCACCAACAAACACCCAATGATCGGGGGTGATGTTTTCATCCACAAGATAGGTGTAGCCATATTTTTCATTGATATGGGGCATGAGCTCGGGTGGGGTAACTATGGCTGACGGGGCAAAGGACCCACTGGTCCAAAAACCATGGATTTCTAATGCTTTCCTACCCGCAATATAGGGCGTGGGGTGCCGTTCCTCTGGTGGAATAAGAAACGCTATCAACCAATCCAGGTATTGGGTACGATCACGGCCGCCTTCGACAAGCTCAGTAAAGTACACATACCCCATAAGCTCTCGATACTCTGACGGTATGCAAATAAAGCCATTCTTGGCTGCCTCGACGAATTCCTCATCAGTCAGCTGGCAGGGGAGAATGAACCCGTGTTGTCGTTCAGCTATTTCCCGATATCCCACCACGCTTACCAGACCTCCTCCTATTTGCGGGCTTCTTTACCCAAGGGAACGGGGGTTTCTTGATGCCCAGCGAAAATACCTCGTTTTGGTCGATTGTGTTCTCCAGCTCCTCCAAATAGCAGTCGCGTTGCTTTCGGGGCAGGAACCTAGAGATCGTCAGCAGGGCAATGAACTGGGCCTGCTTGTGTTTCTCCTTAAAATCATAGTTCCGATACTTCCGAATCAAATCCTTGGACAGTCCCGGACTTTTCGGCATGGGGCGCATCCACAGCCGTTGGTGGTGAAACAGGAGGTTTCGGGTGATGCCGAAACTTTCAACGGCGGTCCCGAAATATTTCGCCGTAATACCCAGCTCTCCGGCGATGGCCTTAAACAGTGGATTTTCTTGCGACTGCACGCCACAGCGCATAATGAACTTCCCCAATGTGCCCATCGAAAAGCTATCGACAACCGCCCATAACGGTAGCCCGCTGCAAAGCTCCAGCCACAGCTCGTGTTCGTAGTTGTCATAGACTTTCGGCCGGTCACCAGTGTGGGATTTTGCCCACTTCCTGTCCAAGTGCTCTGCCACATGGGGTTCGCCACAGCGGGAAATACTGTTCAGCAATGCTCCTTGCAGGCGTTTGTCATCCCCTTCCTGCATGCGCGTCCACCGGCTAATATCCAGGTAGCCGTCACCAAACTGATGGCCTGCGCAATAATGCTTCAACGTCAAGGCCCGAAGATTCAGCTCGGCCGTGCGCATCCATGGCATCAAAACGGCCGCTAATTGGGCGTCTGTCTCAACAATCCCCCGAATGTTGCTGAGGGTTTTGGGTTCGGTGATTTGGTTTTGTTCAACCAGCAACTGGTAGTTGCGTACATAACTAATCAGGTAGTGGGGGTTAATGAAATAGAGCCACTCGCGGTCATCGTCAGATATGTCACCTTCTATCAATCCCTTGGAACGCAGGTAGGCTTCTCGGTTTTCCGGCAACAGATAGGGGCTCACCATGTAAAGTTTTTCTATCTTCAAAGACTAGAGGGCCCCCAGGAGGCGCATCGTTGAGAGGCGTTGGGGGTGCTGTTGCACTCAGTATAAACACAAAACCGGTTTTCCACCAGACCATATGCCATTTGTCGCATTTCCCCACACCTGAATGAAAAATCACACGCCCTGGGGTGGGCGTCGTCAAGCTTGGGCTAGGGGACTTCTTTCAGGTGGCAGAACGCATTCAAGCCGGTGCTGCACGGCACATTGCTCACGAACACCAGGACGATGAACGCGGTAGCGGCAAGCAGCGCCAGCACTGTCCACACCAAATGCCAGCGGGGACCGAACCAATGTGCGAATAGTGCGCCGACGTAGGCGCCGATAGTGTTGCAGATGAGGTCGTCAATGTCGGTGCGGCCCACAGAAAACACATACTGGGCAACCTCAATGGCCAGGCTAAACAGGAAGCCTGCGATCACAACGGTGAGGATCCGCCGCGACCGCGACCGGGGAAGCACCATGTATAACATCAGCCCGAATGGCACAAACATGCTAATATTCCCCAGGGTTTCAAACAGGGGATAAAACCAGTGCTTTCCACTGAAAAACATGTCGAAAGGCACAAGCTCTAAGGCCCGCGCATGCTGCCGTTCCGGGCGCCACAATTTGCCGATGCGGTAGAAAATCTTCAGAGTCGTGAGGGCGACGATCATCCCCATTGTGGAAACCAACGCCAGATACTGGAGCTTCTGTCTCATAGCACCAGGGTAACGAACCCACATCCTACAAGCCGCAGGTACCCCCAGGTCAGGGCCTATTTGGGGCTATCGGTTGCTTATCGACGCCCAAAGGGTGCGCGCATGGCAGCCTACATCAACCCATGCCTTGTTGTTTGATTTTTCGTCTGAAAATCACCCACATGCCAAGGGCGCCCACGGCCGCAGCCGCCACCTGAAGCGGGGATGATTTTTGCAGAATAATCGTGAGCGCCCACATGATACGGCCGGATTCATACTGGTATATTGCGCTCTGCCCCACCATCCACATGGCCAACGTAATAATAGCGGCATTCGCGTTCAAGATCGCAGCCAGTGGGAAATA
>ERZ772924.242-NODE-242-length-27325-cov-18.931683_pt1 | contig 27325 bp, 31 predicted proteins | sample MGYA00512116_ERZ772924 | MGnify/ENA primary metagenome ERZ772924 (study PRJEB29015, sample SAMEA2737920) | human oral metagenome | biome: human oral; feature: human-associated habitat; material: dental | place: China | collected 2134 ...
CCCTGAAACAGTTCCACTTCCACGTGCCGAGCGAAAACCAAATCAAAGGCCGCACTTTCCCGATGGAAGCCCACTTCGTCCACTTAGACGAAAACAAACAGCCTTTGGTATTGGCCGTGCTGTATGAGGCCGGCAAAACCAACGACCGCCTGTCTTCCATCTGGAACGTCATGCCGATGACCGCAGGAAAAGTGAAGCTCGACCAACCGTTCGACGCATCCACCCTGCTGCCGAAAAGGTTGAAATACTACCGCTTTGCCGGTTCGCTGACCACGCCGCCGTGCACAGAGGGCGTATCATGGTTGGTGTTGAAAACTTATGACCACATCGACCAGGCGCAAGCGGAAAAATTCACCCGCGCCGTCGGTTCGGAAAACAACCGCCCCGTACAGCCGCTGAATGCACGGGTAGTCATCGAATAAGCGGTAACGCCGAAAATTAAAAAGGCCGTCTGAAAACCGGAAAAGGGTTTTCAGACGGCCTTTTTATATTGGAAAGCCGGAGGATTTGTCTGTAGGTTGATTAGCGGGCGCGCCGTTTTTCTTCGGCATGTTCCCTGATGGAGGCGCACATGCCGGCGGTGTTGCCGCCGTTCATCAGCATCGCCGGTTTGCCGTTGATGGTGTAGCCGCCGCTGCCGTTGTCGGCGATGACGGTTTTGCCGTCGTCCAGTTGCAGGCCGTTTGGCGTTTCCTGCCAGCCGCCGTTTTTGACGTCGTTTTGGACGACCATGCAATAGCTGCCGTCGGTCAGGATGCCGATAAGCTGCGAACCCATGGTCATGTAAACGCCGGGAGGCGGGGTTTGTGCGAAGGCCTGTGCCGACAGCATCAAAGCGGCGGCGGTTAGAAATCGGAGGACGGTTTTCATCAAAAATCCTTTTCGGTACGGCTCCCGCAGGACGGGATTTTTATTGCCGCCTGTACGGCACTGCGGTTTGAAAGTCGGAGGAAGCCCGATTATCCGTGCCTCCGAGGCCGTCTGAAAGCGGCTGAACGGTTTTTTACTTTGTTTGAAACACGTTTGCGCCGCGCGGGATATTTTCAGACGGCCTTCCGGTTTAAACCTCCGAACGTTTGAAGTCGCGCGGGCGGAAGCCCAAAAGGGCGAGCGAGGTGAAGTACAGCGTGATGCCCAGAAGCACCAGCCAGCCCAGTTGCAAAGCCTTCTGCCAGCCGCGGATGTCTGTCCACTGCATGGGCATGAAGGATTGCGCCGCCCACAAGCCGAAGCACATGGCGGCCAGCGCGATGGCGAGTTTGGTCAGGAAACGCCGCCAGCCCGCGTCGGGGTGGTAGAGGCCTTTCAGTCGGAGCAGCGTGAGCAACAGCGCGGCGTTCAGGCATGCGCCCAGTCCGACCGACAGCGACAGGCCGACGTGTTTCAGCGGTACGATGAAGGCGATGTTCATCAGTTGGGTCACAATCAGCGAGAACACGGCCACTTTGACCGGTGTTTTGATGTTCTGCTGGGCGTAGAAGGCGGGTGCGAGCACTTTAATCATAATTTGGCCGACTACGCAGAAGGAGCAGGCAATCAGCGCGTTTTTCGTCATCACCGCGTCGTTCAGGGTGAAGCCCTTGTTCATGAACATGGTGGCAATCAGCGGGAAGGAGAGCATCGCCAGCCCCAGCGCGGCGGGCGCGGCCAGCAGGCAGCACAGGCGCAGGCCCCAGTCGAGCAGCTTGGAGAATTCGCGCGGGTTGCGCCCGCCGGCGTATTTCGACAGCGTGGGCAGCAGTATCGTGCCGAGCGCGACGCCGAGCACGCCGGTGGGCAGTTCGGTCATGCGGTCGGCGTAATACATCCATGTGATGCTGCCGCTTTGCAGGTAGGACGCGAAGATGGTGTTGATGACCAGCGAAATCTGCGTCACGCTGGCGGCGAATACGGCGGGGGTCATTTGTTTGATGACGCGGTTTACCGCCGAATTTTTAAAGTCCAGCTTGGGTAGGTTGAGAAACCCTTGTTTGGCCAGCCAGGGCAGTTGGAATACGAGCTGCAACACGCCGCCGACAAACACCGCCCATGCCAGCGCGGTAATCGGCGGGTCGAAGTAGGGTACGAGGAACAGGGCGAAACCGATGAACGACAGGTTCAGCAGCACCGGTGTGAAGGCGGGGATTTGGAACTTGTGGTAGGTGTTGAGTATCGAGCCGACAAACGATGACAGCGAAATCAACAGGATATAGGGGAACATTATCCGCAGCAGGTCGGCGGAGAGTGCGAGTTTGTCGGGCTTGTTGGCAAAACCGGTCGCCGTGGCGTGAATAATCCACGGTGCGGCCAACACGCCGATTGCTGTTACGATGGTGAGCACGAAGGTCAGCATCCCCGCGATGTGGCGGACGAATTCGCGCGTGGCTTCGGGCGATTTGGTTTGCTTGTATTCCGCCAGTATTGGCACGAAGGCTTGGGCGAACGCGCCTTCGGCGAAAATGCGCCGCAGCAGGTTGGGCAGTTTGAAGGCGGTGAAAAAGGCATCGGTCGCATCGCCCGCACCGAACACCCGCGCGATAATCATGTCGCGGACAAAGCCGAGTATGCGCGACAGCATGGTCATGCTGCCGACTTTGCCGAGCAGGGAGAGTAGGTTCATGGTTTGGATGCCGCAAAAGCCGTTTCAGACGGCCTCCAGCGGGAAAGCGGATAAAGGAGCGAAGTATAAACCAAGGCCGTCTAAAAACGAACATGGCGGATGAGCTTCTTAGAAACGAAATTCGCTGCGTTCGTTTTAGCTCCGCAGAAACTCACTACGTTCGTTTTCAGACGGCCTTTCTTTCGGCAGCAGGCAAGAGAAGGCAAAAGCCGCTATTGCGCCCGCAAGGGTGGTGCCCGAGAGTGGAATGCCGACAATATCGGCATTCAGTATCCCGAACAATAAGCCGCATACGCCGCCAATAAAGGTCATGGTTACAACGCCTTGCGGATTGCGGTGTAGTTTGAGGGCGGCGGCCAGCACGGCGGTTACGGATGCGGGAAGGCAGCCGAAAGGCCATGATGCGATGGTGATGCCCATGAACAGGCTGAAATCGAAATATGTCGCGCGCGGCAGGAAGGCGGCCAGTCCGCCAAGAGAAGGGGCAAGCAAAAAACACAGCCACATCAAAATGACATAGCGTTCTTTGTTGTTGCCGTTTTTGTTGGCCAGAGAGACGGTCATCCCGGAGAGAAGTGCGAGGCTGAGCAGCGGCGACAGGATGAGATATATAGTGGATTAAATTTAAATCAGGACAAGGCGATGAAGCCGCAGACAGTACAAATAGTACGGCAAGGCGAGGCAACGCCGTACTGGTTTAAATTTAATCCACTATACCATGTGATTGACTAAGGGTCGGCAAATGAGGCCGTCTGAAACGAGCGTTGCGGGTTTCAGACGGCCTCGGCTGTTTTTATGCGGCGTAGAGTTTGTGTTTGCGGATATAGTGCCAAACGTTTCCGTCCAGCATTTCCGCCGCATCGAAGCCGTTTTTCAGACGGCCTCTGATGTCACTGGAGCTGATGTCGAGCAGCGGGGCTTGGAGCAGGTGCAGCGAACCGTTTTGCAGTGCTTCGCCCAGCCAGCCGTGCAGTTCGCGCGGTGCTTGTGCGAGGCTGCCGCCGTTTCGGTTGGCAACGGCGATGTTGGTTTGGCGGACCAGTGTCTGCCATTTTTTCCAGGTGTGCAGTTTGAGCAGGCTGTCCATGCCCAGCAGCCACCACAGTTCGGCCGTGGGAAATTGCTGGCGGAAAATCTGTACGGTGTCGAAGGTGTAGGTGGCGCCGCCGCGCACGATGTCGCAGTCGCTGACGGCAAAGCGGGGGTCGGCCGCCGCAGCCAGTTCGGTCATGGCCAGGCGGTGTTCGGCAGGGGTTTGCGCGCCGTCTTTGTGGTAGGGGTCGCCTGCGGGGAGGAAGATGACGCTGTCGAGTTTGAGTTCGTCGGCGAATGCGCGGGCGATGTGGGTGTGCCCTTTGTGTATCGGGTCGAAGGTGCCGCCGAAAAGGCCGATGCGCGTACTCATGCCGGTTTCACCGCGCATTCGGTTTTGCCGTCCACGATGAGGGCAAGCTTGCCTGTGGTGGGGTGGATGACGAGACCGTGTACGGGGATGTAGTCGGGTATCAGGGGGTGGCGGCGTATCATGCCGACGGTGTGGCGGACGCTGTCTTCCACGTCGGTAAAGCCGGTCAGCCAGTTGTCGAGGCCGATGCCGGCGTTGCGCAGGGTGGTGATGCGGTCTTCGGGGATGCCGAATTCGCCGGTTTTATTCAAAAATGCGTCGGGATTCATGCCGCGCATGCCGCAGTCGTAGTGGGCGATGACCATGATTTCGGTTACACGCAGTTCGAATACCGCTATCAGCAGGCTGCGCATCACCGAGCCCCAGGGATGATTGACTAACGCGCCGGCGTTTTTAATCAGTTTGGCATCGCCGTTTTTCAGCCCGAGGGCGCGCGGCAGCAGTTCGGACAGGCGGGTGTCCATGCAGGAAAGGATGGCGAGGCCGCGTTCGGGATATTTGTTGCTGAAAAATTGAGCGTATTCACCGGACTCGACGAAGTTTCGGTTGTAGTCGAGTATTTCGTTTAATGTGTCCATCAGTATTCCTTTATCGTGGTACGTTTGGTTGTCCGAGTGTTTTCAGACGGCCTTTGATGTCGGTGTAACGGCTATCAGGCCAGGCTGCCGAAACGCCGTCTGAAATAAACCAGTGCGGGGTCGTGGGTTGTTTTGCCGTCGTGGACGGCGATTTCGTCGATTTCCACCATGAATACCCAGTGGGTGCCGACTTCGCTTTGTGTGGTGAGGTTGCCGTGCAGGTGTGCCAGCGCGCCTTCTACTTGAAGCTGGCCGTTGCGTCCCCTGTGCCAGATGTGGTATTCGAAACGCTCTTCGGGTGAGAGTTTGGTCATGCCGGCGAAATGTTCGGCCACGTCTTGCTGTCCGGCGGCGAGCACGTTGATGCAGACGGCGCGGTTTTCCAATAAAACGGGTACGATGGCCGATTGGCGGTTGATGCACAGCATGACTGTGGGCGGTTCGTCGGTAACGGCGGTAACGGCGGTCATGGTGATGCCGTAGCGTCCGGCCGTGCCGTCGGTGGTGATGACGTGTACGCCTGAGGCACAGGCGGCCATGGCGTCGCGGAAGGGGAGTCGGAGGGTGTGCGGCATAAGTTTTGTCGGATTACGGTATCGTGCGGGTGTTTCAGGCGGCCGGACGTAAAGACGCGGCAGGCGGGTATTCTACCCGACACTGCCGCTTCGGTGTGGTTTTGTCCGGCTTGTTATTCGGCTTCGGACTCACGTTGTTTCAATGTACTTAATTCATGAAGCAACTCGAGCAGTTTGTCCATTTTTTCGCGCGTCATTTTGCTTTCGATGTCGTCATAGCAGGCATCGATTGCCGAACAGGTTTTTTCGTACATGTCCGCGCCTTCGTCGGTCAGCTTCAAAAAAACCCTGCGTTGGTCGTTGGATGGTTTCATCCGCACCAGCAGGCGTGCTTTTTCCAGCCGTGTCAAAATGCCGGTCAGGCTGGGGCGCAGTATGCAGGCCTGATCTGCCAAATCCTGAAAATCCAAAGTGCCGTTTTCCGCCAACAGGCGGATGATGCGCCACTGTTGGTCGGTAATGCCCGCCTCGTTCAAAACGGGGCGAAAGTAGGATGAAAGGGCATCGCGCGCCTGCAGCAGGCTGATGTTGATCGAACGGTGTTTAGAAATACCCATAAAAAATTCCTTCGCAAAGGGAAAACAGTCATTTATTATGAATTAAATGGTATGTGTTTTAAGCAAAAGCTGCAAGCAAAAATTCACTTCGCATAACGGTTTTCCGTTATTTTTACTTTTTCTTTGCAATCGGAAGCAAAAAGGGAACTTTTATTGACGGTTTAAAAAGAGGGAAAAATAATTTCTAAACATGCATTTGTAATCGGATTTCTATTCAGGCCCGTTTATTCTGTTTCCCCGATGCTTTCGATGTGCCAGAGGCCGTCTGAAAGAATCAGGCGCGATACCGAAACATTGGGTACGCTGCGGTATTCGATTGCTTTGGGGTCTATGCTTTTCAAAATCGCCGTAATCGTCATGCCGTGCGACACTGCCAATACGCGGCGGCAGTCTGCACTTTCACGGGCGATTTGCTCAAGGGCACGCCTGATGCGGGTAGTAAACCGTTCCTCGTTTTCCGCCAAAGCCAGAGGATCGGCTGCCGCGACGGCTTCCGCCAGCAAATGCCGATCCGCACGGCGGAAGGCCGTCTGAAAAGCCGCCGCATCGGGAAAACCGTTTTGTTCGGCCAGCTTTTGGTGCAGCACATGGGTAAACTCGCCTTCAAAGCCGCCGAAGCAATATTCGCGCAAATCGGGCAGTTGTCGGACAGACAAGCCGCCTTGCCCTGCCTGTTGCAGTATCAGGCCGGCGGTTTCCGCGGCACGAGGCGCGGTGCTGGAGAAGGCGGCATCAAACGTAATTTCCCGCTTCCCTATCCTGCATCCCAAAGCCGCAGCCGCAGCCCGTCCTTCGTCAGTCAGCGGCGAATCGCTCCATCCCTGCAGGCGGCCGATGGTGTTGAAAACGGTTTTGCCGTGCCTTATCAGATAAACTTCCAGCATCACATCATTCCTTAATGAACACATTTATTCAGCCTTGAAGCTGATCGGGCATCATAACAGCAGAGAAGCCGTCTGAAAAAATAAAACTGCTTTCAGACGGCCTTTCCATTAAAATAGGACGGTATTATCCGAAAGAAGCAAAAATTATGGCAAAACAACCGAGCGGCCTCGGACGCGGCCTCGATTCCCTCTTATCCGGCAGTATAGAAGACGGCCGAGACGAACGACTAACTACGGTAGCCGTAGGCGACATCAAGCCCGGACGTTACCAACCGCGCGTGCAGATGGATGACGAAGCATTGCAGGAATTGGCGGAGTCCATTAAAGCCCAAGGCGTTATTCAGCCGGTTATCGTGCGCGAACACGGATTATCGCAATACGAGTTGATTGCCGGGGAACGCCGTTGGCGTGCCAGCCAATTGGCCGGGCTGACCGAGATTCCTGTTGTTGTCAAAAACATCAGCGACGAAACCGCGCTGGCAATGGGTTTGATTGAAAACCTGCAACGGGAAAACCTCAACCCGATTGAAGAAGCACGCGGCCTGAAACGTCTTGCCGACGAATTCAGCCTGACGCACGAAACCATTGCCAAAGCCGTCGGCAAAAGCCGCAGTGCGATTTCCAATACCCTCCGCCTGCTGGCCTTGCCGGAACCGGTTCAGGAGCTACTGTACCGCCGCCACTTGGAGATGGGGCATGCCCGCGCATTGCTGACACTGCCGGTAGTCGATCAGTTGGAATTGGCTCAGAAAGCGGTTAAAAACGGTTGGTCGGTACGCGAAGTCGAGCGCCGCAGCCAGTTGGCGCAACAGGCAAAAAAAAGCAGTACCGAGAAAACCGTTCATCCCGATATCCGGCGGTTGAATGAAACATTAACGGCCGAGTTGGGCGTGAGTGCCGAAGTCAAAAGCAGTAACGGTCGAAAAGGTAAAATCGTCCTGCATTTTGACAATCCGGAAACTTTAGATGCACTGTTAAAACGGTTAGGTGTGCCGTTTGATTGAGTACACAGCAAATTAGAGCTGGGGTTGAAGCAATAAATTACCGGAAATACCTGTCGAACAAGCAGAAAATTAGATAATGGCATAGATGAGTGCCCAATTATCTTTAAATGAGACTGGAGCCTTGTTATTTTGCTAAGAATTGTTAAAAATGTCTGCAAGGCTGAATGAGAGGTTTAAAAACATAACTTTCTATAACGGTTGTGCCGGTAGGTTATAAAATTATTTCACGAAAATTAACCTGTTTGCTTGACGGAAAACGGGGCATTCATTATAGTAGTGCGGCCTATCCTGACTCTTGCTGTGTGCCCTAATGGTAAAAATTCTTTATCTCCAACTTGCCGTGTTATTGGTAGTGGTTGCATTGAGCGGGTTGATAGGGGGGTCGCCTGCCGCATGGTCGGCGGCTGCCGGAGGGGTGAGTTATGTTTTACCTTCTGCTGTTACGGTCCTGTTCTTAAATATTTTCCGCAGTATGCCGCAATATGCCGGTTATGCTTTTATTTTCGGAGAAGGTTTAAGAATAGTGCTGGCACTGGTTTTAATGGTGGCATTTTTTGCCCTATATCACCAGGAGTTGCGGTTTATACCGTTTCTTTTAGGCTTGTTAGCCACCAGTCATGTGATTTTTTTTATTTTTTGGAAAGCAAAATATCATGTCAAGCGCAAGTGAAACCGTGACTGCTGCCGACTATATCAAGCACCATCTGCAAAGTTTGACCAGTTTGTCCGATGTGACGAAAGGTCAAGGTTTGCAGAATATCGCCGATTTCTCTTATATCAACTTGGATGCCATATTTTTTTCAGTCGTTTTAGGAGCTTTGGGTTGCTTCCTGTTGCGCAGGGGGGCTGTGACTGCTACTGCCGGCGTTCCCGGCCGCTTTCAGGCTGCGGTCGAGCTGTTGTATGAATTTGTTGATGATATGTGCAAAGGCATTATTCATAATGCAGAATCACGCAAGGTTGTCGCGCCTTTGGGTTTAACCCTTTTTGTATGGATTTTCCTAATGAATGCCATGGATTTGTTGCCGGTTGATTTGTTACCTGTGGCATGGCAAGGCATTACCGGTGATCATCATGCATTGTTACGTTCAGTTCCAACCGCTGATTTAAATACATCGTTGGCCTTGGCAATTGGTGTTTTGTGTGTCTGCATTTACTACAACATTAAAATCAAAGGTGGTAAAGGATGGGTGCATGAGCTGTTTACAGCACCATTCGGTCCGTTTTTGGCTCCGGCCAACTTTTTGTTGAATATTTTGGAATTTTTATCCAAAACCGTTTCTCATGGTATGCGGTTGTTTGGCAATATGTATGCAGGTGAGCTGGTATTTTTGCTGATTGCTTTGCTTGGAGGTGCTTGGGCTGCTGGTGGACATTTTAGTTTAATGGATCCCGTCTTGTTTTTGTTCCATATTATTGCGGGGGCAGCTTGGGCCATATTCCACATTTTGATTATTACCTTACAGGCTTTTATCTTCATGGCATTGGCGTTCGTTTATATTGGTCAGGCACATGATGCGCACTAAGCATTGTGTAATAGTTAAAGGTTTATGTTCTAAAGTTTGAAGTTTTAGTTTTGGTTGTTTAGTCGTAGTTTTAACTTTTGTTTTATTTAAGGAGTGTAAAATGGGTTTGATTGCTATTGCTTGCGGTTTGATCGTGGCATTGGGTGCATTGGGTGCCTCTATTGGTATCGCAATGGTTGGTTCTAAATATTTGGAATCCTCTGCTCGTCAGCCTGAATTGATTGGCCCGCTGCAGACCAAGCTGTTTTTGATTGCAGGTCTGATTGATGCGGCATTCTTGATTGGTGTAGCTATTGCTCTGCTGTTCGCCTTCGTTAATCCGTTTGTTAAGTAATCAGGGAAATTCTTATTCTGTATGAGCAGAATAGAAAGATTGCATGATTAACTTTATACACGAAGGTTAAGTAATGAATTTAAATGCAACCTTAATTGCGCAGGTACTCGTCTTTGGTATTTTGGTTTGGTTCACATTGAAATATGTGTGGCCTCCGATTGCTAAGGCGCTTGATGAGCGCGCTGACAAAATCGCAGAAGGTTTGGCTGCGGCTGAACGCGGGAAGAGTGATTTTGAACAGGCTGAAAAGAAAGTTGCAGAACTCTTGGCCGATGGTCGCAATCAGGCTACCGAACTGGTGGCGAATGCGGAAAAACGTGCGGCGCAAATTGTAGAGGAAGCAAAGAATCAGGCTTCTGTTGAGGCTGCCCGTATCGCGGCTCAAGCAAAATCAGATGTAGAGCAGGAAACTAACCGTGCACGCGAAGCATTGCGTGAGCAAGTTGCTGCTTTAGCTGTAAAAGGTGCTGAAGCCATTTTGCGAAGTGAGGTTAATGCTGCCAAACATGCTGATTTGCTTGCTAACCTGAAGCAGGAGCTGTAGCTTATGGCTGAGTTCGCAACTATTGCCAGACCTTATGCAAAGGCATTATTTGAACTGGCGAACGAAAAACATCAAATTGAATCTTGGTTGACTGGGTTGAAGGAATTAGCATGGTCGGTAGAGCAGGCTCGTGTTGCTGCGCTGATTGAGGATACCCGAACTAATAGCAAGGAAAAAGCTGATTTTTTGCTCAAATTGCTTACTGATGAGCAGGTTGCGGGAGATAAAACTTTTCGTAATTTTGTTCATGTAGTGGCAGACGAGAAGCGGCTTTTGGTTTTACCTGAAATTTATGTTCAATATCAAGATTTAGTTTTATCGCGTAATAATACCAAGAAGGCGGTCATTTACAGTGCATTTGAATTTGCTAGCGAAGGGCAAAAGGCCAAAATCGTAGCAGATTTGGAGCAACATTTTAATACCCGGTTAGAAGCTGTTTTTAATGTTGAGCCTAGCTTAATCGCCGGGATTAAGGTGGAAGTGGATGATCAGGTATTGGATCTGTCTATACAGGGTAAATTGCAAAAACTGTATACGGCAATGACGAATTAGGAGAGTTTTCATGCAGCTTAATCCTGCTGAAATCAGCGAATTATTGAAAGCCAAAATCGAAAACTTAGACACAAAGCAAGAGATACATACTCGAGGTACGGTAATTTCCGTTACTGATGGTATTGTGCGAGTGCATGGCTTGTCAGACGTAATGCAAGGTGAAATGCTTGAATTTCCGAATAATACGTTTGGTCTGGCAATGAACTTGGAGCGCGATTCGGTTGGTGCTGTTGTGTTGGGTGAATATGAGCACATCAAAGAAGGAGATGAGGTTAAATGTACTGGCCGCATCTTGGAAGTGCCGATTGGCCGCGAATTGGTGGGTCGTGTAGTAAATGCACTGGGGCAGCCAATTGATGGTAAAGGTCCTATTGATACAAAACTGACAGCACCTATTGAGAAAATTGCGCCAGGTGTAATTGCTCGTCAATCAGTTGACCAACCTATGCAGACAGGCGTGAAAGCTATTGACTCAATGGTACCCATTGGTCGAGGGCAGCGTGAGTTGATTATTGGCGACCGTCAGACGGGTAAAACAGCTGTTGCATTGGATGCAATCGTCAATCAAAAAGGGACTGGCGTTGTTTGCATTTATGTAGCAGTAGGTCAAAAAGCATCTTCTATTGCGAACGTAGTTCGTAAATTAGAGGAGTATGGCGCAATGGAGCATACAATTGTAGTTGCGGCAACGGCTTCTGAAGCCGCGGCATTACAATTTATTGCGCCTTATGCAGGCTGTACTATGGGTGAGTTTTTCCGAGATAGAGGAGAAGATGCTTTAATTGTATATGATGATTTGTCTAAACAAGCTGTAGCTTATCGTCAAATTTCTTTATTATTGCGTCGTCCGCCCGGTCGCGAAGCGTATCCTGGCGATGTGTTCTATTTACATAGCCGTCTGTTGGAACGCGCTGCCCGTATCAATGCTGATGAAGTTGAAAAACTGACTGGTGGTGAGGTAAAAGGTAAAACAGGTTCTTTAACTGCACTGCCAATTATTGAGACTCAAGCCGGTGACGTTTCAGCGTTCGTTCCGACTAATGTAATTTCAATTACTGATGGTCAAATTTTCTTAGAAACTGATTTGTTTAACTCAGGTATCCGCCCTGCCATTAATGCAGGTATTTCCGTCTCCCGTGTTGGTGGTGCTGCTCAGACTAAAGTTATTAAAAAATTAGGCGGTGGTATCCGTTTAGCTTTGGCACAATATCGAGAGCTGGCAGCCTTCTCTCAATTTGCATCTGATTTAGATGAAGCCACACGCAAGCAGTTGCAGCATGGTGAGGTAGTTACTGAATTGATGAAACAAAAGCAGTTCAGTACATTAAATACAGCTGAGATGGCTTTGACCCTATGGGCTATTAATGAAGGTTCATACGGAGATGTTCCTGTTTCTAACGCATTATCTTTTGAAGCTGAGTTCTTGAGTTATGTGCGTACTCAATATCCAAAAGTTTTAGAAAGCATCAATGAAACAGGTGCTATGTCTGATGATAATGAAAAAGCCTTAACAGAAGCGATGAAGTCTTTCAAAGCGTCTTATGCACATACGGCATAAGCGATAAAGAAAGGAGTCTAGAATGGCTGTAGGGAAAGAGATTCTCACCAAAATTCGTAGTGTTCAGAATACACAGAAGATCACTAAAGCGATGCAAATGGTGTCAACCTCTAAGATGCGTAAGACTCAGGAACGGATGCGTTTAGCGCGTCCGTATGCTGATAAAGTGCGTTTGGTAATGGGCCATTTGGCACAAACACAAGAAAACCACGGTATTAAATTATTGAGCGAGCGCCGAGAGATACGTCGCGCTGGTTTTATTTTAATTACTACAGATAAGGGTTTATGTGGCGGGCTAAATGCGAATGTGCTAAAGAAATTTTTAGCACAAATGCAAGATTACCAGGAACGTGGTATTGAGACTGATGTAGTTTGTATCGGTAGTAAAGGTTTAGCTACTTGCCAGCGCATTGGGTTAAATGTAATTGCCAGCGTAGTAAATTTAGGTGATACGCCTAGGTTAGAATTGTTGGTCGGTTCATTGACAGAGCTGTTTAAGCGGTACGAACAGAACGAAATTGATATTATTCATATTGTTTATTCTGGTTTCGTAAATACTATGCGCCAAGAGCCTCGAATGGAAGTATTACTCCCTATTGGGCGGAATACTTTGGAGGCAGCTCAAGTCGAAGGTCGGGGATATAATTGGGATTACCGTTATGAACCTACACCTATTGCTGTATTGGAATACCTAGTTCGTCGTTATTTGGAATCTGTGGTTTATCAGGCGTTAAGCGATAATATGGCTTCAGAGCAGGCCGCACGTATGGTAGCCATGAAAGCTGCTACAGATAATGCAGGTAATGCAATTAAGGAGCTGCGTTTGGTGTACAATAAATCGCGCCAAGCGGCTATTACTACAGAATTGTCAGAAATTGTTGCAGGTGCAGCGGCTGTATAGCTTGCTGATTTGCATTTAGAAATTAGGATGCGATAATGAGCCAAGGCAAAATCGTACAAATCATCGGTGCTGTAGTGGATGTGGAATTCCCACGTGACGCTATCCCGCATGTTTTTGATGCATTAAAATTAGTTGAAAATGACCTAACCTTAGAAGTTCAACAACTTTTAGGGGATGGTGTAGTGCGTACCATTGCGATGGGTAGTTCAGATGGGTTAAAGCGTGGTATGGCTGTGAATAATACCGGAGCTCCGATTACTGTTCCTGTTGGCCGTGAAACTTTGGGTCGTATCATGGATGTATTGGGTAATCCGGTTGATGAGGCAGGTCCGGTAAATGCATCCAATACACGTGCGATCCATCAAGAGGCTCCTAAGTTTGATGAGCTTTCTTCAACAACGGAATTATTAGAAACTGGCATTAAGGTTATCGACTTGTTATGTCCGTTTGCCAAAGGTGGTAAAGTAGGTCTGTTTGGTGGTGCGGGTGTAGGTAAAACCGTAAATATGATGGAGTTAATTAACAACATTGCCAAGGCACATAGCGGTTTGTCTGTGTTTGCAGGCGTGGGTGAACGTACTCGTGAAGGTAATGACTTCTATCACGAGATGAAAGATTCCAACGTATTGGACAAAGTGGCAATGGTTTACGGTCAGATGAACGAACCTCCAGGCAACCGTCTGCGCGTTGCTTTGACCGGTTTGACTATGGCCGAATACTTCCGTGACGAAAAAGACGAAAACGGTAAAGGTCGCGACGTATTGTTCTTCGTGGACAACATTTACCGTTACACTTTGGCCGGTACGGAAGTATCCGCATTGCTGGGTCGTATGCCTTCAGCAGTAGGTTACCAACCGACATTGGCTGAAGAAATGGGTCGTTTGCAAGAGCGTATTACCTCTACCCAGACAGGCTCTATTACTTCCATCCAAGCCGTATATGTACCTGCGGATGACTTGACTGACCCGTCTCCTGCAACAACGTTTGCCCACTTGGATGCTACTGTTGTATTGAGCCGTGATATTGCATCTTTGGGTATTTACCCTGCAGTTGACCCGCTTGACTCTACTTCACGCCAACTGGATCCGATGGTATTGGGTCAAGAGCACTATGACGTAGCTCGAGGCGTACAATCTACTCTGCAAAAATACAAAGAATTGCGCGATATTATTGCCATTTTGGGTATGGATGAATTGTCAGACGAAGACAAACTGACCGTGATGCGTGCACGTAAGATCCAACGCTTCCTGTCGCAACCGTTCCACGTTGCCGAAGTATTTACCGGTTCTCCTGGTAAGTATGTGCCGTTGCGGGATACTATTGCCGGCTTCAAAGCTATCTTGAGCGGCGAATATGACCATCTTCCTGAGCAGGCGTTCTACATGGTAGGTGGCATTGAAGAAGCTGCTGAGAAAGCAAAAACCTTAAACTGATAGGAGGCTGGCATGGATGTCATGCGAGTTGAAGTGGTAAGTAACGAATACAACATCTATTCAGGCGAGGCCAGCTTTGTTGTGGTTCCGACTGTTCAGGGTGAGCTCGGTATTTATCCGCGACATGAGCCGATTATGAGTTTGGTACGGCCAGGTGCGTTACGGCTGCAAATTCCAGGTGAAAAAGAAGAGGTTTTGGTAGCAGTTTCAGGCGGCGTTTTGGAGGTTCAACCTGATAAAGTGACCGTATTGGCTGACGTGGCTGTCCGTAGTAGTGAAATGGATCAAGCTCGTGCCGAAGAAGCGAAGAAAGCAGCGGAGGCAGGTATTGCCAAGGCTGCGGATGACGAAGCTTTGGCCAAGGCGCATAGTGCGTTGGCTGCTGCTCTTGCAGAACTCAAAACACTCGACTATATTCGCTCAAGAAAACATCAATAATCTATATTTTAGATTAGATAAAAAAGCACGGCTTGCCGTGCTTTTATTTAATTTTACAATTGTTCAATTCATTGATTTAAAATAAAATTTATTCATATTTTGAGGTTGTGACTAAATTAGTCTCAAAGATTTAGGGGCTGTAAAAATAAATATCAAAGACCGGCCAAGATTTTATTGGGGTAAGAAGAAGGAAAGATTAAATTAACACCCTCAGAATTCATTTTAATTGCAGATAATGGAGTAATAGGACAAACGAAGTAGCTTTTAATGGTCTAGTTTAATGGTGATGTTGTTCTGTTCTTAATAAAATTAAACTAGATAAATCAAAAGTTTTTTCTCTTTGATGTTGGTTCGGATATATTAAGTTGTCTGGGTAAGGAAAAAATTATGGGAAAAATATTGTGTTTCGCTGTTGGGCTGCTATTGTCGGCTTGCGCGAGTATGCCAAGCAGTGAGGCGCTAAATGGTGAATGGTTGCCGGAGGAAATTGGTGGCAGCCCGTTTACTGCCCAAGCAAGTTTGACATTTGATAGCGAACAGCAGTTGCTCAGCAGTTATGCCGGATGCAATCGGCTGACGACTCGTTATAGTGCCGACAATGGGAAATTGGATTTCGGTTATACGTCCTCTACGAGGATGGCTTGTGATCCGGAACATAGCGAGGCGGAGCATAAAATCAGCCAAGTGTTTGTTCAGGCTGAGAAGTTTGGGATTCAAGACGGAAAGTTGTTGATTAAAGACGGGCAGGGGAATGTTCTACTGCGCGCTGTAAAATCGTCTTAAGCATTTGTTTAAAAGAATATGACGGTAATGCCTAATCTCACGGTGCAGTCGTTTTGAATGACCATGAGGCCGTCTGAAAATCGAAAACGGCAAAATTGGCAAACGGCAGTCGGATGCTCATCTTACTTTGCCGAATTGGGTTAAAACATATTTTCAGACGGCCTTCCAATCAAATCCGTCGAATGACGGGCGGCCTGCAAATAGGCAGCCAGCGGATGTCCGCAGTCCAACATACCCAGCCGATGGAATAAATCGGCTGTTACCAAAACGGAATCGTTCATCATTTCTCCATTGCACATCGCCAATGCGGCTTCTTCCGCAGACATTAAAGCAAACGACGCCACTTCACCGTCTTGATTTTGCGGCATTACCTCATTCGGCAGTATCACATCGAAAATATGCAAACATTCGCGGTGCAATCCGCGCGATACCTGATGCAGGCTGATGCAGCGTCCGGTGTATTGCAAGTGGTTGAGAACCGCATCCGTCAGCCCGGCCTCTTCGCAGCCTTCCCGTTTTGCCGCTTCCCATATCTGTTCTCCAGCCGAAATACCGCCGCCTACCAACGTGTCCAATTTGTTGGGATCGACGGCCTTATGCGGGCTGCGGCGCGCAATCCAAAAACGCAGGCCTTCTTCCGTAACCGCCAAACCGTTGATATGGACCGCATGGCTATATAGGCCGAGCGGGCGGAAGGCGGAGCGTTCGAGGGCAAAGAGGATTTGCCTGCCGTCGGCCGACCAGACGTCGAAACGTTCGTTGCGCCACCCGCCGAAAAGGCCGGCATCATGCCAGCGGCGGGCAAGCTGTTCCAACTGCCGGCCCATTTCCCTCCAATTATCCGCAACCAGATGCAGGCCGTCTGAATCTTCGTGTAGAGGATTAGGCCAATCCTGAATCAGATGTTTTCGCCAAACCTCATTCACAAAACCCAATGCCAATCCGTTCAACCGCAGCGGCAGCCAATCTTCGGCATGGTAGCGGAAAGCCGTTTGCAGGGCAGAAAGCAATCCGTCCTGCAGGCTGGTGGGCAATGGAGGCATTGAGGAGTAGGGCAGGTGCATGGCATTCCTTATTCGCCGAAGCTCGGACGTGTAGGCAGATAAATGTCGAAACGGGTGGACTTGCCGCTGTATTGATAGGCGGGTGTGCATTGCGCCAGCAAGGCGCCCAACCGAGGCCGCTTGACCACAATGCGTTTCGTTGCAACATCACGGGCGGCAGCCAATAACTCGGCATCGTCGGTGTTTTGTGCCGAACCGAGTAATTGGTGGAAATAAGCCATTTCCTTTTTGACGGCGGCCGATTTTTGCCGTTCAGGATACATAGGGTCGAGATAGACGACATCGGGCCTGCCTGCCGCAGCCAAATCCGACAGCAGCCGCACCGCATCACCGTAATGCAGCGTCATCCGTTCCGCAATGGCAGAGGTTTCTTCAGCAGCCCGTGCCCGTCTGAGGCCGTCTGAAAGCAGGCAGGCGACAACCGGATGACGTTCGATAATCGAAACCGGCAAACCTTGTGCCGCCAAAACGAAGGCATCGCGCCCCAAGCCGCCTGTGGCATCGATAACCGACGGGCAGGCCGTATGGTTTACCGCCTTTGCAATCAGCTCGCCGCCGCCTTTCAAACGGCGGTATTGCGCGCCGCCGCCGACAAAATCCACCCGCACACGCCCCTTTTCTCCCGTTTTGCACAAACTGATGCCTTCACTATCCGCATACAGGTAGAGGCCGTCTGAAGGAGAATGGTCATATATGGAGATGCCGTATCCGCTGATTTCAGCCAGAGTGTCGTCAGATGCGCCGTCTGCGGCATAACAGAAAAAATTCATGATTTCCTTCCTTTGAGCCTGATAGGGCGAAGTGATGGGAAAGTACTGGATAGGCCGTCTGAAAAGGCGGAAATGCAGATGTAGAACGGTTGATGCTGATTATCTCATCGGTACGAATTCAACTTTCAACGTATCGTGATGCACATAAGTATTGTAGCCCCCCCTCAGGTGTGCCGCGATAGTGCCTATTTTCTCCCCGTCATGAAAAATTGAATCGGATAATACCGGGCCCTGTGATATTTTCAGAAAAATTTATCAGGTATTTATTCAGATCCAGTCCTTTTTCCTTCATTGCCTGCATGGCCAAAAACAAAGGGTAGGAAAGGTCTTTTTGAATGGAGAAACCTTTTTCCGGCGTGCAATCTTGGCTTTTTTGGATATTGCATTTCGTATGGGCAGGGAATGATGTGCCGACGATGGTGAGAAGCAGGAATAAGATTTTTTTCATGAGGCGAAACCGATTATCGTGGATGGCGAAACGGCGGATTCCAAGCCGAAAACCTGTGGAATCCGCCGTTTGCAGGGGCGGTGGCCTTCAAGATCGCGATTCCGTTTAGCGTTTGGCAAAGCCCTGTTTGCGCAGGTAGTCCAGCATGAAGGGGCGTACCGGCCGGCCCAGGGTGTTGCGCACTTGTTGCGCCCAATCCAAATCTTTGCCGCTGCGTTCGCGGTAGTAGGTTTTGACGGTTTCGTTGTAGTCTTCCAAAACGGTTTTTGCCGCCGGACGGTAGCGGTTTTCCGATACCAGCGTCTCCAACGGCAGGCGCGGGCGTTGCAGCGGGTCTTGGTCGGGATGGCCGAGGCACACGCCGAATAGCGGGACGACATGTTCGGGCAGGCCGAGCAGTTCGCCGACGCGGGCGATGTCGTTGCGGATGCTGCCGATATACACCGCGCCCAAGCCCAGTGATTCGGCAGTCAGCACCATGTTTTGCGCCATAATGCCCGCATCGATTGCGCCGATCAGCAGAACTTCGGTCCAATCGGTTTGCACCGCATCGTCCAGCGCGTGATGGCGGGCGGCGTCGATGCAGAAAACCAGAAATTCGGCGCAGTGTTCGACGTAGGCGTGTCCCGCACCGCCCTCGGCGGCGCAAACCGCGCGCAATTCTTTGCGGACGGCAATGTCGGTTACGCGGATGATGCTGCCGTTTTGCAGGTAGCTGGATGTGGACGACGCGCGGGCCGCCTCCAAAACGGCGGACAGCATTTCGTCGGAAACGGGTTCGGCGGTAAAGCGGCGGATGGAACGGTGCGCCAGTGCGGTTTGCAGGGCGGGACGGCTGTTCAAAGTCATGGCTTGCTCCTCGTCAGATGGTTAGGAAAGGGGATTGTAACAGAATAGGCCGCCGCCCCGCCGAAGAGGCCGTCTGAAACACCGCCGGAATATGTTTTCAGACAGCCTCAACCTGCCCGCGGGTAGGCTTGATATACATTAAAATTTTATCCGCCCGTACCCACGATGGCCGCTTTTTTTGTTATCCTTGCCCAGTCTTTCAAAAGTGGAATGAAAAATGCGGCTTATTACGGCATGCCGCAACTTTCCGCACGAATTCACCTATTTTATTGAGGAGCAGTGAAGATGAACCGGCATTCGGATATTGTCGTCGTCGGCGCAGGGCCGGCGGGATTGAGTTTCGCACGCACCCTGGCCGACAGCGGCCTGCGGATTACCATAGTGGAAAAAAGCCCGCTTGAAAGCATTTCCAACCCGGCCTACGACGGCCGCGAAATCGCCCTGACCCACCTCTCGAAAGAGATTATGGAACGCCTGGGCATGTGGCAGCGCGTACCCGAAAACGAAATTTACCCGCTCCGCGATGCGAAAGTTTGGAACGGCTCCTCTTCCTACCAACTCCATTTCCCGCAGCCTACACAGGCGCGCGGCGGTGCGACCGACCGCTTGGGCAACCTGATTTCCAATCACAACATCCGCAAAGCCGCTTACGACGCAGTGGCCGAGCAGGACAACGTTACCCTGCTGGCAGGCGTGGGCGTGAAAGAAGCCCACACTGATGCCGACGGCGCGTATATTACATTGGATAACGGCGAAGAACTGACTGCCCGCCTGCTGGTGGCCGCAGACAGCCGTTTTTCGCAAACCCGCCGCCAAATCGGCATTTCTGCCGACATGCACGACTTCGGCCGCACCGTCATCGTCTGCCGTTTCAAACACGAAATATCCAACTGCCACACCGCCGTCGAATTTTTCCAATACGGCCGCACCTTGGCCCTGCTGCCGTTGGAAGAGCACCTGACCAACTGCGTCATCACCATAGACAGCGACAAAGCGGGCGCGCTGCTTGCCATGTCGCCCGAAGAATTGGCCGCCGATTTGGAAAAACAACTGAAAAACAAACTCGGCAAAATGGAAAAAACCGGCACCCTGCATACCTACCCGCTGGTGGGCGTGCATGCCCGCCGCTTCTGCACCACCCGCGCCGCCCTTATCGGAGATGCCGCAGTCGGCATGCACCCCGTAACCGCCCACGGCTTCAACCTCGGCCTGGAAAGTGCCGACATTTTGGGCAAACTTGTCATGCAGGCGGCACAAAACGGCCAAGACATCGGCGCAAGCTCCCTTTTGGAACGCTACGATGCCAAACACCAGCTCCACACCCGCCCGCTCTATCACGGCACCAACGCGATGGTCAAACTCTTCACCAACGAAGCCGCCCCGGCCAAACTGCTGCGCAACCTCGTCCTGCGCGTCAGCAACAACCTGCCGCCGGTGAAAAAACTGATTACCCGCCAGCTTACCGGCTGATTTGAAATGAACGAGGCCGTCTGAAACAATCTTTTCAGACGGCCTAAATATTATTTGGACAGTATTCCGAACGATCCGAAAGGAAAAAGAAATGTTGCCGACACGTCTCGCCGCCCTATGCCTGACCGCCGCCCTATGCGCCTGCGGCGGCACACCAACCGAAACCCCATCCCAACCGGAAAAACCGGCCGCAGCCCCGACCTCGGAAACATCTGCTTTCCCTGCCGCGCCGTCTGAAAACACCGCTGCCGCCTCATGGAAAACGGCTGCCGAATTCCGCGCACCCAACGGTTTACGCTACCTCTATGTCGTCATCGACACCCCCGCAACCCGCGATGACCTGATTGCGGTTGCGGGCGACATACACCGCAAAGAACCCGATGCATGGCTGTTTTTATTGGATGACGAAGAAAAAATACCCGAAATGCTGGCGGCTAACCGTAGCGGCGATATGTCTTCCTTCCCGGCCGAATGGGTTAAACAACATTTGTCGGGCAGCACGTCGCTGATGCTGATGCCTGACGGAAAACGCCGATGGGCCGTGTTCGAAGGCCAATCGCGCAGCGAGCCGGTTGCCGAACTGCCCTGCATAGAGGGACAGGGGATGTGTACCGATTAGGTTTGTGTCAGCCCCGAACAAATTCTGCCGTATCCACCGAAAAGGCCGTCTGAAAATATGTTTTCAGACGGCCTTCCCCCATCCCCTCAAATCAATCCGGCCTGCTTCAACTCGTTTTTCAGATAAGCATAATAAACCGGCGCGATGATGATGCCGCCGATGCCGAAAATCCGCTCGAACACCACCATTACCAGCAGTAATTCCCACGCACTCGATTCGATTTCCGAACCGATAATCTTCGCATTCAAAAAATACTCCAGCTTGTGCACCACCACCAAAAACACCAGCGAGGCCACTGCCACATACAGCGACGCACCCAAGCTCAAAATAATAATCACCGTATTGGACACCAGATTGCCCGCCACCGGCACCAGCCCCACCACAAACGCAATCACCAAAACAGTGAGGCGGAAGGGCAGTTCCACCCCGAACGCGGGCAGAATCAGATAAAGGTACACGGCGGTAACGGCCGTATCAATCAAAGAAATCTTCACCTGCGCGATAAACACACGCTCGAAGCTGCTTTGGAAATTGACGATGCGCCGCACCAGCTCCGCCTTGAAGGGCGGCATCCGGCGGCGTTTCATACGGGCGTTTAGACGGTGGAAGCTGAGCAGCGCGCCGACAATCACACCGATGATGATGTAGACAAACACCGTCAGGCTGTTTTTACTGATGCGCGTCAGCGTATCGCCGTACTCCTTCAACAGCGCGGCCGCCGCCGTTTTGATTTCGGCCAGATTGTTCGGCAGCATATTGGCCACCGATGCCGGCAGGTCGGCACTGTTTTTCGTATCCTCGATAATCGCCGCCAGCTTGCCCATCATCACCGCGATATGGCCGCCTTGAATCAAGTGGTACACGCCGAAAGCCATCAGCACAATCGCCAGCAACACCAAGCCTATGGTCAGCGTGGCCGACAACAGATTGACATTGTGCGCGTTCAGCGAGCGGCGCAGGAAGGCATTGCGCCGGAACAGCCGGCGGCGGAACCACAAAATCAGGCCGTTGGTGCGGGTAATGAAAATATAGGTCAGGATAACCGACAGCAGCAGCGGCAGGAAATGAAAATGCAGCACGGCCAACAGTGCGGCGGCAGTGAGAAAATAGGACACCGTGCGGAGTTTCGGCGTATCGGCGGGAATGCGGGTCGTCATATCAATCGTTTCGTTGGGAATACAGTCAGGCCCGGTTATGCGGGTGGGCAGGCATTATACCGCGTACAGGCCGTCTGAAAGCAGGGCGGACGACCGAGTTTTCAGACGGCCTCATATGCGGACGGCGGGAACAGCTGTTGTCATGCGGTCTGATTGTGTATATGATAACGGCCGTCGTGCCGGTGTAGCTCAGTCGGTAGAGCAGCGCATTCGTAACGCGAAGGTCGGGGGTTCGATTCCCTTCTCCGGCACCAGCTTGGATAAAGAGAGACCGTCTGAAAACTTGGTTTTTGGTTTTCAGACGACTTTTTTATTGGGGCGTTTGTTCAAGGCTGAGGATTTGGAAAGTTTTTTGCAAAATACGAAACAGTTTTTGCGACATATCTTTTGTCGATAATCCTTGACGATAACCTAACTTATGATTCATTAAGAACCTGTAATTCATTTTCTCATTCCAATATTCTGCAATATGAATTCCAGGAAAATTGAACCTAGGATCTTTAATGCAACTATAGTTAATTAATGTAATAGCCAGTATATCTGTATCCTCGGAAGTATGAGTACGCTGTTCATCATTGAAGTTCGGTAATGATTGGATATTGAATAATTGAGCAAAATCTTTGGCATGTGTGCGATTTCTATTAATGTCTTCAGCTAATTTTGGATAAAAACAAAAGATAAATATAGCTGTAATAATGAGCAATTTATATTCAATTTCAAACCCTTGCCTCAACTCTTTGGATAAAGAATTAAATATTTCCAAATATCGTACTAATGTTTCCGTTTCTCTTAGCGACAGATTATTTCGTTGAATAATCTCACCAAGGAAATCCATGATTGGATTATTTTTGATTAACAGAGATAATTTGTCATTCAGTTCTATCAATTCCTGACAATAACGAATTGATACAAATTTTCTTTCTTCCTCAAACCGAGCCACAATCTTGTCCGGCAAGGCAAAGCTATACTTCAAAAACTTATCCAAATATTTCTGCGCATCCACTTCCACCCCATACCGATGATTAATCGCCGCGCGCAGTTGTTTGGTGTTCGTCACCAGCACGACTTTGGCGTTTTCAACATCAAAGACATGCTTGATAACCTCCAGCATATCGACGGCGTAATCGGGGCGGCAGCGGTCGAGTTCGTCGATAAACAGGATAATCGGTTTTTCCGCTGCCAATTCTTTCAGGCAGGCTTTGAGCGTTTCCAGATTTTTTTCCGCTTCGATTTGCTCTTTCAACAAGGCTTCGACGGCTGCATCGATGGTGTGGCTGGCGATTGTGGCAGCAGCATCGGTTACGGTTTCGGCCAAACTGTCTGCATCTTGGCCGTCATTTATTATCTGTTGTAATCCCTCTGCCAAATCGTCTGTATTTTGCTTTAGAACATGACCAACCGCTGCCTTAGCAACGGTTTTCATCACGAATCCTGCGGCTTTCGCGACTTTCCTCGTAATATTTTTGCGCTGTTCAGACGGCTGCTCGCCAGTATCTTCAGGCGTACAGGCTTTGATGATTTCGGCAAGCAATGCCAGCAGAGGCTCTCCGCTGTGGTCTGAACGGAAAGCGTCGATATAGACGGGCCGGTAATCGGGATGTTGCTGCTGCATGAGCCGAATCAGCTTTTGGCAAAATTCGGTTTTACCCGTTCCCCAGCCGCCGTCGATGACCATAGGGGAAAGGTCGATATCTGAGGTAAGCAGCCTGATGATGTTTTCGGCTATCGGCTTACGCTTGAATTCGTCTTGTGTATCGAAAGTGGGGTTTTCTAAAGTTTGGGTTTCCATGTCATCCTTTTGTTTAATCATAAATTCACATAAGAATACCTATGCAGTCATTCCCGCATAGGCGGGAATCCAGACCGCAATCATTCAACCGTAGGTCGGATACTTGTATCCGACACTATCGTCCAAGATGTCGGATTCAAGAATCCGACCTACGACACTGCTTTATTAAATCTATTTGCGTAATGAATCATAATTAAATTAAATTTATCATTATTAGTATTTACATAAAAAAGCACAATTTAACCATTGTTTCAAGTATAATCAAAAATAGAATTTGAGAACACAATATCTCATTGGTTTGCATATCTCGTCTTCTTCCAATTTTTCAATGTGTCAAAAACTTTAGTATTTCATTTGATCTGTTGAAATTTTCTTTAAAAATAGAATTGGAGATAAAGATGAAAAATTTAATTACTTGTGCAATGGGACTCTACGGTTATGTGGGGGAGTGAGAACACGCCGAAGAGATGTGTACAAAGCCGTATCGGTGAGAACCGATGTCCCCTACCAATAACACAAAGACCGTTTGAAAACTATGTTTTGTTTTTAGACGGTCTTTATTTTGTCTTGCTACTAGCAAGCCGTAGGTCGGATACTTGTATCCGACGCAACCGTCCAAAATGTCGGATTCAAGAATCCGACCTACGACGCTGCGCGGGAATGACGACAGGGTGCGTTCTATTTTAATCTACATAAATATGTGCCGGTATTAAAAAAGGTCGTCTGAAGCCTGATTTTCGGTTTCAGACGACCTTTTCCTATTTGCGGATAAGCCTATTTCGCTCCCTTAAACCCGCGCTTCAAATGCACCATCAGCAACGCCACCGCCGCAGGGGTTACGCCGGAAATTCGGCTTGCTTGTCCGACGGTTTCGGGTTTGTGCTGGTTGAGCTTTTGCTGCACTTCGGCGGATAAGCCTTTGACTTTGCTGTAATCGATGTCGTCGGGCAGCTTTAGGGTTTCGATGTCGCGGCGGCTGTCGATTTCTTCGTTTTGGCGGTCGATATAGCCTTGGTATTTGACTTGGATTTCGACTTGCTCAATCACGTTTTCAGGCAGCCTGCACTGGCCGAATGTCAAACGGACTAAGGCGGTTGAAGAAGCCCTCAACCGCTGGACGAGAAAAGCATTGGATGATGAGATGTCGGGTGATTTGTTTTTAGTGGCGCTCGCCAATAGCATTTAAGCATTGCGCTTGAATTGCGAATACAAGGGCATCACAAGCCGTTCAATAACCTTTCTGATTTAAATAGCGGTATTGGTTGCAGGCTTCTTGAACTCCACCATCACATGCTTTACCGAACCATTCCTTGCTAAGATGCAAATCTTGGCGCACGCCTTGTCCGATGTGATACATCTCACCCAAATTATATTGGGCTTCGGCATGTCCCTGTTCCGCCGCTTTACGAAACCATCTGAACGCTTCGGCATAGTCTTGGCGTACGCCTTGTCCGTTGTCATACATAACACCCAAATTAAATTGAGCATCAGCATCCCCCTGTTCCGTTGCTTTGCGAAACCATCTGAGCGCTTCAGCATAGTCTTGGTGCACGCCATATCCGTTGTAATACATCGCCCCTAGATTATTTTGGGCATCGGCATTCCCCTGTTCTGCTGCTTTGCGAAACCATCTGAGCGCTTCAGCATAGTCTTGGCGCACGCCATATCCGTTGTAATACATCGCCCCTAGATTATTTTGGGCATAGGCATCCCCCTGTTCTGCCGCTTGGCGATACCATTTGACTGCTTCGGCATAGTCTTGGCGCACGCCTTGTCCGTTGTCATACATAACACCCAGATTATATTGGGCTTTGACATACCCCTGCTCCGCCGCTTCGCGAAACCATCTGAATGCTTCGGCATAGTCTTGGCGCACGCCTTGTCCGATGTGATACATCAGACCCAAATTATATTGGGCTTCAGCATGTCCCTGTTCCGTCGCTTTGCGATACCATCCGAGTGCTTCGGCATGGTCTTGGCGCACGCCTTGCCCGTTGTTATACATCACACCCAGATTATATTGGGCTTTGACATACCCCTGATCCGCCGCTTGGCGATACCATTTGACCGCTTCGGCATAGTCTTGGCGTACGCCTTGTCCTTTTTCATACATAACACCCAAATTATATTGGGCATAGGCATCCCCCTGTTCTGCTGCTTTGCGATACCATCTGAGTGCTTCGGCATAGTCTTGGCGCACGCCTTGTCCGTTGTCATACATAACACCCAAATTAAATTGGGCGTCGGCAAACCCCTGCGCTGCCGCTTGGCGATACCATTTGACCGCTTCGGCATAGTCTTGGCGTACGCCTCGTCCGTTTTCATACATCACACCCAAATTATATTGGGCATAGGCATATCCCTGTTCCGCCAACTGCAGGGTTTGCCGGAAATCCAATGCGTCATCCGCCCAAACTGCCTGATTCAAACCCAAAGCCAGCAATGCGGTTGCCAGTAATTTTGTCAAATGCTTCATTTTAATTCTCTTATGGTTTTAAAAACGTTCATGTATGGGCGCGTGGTATGTGCTCGAAATCTTCATACCGTCTGAAAAACGGATTTCATTCCTATTGTTTCATGACGGCTATTTGTGTGCAGCCTGCACTTTCAAGCAGCCTACTTCGCCCCCTTAAACCCGCGTTTCAAATGCACCATCAGCAATGCCACCGCCGCAGGCGTGACGCCGGAAATTCGGCTTGCTTGTCCGACGGTTTCGGGTTTGTGCTGGTTGAGCTTTTGCTGCACTTCGGCGGATAAGCCTTTGACTTTGCTGTAATCGATGTCGTCGGGCAGCTTTAGGGTTTCGATGTCGCGGCGGCTGTCGATTTCTTCGTTTTGGCGGTCGATATAGCCTTGGTATTTGACTTGGATTTCGACTTGTTCGATAACTTCGGTGGAGAGGTTTTCAGACGACCTTGCGCCTTCTAGCGTCATCAGTGCGGCGTAGTCGAGGTTCGGGCGGCGCAGGAGGTCGTGCAGGTTGGCTTCGCGGCTGAGTTTTTGGCCGAATACGCGCAGCTGCTCTTCTTCGGCGAGTTTTTGCGGCGTGTACCACGTTGTTTTCAAACGTTGGATTTCGCGTTCGATGGCTTCGCGTTTATCGTTGAACATGCGCCATTGCGCTTCACCCACCAAGCCGATTTTGTGGCCGTCTTCGGTCAGGCGCATGTCGGCGTTGTCTTCCCTGAGTTGCAATCGGTATTCGGCGCGGCTGGTGAACATGCGGTAGGGTTCGTTCACGCCTTTGGTGATGAGGTCGTCTACCAATACGCCGAGGTAGGCTTGTTCGCGGCGCAGCAGGAGCGGGTCTTGTTCGCGGACGTATTGCACGGCGTTTGCGCCTGCGAGCAGGCCTTGTGCGGCGGCTTCTTCGTAGCCGGTGGTGCCGTTGATTTGTCCGGCGAAGAAGAGGCCTTGGATGGTTTTGGTTTCGAGGCTGGCTTTGAGGTTGCGCGGGTCGAAGTAGTCGTATTCGATGGCGTAGCCGG
>ERZ772924.244-NODE-244-length-27139-cov-3.095924_pt1 | contig 27139 bp, 26 predicted proteins | sample MGYA00512116_ERZ772924 | MGnify/ENA primary metagenome ERZ772924 (study PRJEB29015, sample SAMEA2737920) | human oral metagenome | biome: human oral; feature: human-associated habitat; material: dental | place: China | collected 2134 ...
CAATAACTACGGCGTCTATTTAGAGGATGCTATGCGCTACGGCGGGCTTACGATAACTCCCGGCGTGCGCTACGAAAGGCACGAGCTAAAGACTTACAACGGCAGAGGTGCTAATATCTCTAGCTACAAATATAAATTCAACGAAGTAAGCCCCGCCTTGGCGCTTGATTACGAGATCGGCGCGGGATTTGGAGCGTTTGCGAGCTATGCGCGAGTATCTAGAGGACCTGACGTAATGGAGAGCATGATGGCTGCGGGCACTAGCCGCGGCAGACCACTAAGCTGGATGGCTAACGAAAATTTAAAAGCCACTACGGGCAACGCCTACGAAATAGGAGGTCGCTACAAAAACGATCTGGGGGAGAATTCCTCGGTAAGCCTAACTGCGAAGTATTTCAGGACAGAATATAAAAATCTCATCGTAGATAACAACGCTCGCGGCGGCGTTATCGGCTGCCCTGGAGGCGCGCAGGGCACCTTATGCAGGGCTAATGCAGGCGGTGCGGACATTGACGGCGTCGAGCTTTTCGCAAGATTAATATTAGATGATTTGAGCCTTGCTGCGGGTTACACCCACCAGCACGTAGAATATAAAGACCGCGTGCGCAGCGGCTCGGGCTATCTAAGCTCAAACATCATCGGCTACCGCGACTATGGCGATAAATACACCTTCAATGCCGAGTACGCAATCTCTGCGGCGGATCTACTGCTGGGCTATAACTTGCTCTTTTTCGACTCCAAAAACGTAGCCTCCGCAGCTAGCGACGAAAAAACAAAAGTGCCTAGCTACGCGGTTCACGAACTATATGTGACCTACGCTCCGGATAGTGGGCGATTTAAAGGGCTTGAGATCAACGCGGGCGTTTACAATCTCTTTGATAAAGCCTACGCGTCGCACTCGCAGCGCAGCGCCGATTTTACCGGAGATTCAAACGCTATCGACTGGGAGCCGGGACGAAATTTCAAGCTAAGCGTGGCGTATAAATTTTAAAGCTTACGCGAGAGACCGCACGAAATTTTGCACGCTAAAGCAGCGAAATTTTAAAAATTCAAAGCCCTTGGAATTTCAAAATTCCAAGGGCTTTGGAAATTTGAAATTCTTAGACTTAGAATTTCAAGCTTTTAAATTTTTAAATTCTACTAACAGAAATTTTCTCATAAAATTTTTGCAAATAGCAAAATTCTCATTCGCAATGAAATTCTAGCTTACGGCAAAATCCTCAAAATTCAAAGCGATATCCGCAGCGCTTCACATCCGAAGTTCGTTTAGAATTTATAAAATTCCTCCCGCTTCAAGCGCCGTCCGTTTACTCTTCATCGTTAAAATTCCGTTTTAAATTCTACTTAAAAGGAGAGCCTTTGTTAAATTATACTAAAAACGCCATTCGCGGCGCGTTTTGGACGAAACCGTTCATAGTTTTAGTGCTGCTTTTGCTGCTGCTAATTCCGCTAAGCTTTATCGATAATCTTACCTACTCGCGCTCCGAAACCAAGCAGCTCGCGCAGGATTCGATCCTCACGCCGGTGGGTGGTGAGCTGCAAATCCAGGGCCTTGCGATCGTAGTGCCCTACGCAGAGATAATCGAAGCGATAGACAAAAGCAACAACGAGCTCGTAAAAAGGCGCGTAGAGAAAAATTTCATCATCGTGCCTAAAAACTACTCCCTCGCGGCGGAGATCGACCCCACCTATTTAAAGCGCGGGATTTTTCGCGTTCCAATATATAACGGCGACTTCGCGCTAAAAGCGGACTTTGAGGCGATAAACTATACCGAGCTCGGCGTTGATCCTGCGCGGTTAAATTTCGACGAAGCCGTGCTAGTGCTCGGCGTAGGCAATCAAAAATCCTTCACCGCTTCTCCCGCTTTAAGCCTAAACGGCAAGGAGCTTAAGCAATATCACGGCAACACCGAAGCTAAAATTTTCGATCGAAGCCTAATCTACAAGCTCCCCGCTTCCGCGCTGTCGTCTGATTTTAGCATCAGCGGTACGCTTAAAATCCAAGGCGGCGAGGCACTTCATCTAGCTCCGATCGCGCAAAATAGCCGTTTTGAAATTAGCTCTACTTGGGCATCGCCTAGCTTTGGCGGCGGCTTTATCGCCAAATCGCGCGAGGTAAGCGCTAACGGCTTTAAAGCTTCGTGGGAAGTTACAGGCTTAGCCGCAGGCATTGCTCCTGCGTGGCTTGCAGATCAAGATGACCGCGTCGCTATAACAAACTGGCGCAGCAACGACGATAGAAATGACGCCGTAAGCATCGGCTTCATCGAGCCCGTGAACAACTACTCGCTGATTAAGCGCTGCACGGATTACGCGCTGTTATTCTTAGCGGTGCCGTTTTTAGCGATCTTTTTGTGCGAGGTTTACACTCACGAGCGCATCCACCCGATCCAATACCTATTAATAGGGCTTGAGGACGTCGTTTTCTACCTGCTAGTGCTTTCGCTCTCCGAACACATGGGCTTTGCGATCAGCTACGCTATCTCGGCGATCGCGGTAAGCGCGATAGTATTTTTCTACGCGAGCGCGATTTTCAAAGGCGCGCGCTGGGGCATTTTCATCACTTGCGTTCAGCTCGTTTCATATGCTATCCTCTATGTCATCTTAAATTCCGAAGACTACGCCCTATTAATGGGAAGTCTGATGATCTTTGCGGTGATTTCGCTGGTGATGTATTTTACGCGCAAGCTCGACTGGTACGACACGGCGATCCCAAGCGGCGAGAAAAAGCAGGAGCAAGAGCCTGAAATTTAGCCTTTAAATTTAGCGATAAATTTAATCACAATGGCCTTTGGAACTTTAAAACCCAAAGGTCTTTTTAAATTTGCCCGCTAAATTTCAACTGCCAAAATTTCATCTATTTAAAATTTTACCCGCCGCGGCAGACAAACCGCGACCGAGCCGAACGGCGCATTTTAAAATTTTGCCCTGCGAGCGGGAGTATGTCGCGATAAAGATAAAATTTAAAGCGCGCCGTTTTAAATTTTAAAATTTCATCCGCGCCGCAGAGCCGATTTTTGAGTATAATGAGCGAAAAATTTTAAGGATTTTGTGTGATACTTGCTATTGAGAGCAGCTGCGACGACAGCTCGGTCGCGGTGATGGATGAGCGCAGTTTCGAGCTGAAATTTTACGAAAAAATAAGCCAGGAGGCCGATCACTCCAAATACGGCGGCGTCGTGCCCGAGCTTGCCGCGAGGCTGCATACGGAGGCGCTGCCGTGGATTTTGCAGCGCGCAAAACCCTATTTTGGCGAGCTTAGCGCCGTCGCAGCGACCAATACCCCGGGGCTCAGCGTGAGCCTGATCGGCGGCGTGAATATGGCAAAAGCGCTCGCGCTCGCGCTAAATTTGCCGCTCATCGGCGTAAATCATCTCATAGGCCACGTCTACTCGCTGTTTTTAGGCGGCGAGGCGCGGTTTCCGATGGGCGTTTTGCTCGTTAGCGGCGGGCACACGATGGTTTTGGATATCGACGCAGCGGGGGGTATCGAAATTTTAGCGACCACCGGCGACGACAGCTTCGGCGAGAGCTTCGATAAGATCGCCAAAATGCTAGGCCTCGGCTATCCGGGCGGCGCACTCATCGAGGAGCTTGCAAAAGGCGGCGAGCCGCGATTTGAGCTGCCCGTGCCGCTGAAGGGCGACAGGCGGCTGGAGTATAGCTTTTCGGGGCTTAAAAACGCCGTGCGCGTGCAGATCGAAAAGCTAAAAGAGGCGGGCGAGCTGGATGAGCGGGCGATGCGCGATCTGGCGCGCTGCTTTGAGGACGCGGCGTGCGCGCACATACTGGATAAATTGCAGCGGATCTTTGAGCTGCGCCGCTTTGCGCGCTTCGGCGTAGTGGGCGGAGCGAGCGCAAACCTGCATCTGCGCGGGCTTTTGACGGATTTGTGCGAGCGAGCGGGCTGCGAAATACTTTTCGCGCCGATGAAATTTTGCTCCGACAACGCCGCTATGATCGCGCGCGCAGCGATAGAAAAGCTGCGTAAAAATGAATTCACGGCACCCGCAGAGCTTGAGATCATCCCGCATCTAAATCTACGATCGGCGTTTGAGTAAAATTTTAAAATTTACAAATAGTCTGCGCCCGCTAGCGAATTCTTGCGCGCTCGCTCACGGTTAGGTTTCGGATAAAATTCGCTTTAAATTTACGCATCACGTTTCGGGCTCGCGCCACGTTTCGCTAAATTTCTCTCGTGCTCGCACCGCCATCGGTACCGCTGCGCACGTCCTCACCCTTTGCAATATCTGCTAAAATTTGATCAGCTTGTTTACTCGTCATTTTTTATCCTTTATATTTAATCATGCAGAAAAGTTACGACTTCATGTTCTTTTGGCAGGAACTTTCTACCGTGTATGCCACTTTCGCCATATTCTATCAAAGCTTCATTAAGCGCCCTATAAAGTTCATCTAACGAAATTCCGTCAAGACTAGAATTGATATTTTCCAGCTTATATTTGATAAAAAAGGGGTTATCGACTAGCATTTTACTTGTGGTTTCGTCATAGACCCGTCTAATGTCAAGCTCGATAACATTACCCTTATAGCATAAAATATAAATCTCCTCACCCGTAAATCCATCTCGCGGATCCGGCAGGTGCGGATCACACACAAAGATAAACCAAATATCCCTCTGCCTATCGACAACCCAATCAAGCTGTTTTATACGTTGATCACCTAATGGAAGTTCATTAAAATTTGCTCTGGAGCTATTTACTATGTCAATAACGCCATATTTCTCAATATCCTCTTTAGAAATATATTCTGCTACAAACGCCACTTTATTTTTCCTTTCTTACATCTATTAATGCTACACTAAAATCATCCTTATCCTCCCAGCCTGGTCTAAATTTAAAATCAATCAAAATATCTCTCAATATTTTAATAACTTCATTATCTGGAATAATAGAATTTATAACATTCACCTCGATAATTTTCCACACCCTTTGAAATTTGCGTCCATCCACTTCTTGATCATATTCGTAGTCCAAAAGAATATCTAAATTATTTCCTTGAATATAAAGCCTCCATAGCTTTTTGCTCCCATAACCATAATCATACCCTTCATTTGGTAGTCTTTCAATTAAAAGAAACCAAATATCTTTTTGTCTATCAACAACAAAATTTCTAGGTAGTTCTTCATGATACGGACTATATTGATAAAAAATTTTGCTCAACCCGTATTTCTCATCATCCTCTTTTGTGATGATTGCATTTTCAAACGCCATTCTCTCCTCCTTAAGAAATTTAATAATCTTAGATTTTACGATATGTTTATATTCGCCTATGCGCTAATAAATATAGCGCAGGAATTAAATTTATAATTAATTTTCGCTTTGAACCGTGCGCAACGCTCTCGTTAAAATTTTTAAAATTTTAAAGTGCAACTTAAATTTACAGCCGCGGCTCGGCGCACTAAAGTGCAGGCCGCCGCCGTATGTTTGAAATCCCGCTATAAACTATGCGGCACTACGTATTCAAAATCCGCGCATATCAGGCGCTGCGATGACACGCCGAGCTACGCGGGCTCGGTAAATTTCGCCACGGCGTGCCTAAGCTTCTATCGCGTAGGGGATTTTATCTTTCGCGCCGGCGCCCGCAAAGCCTTTAAGTCGCAGTAGGCAGCTGTCGCAAAGCCCGCACGCAGCGTCCTCACGCTCGTAGCAGCTCCACGTAAGCTCCAGCGGCACGCCGATCTCAAGCGCCAGCGAGACGATCTGCGCCTTGCTAAGGTGCACGAGCGGGGTTTTGATGCGCGGATGAAAGTCGCGGCTCGTGCCCAGCTCAAGCGCTCGCTCGAACGCGCCGATGAAGCCCGCGCTGCAGTCGGGGTAGCCGCTGCTGTCCTCCTGCACCACGCCGATGAAGATCGCGTCGCAGCGCTCCTTCTCGGCGAGCGCGGCGGCGATGCTCAAAAACACGCCGTTGCGAAACGGCACGTAGGTGCTCGGTAGATCCGAAAACACGCTCTCGCCGCTTGGCGGTGAAATTTTATCGCTTTGGCTTTGCGATGAAATTTGATTGTTTTGGCTCTGCGATGAAATTTCACTCTCTGCGTGCTTGGGTGGAATTTTATCGCCCTGCTGCGGCTGGGCTCCGCTTTGAGATGCAATTTCGCCGTCTTGCAGTGAAATTTTGTCGTCGCGAGCTAAAATTTTGCCGCCTTGTGGTGAAATTTCATTGTCCCCGAGTGAAGCTTCACCGCCTTGGGTTAAAATTTCACCGCTCTGCGCGCAACCGCTTCGCGCCGAATCTACGGCGAGCGGAACGTCTGCGGAGCTCGCCGAGAAATTTGACGCAGTGAAATTTTGTCCGCCAATCTTGGCATCAATAGAATTTGCCGCAATAGAATTTTGCCCGTCTAGTTCGGCGACGGAATTTGTCTCGATAAAATTTTGCCTAGTAAGCTCGGTACTCTTGGAATTTACCGCGCTGTCAATTTCGGCGCCGGTAAAATTTGCCGCGCCGCCAAGCTCCGCCGCGCCCTTCCTGATCGGCAAGGCGCCGTCCGTAAGGGCGCTGCCGCCGATTTGCGCGATGAAGCGAGCATCTAAAACGAACCTCTTTACGACCCCCAAATCATCGCAAATTTTACCGAAGCACTCGTGCTCTTTGCCCATCGTGCGCTGATCATAGTCAAAGTGCAGCGCCACGATCTCGTAACCTTCGCGCCTCGCGATATAGGCGCAGGTCGCGCTGTCCATGCCGCCGCTGATCACGCATAAAGCTCTCATTTTCGTCCTTTTTTTGCTAAAATTATACGAAAATTTTATAAAAGAGGGGTAAAAATGATACTTTGCGAGCAGCCATATCCAGAAATTTTGGACGCTATCGCGGCGGAGCTGGGCGGCGGGAGCGTCGAGCTAATTTTCGTGCGCGGCGAGGAGATGCGGCAGCTAAACGCGCAAACGCGCGGCATCGATAAGACGACCGACGTACTGAGCTTCCCGCTCGATCCTGCGGCGTTTGCGGGCTTCGGCGGGGATTTGAGCAAGGAAAATTCCGCGCATAAAAACAGCGGCTCTAAAAATCAAAACGCTGCGAATTCCGCTAGTGAAAATACAAGCGCCGCAAATTCTGCGAGCAAAAATTCTAATGCCATAAATTCCAAAAATTCCGAGGGCAAAAGTTCTAGCGATGAAAATTTAAAGAATAAGAATTTTGACGGCGGAAATTTTGCTCCCGCGCTGCTCGGCTCGGTCGTGATAAATTTAGACCTCGTAGAGCTGAAAGCCGCGCAGCTAGGGCACGGCAGGGATGACGAGACGGCGCTGCTTTTTACGCACGGCCTGCTGCACGTGCTAGGTTACGATCACGAAAGCGACAGCGGGCAGATGCGCGCCAAGGAGTGCGAGATAATCGAGAAATTTCGCCTTCCAAAAAGTCTGATCGTGCGAACGGAAGGAAGCGAGGGGTAGGCGCTGTATATCGAAAAGGGGCGAGCAAGGCATGTGCAGCGACGCAAAATTTGAACAAAATTTTAAAAACGCAGATATGAAAGCAAAAACAAGCGACCCTAAACTGCAGCTATAAAAGGATCTTTTAGGGTAAATTCGCCGTAATTTCCCAACCAAAATTTCGCATGCTCAAAATTATCAACGGCAACTGAATGCGTTTGTATGATTAACTACTTAATAGTAAATTTTTGTATTTAAATACAAATTTCTACAAACGGATGTTTGCGAAACTTTGTCTTTAAATTTACTAATTTTAATAAAAACCGCTTTAAGACCGTTTATTAAATTTACGGAATCGATAAAAAGCAGATAGTCTTTATCCTTATATTTTATCGGTCCAAAATAAATCAGGGTGTTTCCTGCGATCTTGTTTCGATAATCCTCAAAATCTATCCTGCTATGATATGAATCGTATGAGGGGTCTTTTATAATCTTACTGCACTCTTGCGGATCTAGAATATACATAAAATTTGCAAAAGACATCTCGTATTGCCGAAAATCTCTATACGTCATAATATACAAAAGCTTATTATCAAATTTATACAATGTAAATCCACGCCCGATAAAGCCGTCTCTAATCGTTTTATTCATATCCATATACCAGCAATCGCCCATATTTTTCTTTAAAACGGGGTTATTGTAATCCGTCGTATCAAAAACCAGAGGTTTGATTACGCTTATATTTTTCCATTCGAATAGATCATCGTAAAAGTCGTTGCAGAAGTCTCTTTCTTTTGATAAATGCTCTTCGTATTCTTTTTTGAGCGTTGCATTTCTATCTATTTGCCAAAAGCTAACGGTTTTTCCGTTGAAAGTGGTTTCTCCTTCTACCATACCGGAAGGATTGTTTCTTACTACTTTCCTATCATTAGCTTTCCATAAAGCTATTTTTAAATCAAAAGGAATTTCCGTATCGCTTACATCGTTTGCATTCGCAAATAGTACGAATGCGATCATTAAGATGAAAATATGAACCCACATATCCGCTCCTATCGATAAAGCTTCGTATTTAAGTATGAATTGCTACAAACAGGCATTTGTAAAATACCGTCTTTAAATTTCCTGATTGTGACGTTGAATAGTTGTCCGCTATCCGTATTGTCAAAATCTATGAAAAGTAGATAGTCTATATCTTTATAACGTATCGGTTCGGCATAAAACAGACGCGGTTTATATATGATATTGCCTGGAATCTCCAAATTTACCCTGCTACGAGGATCTTTTGTGATTTTACTACACTCTTTGGGATCTAAAATGTAAGCAAGATTTGCGAAATCATCCGTCTGATATATATAAGGAGTGGTTTTATAAATCATAATATACAAAAGCTTATTATCAAATTTATATAATGTAAATCCGCGCCCGCTAAAGCCGTCTTTAATCGTTTTATTCATATCCATATACCAGCAATCGCCCATATCTTTCTTTAAAACGGGGTTGTTGTAATCCGTCGTATCAAAAACCAGTGGGTTTATTATATTTATATTTTTCCACTCGAACAGATCATCGTAAAAGTCGTTGCAGAAGTCTCTTTCTTTTGATAAATGCTCTTCATATTCTTTTTTGAGCGTTGCATTATCTTCTATCGTAAAAAAATAAAAACTCTTGCCGTTAAAGGTAGTTGCACCCCGAATCATAGGTTCGTGAAGAGCTTTTCTTACAACTTTTTTGTCTTTAATTTTCCATAAAATGGATTCCAGTCGCCATGGCATCGATGGCTGCTTTATATCATCCGCTTTTACGAACGATACGGCAAACAAGATCGCTAAAATAAAAGCACAAATTTGCATCCCTTGCTCCTTAAAATGAGCTTTTGAAGCCTTAAAAGCGTTTTTCATTACTAACATTATACGCTTATACAACATAATTACTTAATCAAAGTATAAAATACATTATCGTATCCGCACAAATATGAATTTATGCATATACCGCCGATCTATACGGCAGGCTTTTAGTGTTTAAATTATCGATCACTTTTATTCACATTCATGAATGTATGGATCTTTTAGGGTAAATTCACCGTAATTTCCCAACCAAAATTTTGCATGCTTAAAATTATCAATGGCAAATGTCGCATGGTGCTCGCTGTATACCCTGCGTGATCTGCATTTTTTGCCTTTGTAATCATAGTGATCTGCGAGCTTTTTATAAAATTCAATGCTTTCGTTATCAAAGTCGTAACCCAGCGCGATATCTTGATTTCGCCCGTCGTAAAAATGGATATAGTCGAAATCGAGGTTGTAAAAAACCTTGCAATGACCATTTTCGCCGTTTATTATGGCATCGCTGCAATATTTTTCTAGTTTTAATTTCTCTTTTTCAAACTCATGCCGTAGCTTGGTTTGCTCTGGCGGGTCTAAATTTTGTGTTTTCTCAGTAAAAAATTCCTCTTCATACCTAAGCGCCTTTTGCAATAAAATAGCCGCATACTCGGCTCTTTTAGAATAAAAATATAGAAAATAGGAGGTGTATAACATAAAGATGAAGCCTGCAAAAATCATAAAATTTCTAAGTAGCTTTTTCAAATCGTTGCCTTTCTATGCTCTATATCGGTGCAAATAGTTTTGCCTCTTTCAAAAAAAAGCGATGACTTATTATATCCCGTTAAGATTAAATAGCATTTGCAATTTAATATTATATTTTGATTTTAATCTGATATAAGAACGACGGGACGTAAAATTTATCGTCGTATCATGTAAATTCTGCGAGCAAAATTTATGTGAATAAAATTCACTCAACTGCGCGCCTAGCCAAAACTCACGGAGTCTATATTTGTTCCTGCGGACAAACCCTCAAGCGCGCCGATTTAGAATTTAAATTTCTTAAATTCTATCTTTTCATCGAAAACCGACATCGTGCGCCGCAGCTCGTCTATATCGACATTTAGCACGGCTAAGAAATACTCCCGTAGCTGCACGTATTCATCTTTGTTTGCCATCAAAATATTCATTATATCAACGTTGGCGTTTTCTTTATATAGCACGAGCTGATCGTGAATGCCGAAAAATCCGAGGCTGCCATTATGTAGATGCATAAATATCTTAGAGCCGTAAAGCAAGGTAAGTACCATAGTAAAAATACAAACTATATTTCTAATATTAACACTCACGCTTTCGTCGTCTCCGCCAAACTTAAGCGCGAGTAAAACCCAAACGGCGATAACGATCTTAAGGGCTAACGGCATTTGCTGCCTCCAACTCCATCTGCAATCGAAGCTAACCGCCATCGCACCAATCTTTTGTAGCTCAAAAAATTTCACAATTTCGCCCTTTTTATAATACGCGACGGCGGAGTTCGTCATCACGAAATATGCTTCTCCCTCGCGCCTAGCCGCCTCTATGAGCGGTAAGAGCACTAGGATAAACATCCGCAATACGCCTAGCTCTGGCGGACCCACCACGATGATGGCAAAAAACAAAAATATTAAAAATACGCAGCACATCGCAGGGAATTGATATTTAACGTAATCGCGATAGAGATGATCTGTGATGATTAATGGGGCTCTGTCATAATCTATGATTATGGTATTATCCTTGCTCGAAAGGCTCGCATTCTTGTAGGTATATGTTTCTGTACTATCATCTGCAAACTCCGAGCCATCTAGTTTTAAATCCGGTTTTAAATTCAGATTGCAAGCATCGGGCTTGTCACTATCCGTCTGCGATCCGCAAGACGCCTTCGCGTGCCTTCCGCGTAAGGCTTCTCTTAATTCACCTAAATTATCGCTCAAATCGTTTCCTTAAATTTTACCCGAAATTTTGCCACTATTTTTTAGTCCGCTCCGCAAACAAACGCTGCAAAAAGGCGTCTGCGGCGGATAAAATTTCGCTCGAATTTTAAAAGCTCCGTCTAGCCGAAGTTTACGGGATCCATATCGATCTCGACGGGCAGATGCTCAAGCGCGCGCGCGGCGTTAATTAGCGGCACGTGCGAGCTAGCCCGCAGCAGAATTTCAAAGCGAAATTTCGACGCGATATAGGCGATGCCTGCCTTACCGTAGCCGATGATCTCAAAGCTCTCGCTCGCTTTCTCTTTCAAATACTGCGCGGAATTTTCGGCAGCATTTTCGGTCGCTAAATTTATAAAATTTTGCGTGGCGCCGTTTCTTTCGAACTTTAAATTTACGCTATCAGCGCCTGCGTCGTAAGCTGAAATTTGCATGGCATTTTTTAAATTTGAAGCGTTTTGGCGGTTTAAATTTACATCGTCCCCGCACAGATCCGAGCTTTGAAATTTAAAATTTGATATTTGCTTGCCGCTCTGCTGCGCAGAATTTTGTAAATTTAAAGCGCTTAAATTTGCTCCCCTCGCGTCCAGCCCGTCACGCGGTGCAAACGCGCTATCTCCCGCCTGTTTACGGCGTAAAAGCTCAAGCGCCACGTTCATTATCTCGCCCGCCGCCTTTTCGTTTTTATGCGAGATCAGCACGCGCAAAAGTCGCATATACGGCGGATAGAGCCCTTCTCGAAACTCCGCCTCGTCGCGCAAAAAATCATCGTAGTTTTCGATATAATCCCTAAAAAAGCCGCTCTGGCGCGTCTGTATGACGACCCTGCCCTGCCCCGAGCGACCCGCGCGGCCTGCCACCTGCATCGCAAGCGATAGCGTCTTTTCGCGCGCCCTAAAATCGGGATAGCTCAGATGCTCGTCGATCCCCATTATCACCGCAAGATCGACGCCATGGTAATCGTGCCCCTTGCTAAGCATCTGCGTGCCTACCAGAATATCGATTTTATGGGCGTTAAAGTTATTTAGCAGCGCCTCAAGCTTGCACTGCGTGGTAATCTCGTCGCGATCAAATTTTGCGATACGGGCACTTGGGAAGCGCGCCGCAAGCTGTGCCGCAAGCTCGCCGGTGCCGATCTTGCGCGCCTGCATTACCTCGCCGCCGCAGTTTTCGCAAGACGCCTTGTAAAACGTGCTAAAGCCGCAGTAGTGGCACTTTAGCGCCGCAGCGTCCGCGTGGTAGCTCATCCCGACGGCGCAAAATGGGCAGCGCACGATCTGCCCGCAGTTTTCGCAAACCATATATTTGTAGTTCGCGCGCGTGGGCAAAAACACGACCGCCTGCTTGCCGGCTTCGAGGCTGCGCCCGATCTCGGTTAAAATTTTAGAACTCAGCCCCGTCTCGCTCTCGTCGAAAATGAAGCGCTTGGCGCTGCTAAAGTAGGTGCCGCGCAGGCGGAAATGCGGCTGCTTCGCGTAGGTGCTAAGCGCGGGCGTCGCAGAGCCCAAAACCACGCGGATGCCAAGCTTCTTGCCGACGAAAATTGCGGCGTCGCGGGCATTTAGGCGCGGTGCGGCGGCCGATTTATAGCTGTCGTCGTGCTCCTCATCCACGACGATGAGGCCCAGATCGCTAAAGGGCAAAAACAGCGCCGAGCGGGCGCCCGCGATGAGCCTAATCTCGCCTGCGTTAAATTTCGCTAAAATTTCACGCTTTTTTTTGGGCGAAATTTTGGAGTGCCAGACGCCGAGCCGCTCGCCGAAATAGCTCTGTAGCCGCTTCGTCATCTGCGGCGTGAGCGAGATTTCTGGCATCAAAAACAGCGCCTGCTTGCCCGCAGCGAACGCCTGCGCGATCAGCGCGATATAAATTTCGCTCTTGCCGCTGCCCGTATCGCCGAAAATCAGCGACGTCTCATTGGCTTCGGCAAATTTACGCGCTTGCTCCTGCGCGAGGGTGAGGTTTGGAATTTTACATATTTGAAGCGGAGATAGCGGCTGCGAAATGGGGCTTTGCACTGCGACATCGGAATTTTGCGCGATGGCGGAATTTTGCGCTGAAGTAGAATTTTGAATCGAAACGAAATTCTCCCCCTTGGCAAAATCTCGCTCTTGGGTCGAATTTTGCGCGATAGCGAAATTTTGTTTGTGTGCAGGATCAGGTTCGGCAACAAAATTTATTGTCGTAGCAGGATTTTGAGCCAATGTAGAATTTTGGATCGAAACGGAATTTTGCTCATCGACAAAGTCCCTCTCTTGGATAGAATTCTGAGCGGAGATAGAATTTGACGCCAAATTTTGTAAGATAGAATTTGGCGCCTGCTTCAAATTTTGCTTTTGCGTGGAATTCGGCGCAGTGGCGGAATTCATGACGGTAACGGAATTTTCTATGATAGTAGAATTTCTCGTCAATGCAGAATTTTGGATTGAAATGGAATTTTGTGTGGCATTAAAATTCCCATCGAGCGTAGAATTTTGTGTGGTGATGGAATTCTGCTCGGAAATAAAATTTTGTTCGCGGGTAGAAGCTTGTTTGCAAGCGGAGACCAACTCACCAACGGGAATTTGCTCGCAAGCGCAATTCCGCTCGGTCATAGGATCCTCCTGCAAATTCCGCAAATCCTGCGTCGTCTCACTTGCAGGCTCGAAAATCCCAAATGCAACACTCTTTTCGCAGACATAGTAGTACACGATAAAATTTGCAAGTGCGATCTGAAATGAGGTAAATTTAAGCTGCGAAATCTCTAAAATTTCCTTGGTTTTGAAGGTCGGTTTTGCAACCTCGCACAGAATCACGGCGGATTTGACGCTCGATTTTACAGGAACGGATACGATTTGATAAGCTGGAATTTTAAAATTTGAACTATAAGTAAGCGGCTTTAGGCTGGCACCCAAAACCGCAACTTCATAATAGAGCATTTAGCTATTGAGCTAAGGATTGACAAAGAGGCTGTTGATGATTGCAGTCGAACGAACCTACATTAACCGTTGAGCCTGCAGGTCTAGAAGCCGCAGTCGGATAGTAGTTAAAAGTAGTTGATTGACCGGCAACGGTAGCTGTATATGTGGACGTAGCATTAGCATTACCATTTGCAACTAAGCTCCAGCCGTTTCTGCCACCAGCTTTCATTGGATAGATGGGCTGCTGCAAAACACCTTCAAAAAGCGTACCGGCTACATCTGGATTAGCTTCTAGACCAGGCCACGCAGTCACGCCTCTCATCATATTCTCGCTTCTAACTAGCGAAAGTCCGCTTCTAATGGCAGCGATGTCTCCGCGCATCTTAGCGATCGTAGCATCATCGCGCGTAGCGGCTAATCTAGGCACCGCGATGCCCGCCAAAATACCTAAAACGACGATGACGAAAACAAGCTCTATCATCGTAAAAGCTTTTAAATTTTTCATGTTAAATCCTTTGATTTAAAGTGAGATGATTATAGCCAAATTTAAATAAAATTAATTTTAGTTAAAGAAAAAATCCTGCATTTTAAATGGAATTTTGTGAAATTTCATTAAATTCTGCGATTTTTTGTCCGAATTTTACGGACGTATCAGCCGGGGTTTCAAATTTTAAAAACTCGCTTTGCGCTACGAGTACGATCGTTGAGCCAAGCTCGAAATTTCCAAAATGATCGCCCTTTTTAAAGTCTAAATTTTCATACTCGTAAAGCGCCTCAGCTCTATTTGCGCATGCATTCGTTTGTATTCGCGTATCGAAATCAAATCTCATCTTGCCGACGTTTAAAGCACCCACGAAAACCATCCACAAAATCCCGCCATTTCGCATTTTGCACTTTAAAATCACTCGCTCATTTTTTATGTAGAGGTTTGGAATTTTAAGTAAAAATTTCTTCGCCACGCTGTAGAGATCAGCGGGTATGTAAAGCGCCTGCAGCACGCTCAGATCGCACGGCGCGTGATAATGATGATAATCGCGCGGGCTTAGATAGATGTTTGCGTAGCTTAAATTTACGCCCTTTGTATTTTTGTGGCATTGGGCGTCCTCTGCGCTCATTTCGCGACTCGCACCGCTTTCATCGCTATAAATTTCGGCTCGCACGCCGCTTGCGGAATAAGTTGCGCCGCTTTCGCCGTCCATGATTTTTGCTTGCGCGGCGCGAAATTTCATCCCTGCGCCGGCATCTTTTGCGCACCCGGTTCCAACCTCGCCGCTCCCGTTCGTAGCAACCGCCCCGCCATCTAAATTTTTAACCGTTCCGCTGCTTTCACTCGCAGTAAAAGTGCGCCCCAGCAGCTCGCTAAGGCTATATTCGCAGCCCTTTACGCTAAAAGCTCGCAGATCGGCGCAGGTCCCACTCTCAAAGATCACGCCGTCGCTAGGGCTTATAAAAGCCGTCTCGTCTGTCGCTATCTCGCGCGGACGCAGCAAGCGGCGGATAAAAAGCGCATTTAAGCTCGCGTAGCTTTGCGGCGGATCAAATTCGCTCATATCGATTTTAAAAAATTCCACATATTTGCGGTTGATAAAATTTTGTATAAATTTAGGGAATTTCACCGCGGCGATAACCCCGAAAATCCTCGAAATAAAACTTCTCATCTATGCCTTTCTAAGCTTAAGCAGCGCGATTTCGGCATCGGCAAAGACCCTTATCGGCGGGCCCCAAAACCCTACGCCGCTGCTTACGTAAATTTGCTTCAGCCCGTCGTTATACAGCCCGTAAAGATACTTCTGGCTAAGCAGCACCAAAAGCGTCCACGGGAAAATTTGCCCCGCGTGCGTGTGTCCGCAGATACACAGATCGACCTCGTCGCGCACGAAGTCCACGACGTATTTGGGCTGATGAGCGAGTAAAATTTTTGGTTTATCGGGGTCTGCCTGCGCTAGCGCAGCGCCGAGATCTGGCTGCATATATCCGAAGCGAAAGCCGCTAAGATCGTGCACGCCCATTAAATTTAGCCCTTCAAATTCCACGCTTTCGTTTTGCAGCACCCGCACGCCCGCTTTTTGCATCGCCGCTATAAGCCCGCTTGCGTCGCCGCGGTAATATTCGTGGTTGCCCGTGACGAAAAAGATGGGTTTTTTTATCGCCTCAAGAGGCTGCAAAATATCCCCGAGCTCATCCGAGCGCAGATCAAACATATCGCCCACGATCAGTAGCGCATCGTAATTTAGCGAGTTTATCTGCGCTACGACGCCTTGTAAAAATTCCTTTTTCAAAAACTCGCCCAGATGCACGTCTGAGATGACGGCAAAACTTAGCTCGCGAGCTAAGTTTTTGATTTTTATTTCGCGCTCGGTGATTTTTGGAATTTTTAGTGCATTATAAAGCCCTTTAAAAATATAGCTAAACGCCATTATTACGAAGGTTACGTCGATAAAGGTTTTTAAAAATTTCCGCCTGTTTTCGCTAAATTTAACCACATGCGCGGCGGCGCTTAGCACGTCGTAAGCAAGGCAGATAAAAAAGAGCGAAAAGGACGCTGCCATGCAAAATACGCAAGCTTTATAGAGCAACTCATTTTTAAAGCTTCCATTAAGCCCAAAACCCACAAAAAATATCGCATCTAAAATCGCCAAAGCTACGCAAAGCAAGCTCAAGGCGGGGCGAAACGTGGCGAAGCCTTTATATGGCGCAAAGCGCGCGCTGATCGATCTGTATACGTAAAAATTAAAAAACAGAAATAAAACCGTGCCGACAATCGGGAAAATATAGGCGCTTTTCAAACTCTAGCCTTGGATATACTCGTCCAGCTTATCTTTATCAAAGCCCGTGATTTCTTGCTTATCGTCCAAAATTAGCGCGCCGCTCTTTTTAAATTTAGTGATGGTGCGCGAGAAGGTCTCGGGAGTTACATTTAGAATCCTGGCTATTCTAGTGTATTTCGTGCTCATAAAAATATCGAAATTCTCGCTGATAAACTTAGCGATCTTGCCGTCGCAGCTAAGCACGACTTGATTATCAAAGACCGCATTTAGCGCTCGGATCTTCTCAGACATCGATTTTAAAAGCTCCAGGCAAATCTTTGGATCGCTCATAAACTCGTTTTTAAATTTTTCATAATCGATCTTTAGCACCTCGCCGTTTGTCGAAAACACGCCGCTTGCAGGATAGCTCGTCTCTTCGAAATTTACCATCTCCGCCACGAGCGAGATGGGGCGGATCTCGCGCATATGGATCTCACGCCCCTTTGCGGAGGTTTTATAGATTTTTAAAATTCCTTTTAGCAGGATTAATAGATACTGCGAGCGCTCGCCCTCGAAAAATAAAATTTCGCCCTTTTTGTAGCTTTTATGGATGCTAATCTGCTCCAAACGATCGATTTGCGCTGCGCTTAGAGCTTTAAAATAAGGAATTCTCTCAAGCATCGCCGTAACCTATTTTTTAAGCAGGTCTCGTATCTCGCTAAGAAGTTTGACCTCTTCGCTAGGCTCGGCAGGTGCTGCCGGCTCCGGCGCAGGAGCAGGCTTTTTAAGCTTATTGATCGCCTTGATCGCGCAGAATATACAAAATGCGATGATGATGAAATCGACCGTTACTTGGATAAACGAGCCGTAGTTTATCGTAATGGCCGGGGTCTGCCCCACCGCTTCTTTTAGCACTATCTTAAGATCGGTAAAATTCATACCCCCAGTAAGAAGTCCTAAAACCGGCATCATAATGTCGCTTACGAGCGAGGTTACGATCTTGCCGAAAGCTCCGCCGATGACGACGCCCACCGCCATATCGATGACGTTTCCTTTCATCGCAAATTCTTTGAATTCCTGAATGAAACTCATATTGTCTCCTTAAATAAAATGCGCCGATATTAGCCTATTTTTGCTTTGTTTTTGCTTTTTATTAGGAAGTAAAAAGTATAATCCCAGCTTAAATTTAAACCCAAAGGACCTAAATTGTATCGCTTCGCTCCGTCGCCCACCGGCGATATGCATATCGGAAATTTACGCGCGGCTATTTTTAACTACATCTGCTCACTGCAAGATAAAAGCGGCTTTATTTTGCGCATCGAGGATACCGACACTGCGCGCAATATTGAAGGCAAAGATCAAGAGATAATCGAAATTTTAAAGCGCTTCGGCATCTCGTGGCAGAGCCTGTATTATCAAAGCAAAAATTTAAAATTTCATCAGCAATTCGCTGCCAAGCTACTCGCCGAGAAAAAGGCGTTTTGCTGTTTTTGCAGCGAGGAGGAGCTGGAAGCGAAAAAGCAAGCCGCCAAGGACGCGGGTGAGGCGTATCGCTACGACGGGCACTGCGAGCATTTAAGCGACGAAGAGGTGCTTGGCTGCGGCAAGCCCTTTACTATCCGCCTTAAAAAGCCGGATCACGCGCTGGAATTTACCGACGCGATCAAGGGCCGTATCGCATTTGAGCCGCAGAATATCGACAGCTTTGTCATCATGCGCGCGGACAAGACGCCTACATATAACTTCGCCTGCGCCTGCGACGATATGATGCAGGGCGTGAGCTTCGTAATCCGCGGCGAGGATCACGTCTCAAACACTCCGAAGCAAAACTGGATCCGCCAAAGCCTCGGCTACGACGGCGAGATCAAATACGCGCACCTGCCGATCATATTAAATTCCGAAGGCAAGAAGATGAGCAAGCGCGAAGCTAGCTCCTCGGTAAAATGGCTGCTTCAAAGCGGCTACCTGCCCGAAGCGATCGCGAACTATCTGATCCTGCTGGGCAACAAAACGCCGCGCGAGGTCTTTAGCATGGATGAGGCGGTGGAGTTTTTCGACATCGCTAAAATTTCAAAAAGCCCGGCGAAATTTGACGAGGACAAACTCGCTTTCATAAACCGCGAGCATATCAAAAGAGCGAGCGAGCAGCGACTGGCGGAGCTTTTTGAGCTTGAGCCAAAATTTGCGCCTTTTATAAAATTTTACACTCAAGAAGCGAGCCTTATCCCACATATCAAAGAAAAGATCGCTGCGATCTACGGCGCGAAAGATATCCCGCAAGAGTGGGCGGCGCAGGCACAGGCGCTACGAGAGTCGATCTTAAATTTATTAAGCTCAAACGGTGCTCCAATGGAATTTAATGATTTCAAAGCGGCGCTTTCGCAGGCTACGAATTTAAAAGGCAAGAGCTTGTTTATGCCGCTTAGGTTTTTACTGACAGGTGCGCCCCACGGACCGGAGCTTAGCGAGCTGTATCCGCTGATCCGCGCCGATTTAAAGGAGATACTCGATGCTACTAAATAGCGTATTTTACGGCATTTTAGTGAGTATTCACTACGTGATTCAAGCTTATATGATGCTAATTTTCGTCGCCTGCGTTTTAAGTTTCATCCGTCCAAATCCGTTCGGTAAATTTTATAAAATCGTCCGCGTCATCTCTGCGCTTACCGAGCCTGCGTTTGCGCTGGTGCGCCGTTATCTGCCTACGACTTTCGGCGGATTTGATCTTTCGCCGTTAGTGATTTTATTTGTTTTAATGTTTTTTGATAATATGATAATTTATATTCTAAATAGGAGCGTTCTTTGAGAGCCATATGTAAATTTTGCCTTATTTTAACTTTGCTGTGCGCCGCAAGTAGCGGTAAAATTTTAAGCTACGAACAGATCAAAGACGAGCCCAAATCCCTAGCCAAGGATTATTACATCTATCGCCTAATTGATGAGACAAAATACAACAAAGCGGAGATTAGAGCCTTAAAACAGAGCATCTTTCGCTACAAGGGCAAACTAAAAGAAAAGCTAGATAGAATTTTCGGCGCCGTTCGCCCGCCTAAGCGTCCGGATCGCTGCGCAGGAGTAACGGCGGCAAATATTTTAGATGCAAATTTAACCTGCAAAAAGGCGCGCTCCTATCCAAATTTCATCGCCAAGCTAAGCCCGTCGGTGCGCGAGACGCTTGCTTCGCAGCTTGAAAAGTACCAAGACGCGGCAAGTAGAAACGCCGTAAATTTACTGCGCGGATTTAACGACGAAAATCCGAGCGAGTATTTTATGCAGAGCCGCAACGCGCAAAACTACTTTTTATATTACAATTATCTAAAAAGCTCCGGCAAGGACGCTCTGATCGACATCGACGCTGATGCGACCTTCGTTACCGGCCTAAGCGCTCAGCCAAGCTTTAAGGCGGTTCTCAACGACGCGCTAATCAACCGCAAATACCCGCGCCTGCGCCGCTCGCTTATCGGCGTCGATCCGCTGGCTGTGGACAAGGACGTAGCGTTTATGCTCGGCGTAAATGCCGTCATGCAGGGCGACGAAGGGGCGGCGCTTGCGTTTTTTAGCCGCGCAGCAGCGAGCTTTGAGAAGCCTCACGATGTACACAATGCGAAATTTTGGATCTACCTGCTAAATGGAGATCAAAACGTCTTGCGCCAGCTTGCTAGCAGCGATTATTACAGCCTCTACGCGCTGTACGCCAAAGAGGTCTTAGGGGATAGGAATTTAAACATAATCATCCCAAATCCCGCTAAAAATTCCATCGAAGGCTACGATATTACCGATCCTTTCGCTTGGGTTCGCACAAAAAATAGCGCCGATAGAATGTCGCGCCCGCAGCTTTTGGAATTTGCCAAAAAATTCGACACCAAGCAAAGCATCGGCGAGTACTCATACATCATGAATAAAGCAAGCGGCGGCAAGGACAACTTCTATCCGACGCCGTTTATGGAACACATCGGCGACGGCGATAACCGCCGCAAAGCGCTAATTTTAGCGCTCGCCCGCCAAGAAAGCCGCTTCGTGCCCGCATCGGTATCTACGTCGTATGCGCTTGGGATGATGCAATTTATGCCGTTTTTGGCTAACGAGATTGGAAAAAAACAACTCAAAATCGACGGCTTTGATCAAGACGATATGTTTCGCCCCGAGATCGCTTACCGCTTCGCTAACATCCATATCGACTGGCTGGAGCGTAAAATTTACAGCCCGGTTTTCATCGCATACGCTTACAACGGCGGGCTTGGGCTCGTCAAAAAGATGCTTCAGCGCGGCGATATGTTTAATAAGGGCAAATTTGAGCCGTGGCTTAGCATGGAGCTCGTGCCGTATGCCGAGAGTAGAGACTACGGCAAAAAGGTGCTTGCAAACTTCATCATCTACTCGCAGATCCTCGATCCGCGCGCGAAAATCTCGGTGCAACAGGAGCTGCAAGATCTGCTGGTACCGAGCAGAAGCGACGATTTCAGATAAATTTACGAGGCGGCAAAATGAAAGCAAAGCGAAATCTTATAGTTAAAATTTTAGCCGCTTCGACTTTTATCTGCGAAATTTGCGCGGCGACTCAAAATTTTTCGCCTACCAAAGATACCGCAAAATCGCTGAAAGAGGATGAAATTTTAATCCTTAAAAGCGATCTTGCCGCTGCCAAAAAACATGGCGGCGCGCTGCAAGAGCTAAATTTAGAGGAGAGGGAGCTTGCAAAAAATGCGCTTAAGCTCCCATTTGAAATTTACGAGCTGCGCCTTTCTGAGGATCAAAATACGCTCTTTGGTTTGGGCGACGACAAGGGCGGTATCGTCCTGATCGATGTTACCGAGCCGCGCACTCTAAGGTTTGCGGGCATATTTTCCTTTCCGCAGCATGAGTTTGATCCCGCTTACATAGATATCGCGCAGAGCAAAGACGGCAAAAGTCTATTCGTCGCCGATCCTAATTTCGGAATTTATAAACTGGATCTTAGCGACCGAAGGGATATTAAAATTTCGGCTCGGCTTGAAGCGCGATTTGTAAATAAAATAGAGCTTTTAGCCGACGGACGCACCCTCTTTGCGAAGGATTTTTTTAGCACCCTTACCGCCTATGACGTAAAAGATGATAAATTTACGCAGCTTGCTTATTTTATCGCCCCTTCCAAAGTCACTAAGCAGGAATACGATTACGCCTGCGTGCCGCATAGATTATCCGAAATAAAGGAGCTCGGCGATCTGAAACTGCTCTCTGAGAATGAACTCTTGCTGGCAAGCTGGACGGGGTTTTATATTTTAGATATATCGGATATGAATAAGTACCGCGCAAATGCCGCGCAAAACTCCAATATCTTAAAGCAGATCCGTTATATCGCCCATCCGTATTTAGAAATCGATAAAATGGCGCTATCCAAAGACGGCAAGCGGGTATTTTCATCAAATTGGAGCGAATTTGGGCTATATGATTTAGGCGAAAATAACACGGCCCAATCAAGCGCGTATTACAGCGGCGCGCATTTAAATAATTTTAAAGTCATAGAAGATCTAAATTTAGCCTACTTAGGCAAAAAAATATCCGAAAAGGGGGAGTTTCCAAGCGTGGATCTGATCGATTTTAGCAACAAACTCGACCCCGCTCCGATAAAAAGATATCTCTTTCCGCAGAGCTTAAAAGGCGTAAGCGTCGAGTCTCGCGGCGAATATCTATTCTTTTCCTATTTTACGAGAAACGGAGCGTTCATAAGCGGGCTTGATCGCGCTTCGTTAAGCTCTGCTGAAAAATCTGCTCAATCTGCGCAGATGCAAAATGAAATTTTAGCCGAAAAAAGCCCCGAAGAAAAAGGCGCGATCTGGGATCTTCCTTACGCTAAAAACGGCTTTCGAACCGTCGATAACATAATAAAATCTCCGCAAGGATATCTACTCCTTGCAAGCGCGGACGACGAATACCGAGTCTCGCTAGTTGCGTTAAGCGAGCAGGGAGCGGAACTTTGGCGCAAAAAATTAAATATGGTATCCGCAGCCAATATGCCGGTAGCGGCGATGGATTCATACGTGCTTTTGGATAATCAAATTTTAGACGCCAAAACGAAAAAGATAATCTACGAATTTCCTCTTAAATTTAAAGAAGTAGCGAGCTTCGGCGATAAATTTGCCGCGATAGACGAAAACGACGATCTGCGCTTTTACGAGAGAGAAAAACTGCTATGGAAGAAAAAGCTAAATATCGCAAAGAGCAAAAGGCCGTTTGACGGCACCATGACAAAGATAGCCAAAATATCCGAAAGCGAGATCCTGCTCATCATCGAAAAAGACGGATTTTTAAAATTTAACGCTAAGGGCGAGGAGCTTTGGCATAAGAGCGTAAATTTTAAGGAGAGCGGCGCCTCGGACGAGCTTGTAATGGATCATGGGGCGCAACTGCTAAAAGCAAAGGACGGATCGATATTTCTATTGGCGAAATTCGGCGCAAATATCGCAAAATTCGATGCCTTAGGCAATGAAATTTGGAGAAAGCAAATTTGCGGAAGAGATCGCGACGTCTGCGATCTGCCCGACACGCTAAACGCAACCTATAAATTAGCAAACTACAAAGACGGACTACTTTTGATCGGCGCAAACGACGCCTCGGAGGATCAGACGATATTTTTAGAGCTTGATTTGGACGGCAATATATTGCGTGAAAACAAAGCGAAATTGCAAGACTTTTGGCTCAAAAGCGCCGTAAGTACGGATGACGGAGGCGTTTTAATAGGCGGAGACGCCCATAAAGACGATACCGTCATAATAAAAATTCGATCAAACCTGCCGCTGGATCAACAAAAAATCAAAAATTTAAACAGATAAACTATCCGCAGCTTACCCTCCGCAAAGGCTGCGGCAGGTTTAAATTTAGCCTTCTTACAGCTTGTTTGTGGCGATTTAAAATTTCGTAACTTCCGATATACAGGTCGCTGTTTAAATTTCGGCAAGTTTTAAATTTTAAATTTGCGCTTGCCGACTGCTCCGTTTTAGTTAAATTTAACGGCGTGGGACCTGCAAGCGCAAGATGATTTAATTTTACGATCTTAACTTTGCGCGAGCTTTGGCGGAATAAAATTTAGCGATCAAATTTACTATTTGAAAAGCCTTTTAATCCTGCCGAAAAGCGACTTTCCGCCGCCTGCGGAGGTTTCGTCTTCATGATCTTCTGTGGCGGAATTCTCGCTGCCGTCTTCTATCGTATCGCCACTGCACGGGACGGAATTCTCGCCGCCTGCCTTAATTGTGCCGCCGTCCGCTTCCATTGTACTTTCACTACCCGTCGCATTGACGCCGCGCAAGGTAAAATTCTCTCTGACCATCCTAACGCCTCCACCTGCCTTATCTCGCTGCATCGCCTCGCCGATCTGCTGTGCGGCGATTTCCGCGTAGATCAGCGCGCCCTGAGTATCACAATTAAAAAGATTTGAAAACGACTCGGACCTATTAAGATCAATCGGATTGGGCTCAACCACCTCGGTAGCCTCAAGCAGCCCTACTCCAAGCTCGCGCGCCAAATTGAGCGCCTTTAAAAACACGGGCAAATTCTGCGCGTAAAACTCATCTACGGCGGATTTAACCTCGCCGCCCGCCTCATAATCGCGCAATAAATTTTGCACGCCGGCGGCGTTTAGATACGCGCCGCAGCAGTAGTTTTCGATGATCTCGTTGAGAATTTCGCCGCTAAACTCCGCTAGAAATTCCGCCGGCAAAACCTCGCGCCAATCGCTTATGTATGGTTTAAATTTAGAGCTTTGCTCCGCTAAAAAGCTAAACGCCGTACCGCGCGTGTAAAAATACTCTCTAAAATAGCCCTGCGCCACGGCGAGGTGAAATCCGTGCGTTTTATTAAAAATGCCCCCTGTGCCGTACTGCAGCGCCGAGCGGAAGCCGTCCGCGTATTTTTCTACATAAAATTCATCCATCCCCGCTTCGCGCGCGATTTTAGCGATAGCCTCAAAATCGCCCTTTTGCGCAAGCTTTAGCGGCTTAAAATACCACTGCGAAATTTCATCTTTGCCGATCGCGTGATAGCTTATGTCGTAGCCCACTCTCTCTCTCCTTTTAATCTTTCAGATCGATCTGCGGCTGCCAATACAGCGACTTTGAAATTTTGCGAAATTTCATCGTGGCGCCCAGATCGTTTGAGGTGCGGTAGCTAAGCACCAGCTCGTCCTTATCGCTCTTAGGCGCGGTGATCTTGTAGCGGCTCGCCCACGCGATCTTAAAGAGCTCCTTTTGCAAAAGCGGATCGCCGTCGCTCAGCGGCACTACGTTTGCGTTTGCGCCGTTGATCTGCACCGCGAGGATCTGAATCTCTTTAGGATAGGAGGTGAGCAAAAACACCTCGTCCTCCGCGGCGTTTCTAAGCTCGGGCGCGACGGGATTTAGATAGGTCGCCACTCCCAAATATCGATCGCCCGCGCGCACCGATTCAAATTTTTGCGTGTAAGCAAGAAACTCGTTTTTAAGCGGATCGTGACGGGGATCGTTTGCGGAGCAGGAGTTTAAAAATAGCGCTAGCGCGGCTAGGAGCGAGCCCTTTAGCAGGCCGTTTAGCGCGCCGCTAAAATCAAATTTATTCATCGATCTTCCTTTGAAATTTTAGGCGCATTTTAACGAATTTTGCTTTTTAAAAGGCTAAATTCGCTACAATCGCTCATCTTAAAAAGCCGGATTTTAAAAATGAAAAGACTTGCTATCGCATTTTCAGGCCCCTCCAACAGCGGCAAAACGACGCTAATATGCAAGATCGCTAAAATTTTTATCGCAAGCGGACTGCGAACTGCGATCGTAAAGCACGATCCCGGCGATAAGGCGCGCTTTGACGTAGAGGGCAAGGACAGCGCCAAATTTAGCGAGCTCGGCGCCGAGACCGTCGTGATGAGCCCGACGCGGACGAGCTATTTTTCGCAGCGCTGCATGCAAATCGACGAGGTCGTGCGGATGCTCGGAGAATTTGACATCCTGCTCGTAGAGGGGCTAAAGACGCTGCCGCTGCCGCGCATAAGCCTGTTTCGCTACAGGATCGATCCGGCGTATCTGCCCTTTTCGGACGCGATCGCTTCAAATTTAAGCGGCGAGCAGATGGATAAATTTTGCCGCGTAAATTTCGACATCAACGACGCTGCGGGCATTAGCGAATGGATCTTAAAAAACGCCAAAAAAATGTAAAGGAATAAAATGCAAGAGATCATAAAATCAATCCAAAATATCGCGCTACAAATCGCCGAGGAGCTGAAATACGCAGACTTCGGCTACACAGATCATCACAACAGCACGGGCGATACGCAGCTCAAACTCGACGTAAAGAGCGACGCCATAATCGAGGCGGAATTTCGCAAAAACCCGCTCGTGCGCGCGCTAATCAGCGAGGAGAAAGATGAAATTTTAACGCTGCGAGAGGATGCGCGCCTAATCGTCGCTTACGATCCGCTCGACGGCTCTAGCTTGGTGGACGTAAATTTTGCTGTGGGCTCGATATTTGGCATCTACGAGGATGAAATTTCGCCCGCAAACTTAAAAGCGGCGATCTATTGCATCTACGGACCGCGCCTTGAAATGGTCGTTTGCGAGGACGCGCCGAAGCTCTACCGCCTAAATCGCGAGGGCAAATTTAGCTTCATAAAAGATCTACGACTGAACGAAAAAGGCAAACTAAACGCCACGGGTGCGACGCAAAAGGGCTGGAGCGAACCGCACCGAAAGCTCGTGCGCACGCTGTTTGACGAGGGCTACCGCCTGCGATACAGCGGTGCGATGGTAAGCGACCTGCATCAAATTTTATTAAAAGGCGGCGGACTTTTCAGCTACCCCGCTACCAGCGACCATCCGCACGGCAAGCTTCGCGTAACCTTCGAGGTTCTGCCGTTTGCGTTCATCTTCGAGCGCGCGGGAGGCGCCACCAGCGACGGCGAAAACGGCTCGCTTTTGCAGCTAAAGATTGAAAAAATTCACCAAAGCAGCCCTTGCTTTTTCGGCTCGAAGTACGAGATCGCGAAGATGCATGAAATTTACGGCGGGAAAAACTGATGGCGGATACCGAAAACACCGCACCGCGCGACGTTTACGACGAAATTTTGGATAAAAGCTTGGCTGCGCTACAGGCGTGCCAAGCCGAGCACAACCTCACTAGCTGCCTGGAGTGCGAGAAGCTGCTAGATTGCGCAGTGCGCGACAAATACGTCAAGGCAGTTTATGAGAGCATGTCGCACGGCGCGACGGGGGATTTTTCGTTTTAAATTTAGCTATTGCGATCGCGGAATTTTACGAAGCGGACTGCTTAAAGCTCTTGCGGCGCGAGATTTTCGCGAAGCAGACT
>ERZ772924.246-NODE-246-length-27052-cov-6.146646_pt1 | contig 27052 bp, 19 predicted proteins | sample MGYA00512116_ERZ772924 | MGnify/ENA primary metagenome ERZ772924 (study PRJEB29015, sample SAMEA2737920) | human oral metagenome | biome: human oral; feature: human-associated habitat; material: dental | place: China | collected 2134 ...
GTTACGCTGCCAGTCGAGATACATCCGTCGTAGATCGGGAAAACCTCATGCAATACATCACACCGACCGACCTCAAGGCCTTCGGTATGATTCCCGAGATCATCGGTCGATTACCCATCTTGACCTACCTTGATCCGCTGGACAGAAAGGCGCTGCGGCAGATCCTGACCGAACCCAAAAACTCCATCATCAAGCAATACATCAAGCTGTTCGACATGGACGGCATCAAACTCACCTTCAGCGAAGAAGTTTATGAATACGTCGTCGACAAGGCGATCGAGTTCAAGCTCGGAGCACGAGGATTGAGGTCGATTGTGGAAGCTATTATGATGGACGCCATGTATAGGCTGCCTTCTGAGAACAGGAAGAAGATGGCCGTCGGGCTGAGCTACGCCAAAGAGCAGTTCGAGAAGATGGATCTCAGCCGTTTGCAGCGAGCATGAGGGCGTCACACGAGAGTGAAGAGAGTATGGCAATAGATATGTCTAAAAGGAAGAAGCATGGCCGAAGAATTACCGAAAGCTGAAAGCAGCAAAAAGCCGTCAGAAGAGAGAAAGCCGGGAGTGGCGCCGAGAAAAACTGCCACAGCTACACCACGCACCAAGTCGCCTGCCAAAGGCGCCACGTCCAAAGGGGACATGAACGTCACCGAGGCCCTAAAAAAACATTTCGGATTTGATTCCTTTAAGGGAGACCAGAAAGCCATCATTGAGACGCTGCTTTCTGGTAAAGATGTGTTTGTGCTTATGCCTACGGGCGGCGGCAAATCGCTCTGTTACCAGTTGCCCTCGCTGATGATGGAAGGTACGGCGATCGTCATCTCCCCCCTCATCGCACTGATGAAGAATCAGGTGGATGCTATGCGCAACTTCAGCGAGGCGGACGGCGTGGCACACTTCATTAACTCGTCACTCAACCGTACCGCCATCGAGCAGGTGAAGCAGGACATCCTATCCGGTCTTACCAAACTGCTTTACGTGGCGCCCGAATCATTGACGAAAGAGGAGAACGTCGAGTTTCTGCGTCAGGTGAAGATCTCGTTTTACGCCGTCGACGAGGCGCACTGTATCTCGGAGTGGGGGCACGACTTCCGACCTGAATACCGTCGCATACGACCCATCATCAACGAGATCGGCAAGCATCCCCTCATCGCCTTGACGGCTACGGCCACGCCTAAGGTGCAGCACGACATCCAGAAGAACCTCGGCATGCTGGATGCCACGGTCTTCAAGTCCTCCTTCAACCGCTCCAACCTCTACTACGAGGTACGGCCGAAGGGTAAGGACGTAGATCGCGAGATCATCAAATACATCAAAGCCAACGAGGGCAAGTCGGGCATCGTCTATTGCCTCAGCCGAAAACGGGTGGAGGAGTTCACCGACATTCTCTGCGCCAACGGTATCAAGGCTCTGCCTTACCATGCAGGCATGGATTCGCAAGCGCGATCGAGGAATCAGGACGCCTTCCTGATGGAAGAGGCTGACGTCATTGTGGCCACTATCGCCTTCGGTATGGGTATCGACAAGCCCGACGTACGCTATGTGATCCATTACGACATACCCAAAAGTCTCGAGGGGTATTACCAAGAGACAGGGCGTGCCGGACGTGACGGTGGCGAGGGCCGATGCCTGGCTTTCTACGCCTACAAAGACCTTCAGAAGCTGGAGAAGTTCCTGCAAGGCAAGCCCATCATCGAACAGGAGATCGGTAAACAATTGCTGCTGGAGACGGCTGCCTATGCCGAGTCCGCAGTCTGCCGACGTAAAGTGCTGCTGCACTACTTCGGTGAAGAGTTTACGGAGGAGAACTGCGGCAGCTGCGACAATTGCCTCACGCCGCGCACTACGGTCGAGGGCAAAGAGTTGCTCGTAACGGCGCTGGAAGCCATCGACCTCCTGCGTGAACGTTATAAGGCGGAACACATCGTCGACTTCCTGATGGGTAAAGAGACGGCCGACATCGTCTCCTATCAGCAAAACGAAATGGAGCAATTCGGTAGCGGACAAGAGGAGGACGACAAGACTTGGAACGCCGTGCTTCGTCAGGCCCTCATCGCAGGCTATCTAACGAAAGAGATCGAGAACTACGGTACCCTCCGGATCACCCCTCAAGGACGGGAGTTCATGGAGCACCCCACCTCGTTCCGCGTCGTGAAAGACAAGGAGTTCGAGGAGGACGAAGGCGCAGACATGCCGATGCGTGGCAGCGGTGCGAGCGCCGTCGATCCAGCCCTTTTCTCGATCATGAAAGACCTTCGGAAGAAGCTCTCTAAACAGCTCGATGTGCCTCCCTTCGTCATCTTCCAAGATCCTTCGCTCGAGGCGATGGCCACCACCTATCCCGTCACACTGGAGGAGCTACAGAACATCCCTGGCGTAGGATCCGGCAAGGCCAAACGCTACGGTACGGAGTTCGTGGCCCTGATCAAGAAATACGTCGAGGAAAACGAGATCGAACGCCCCGAAGACATGCGTGTGCGCACCGTGGCCAACAAATCGAAGCTGAAGGTCTACATCGTGCAGAGCATCGATCGCAAGGTGGCCCTCGACGACATCGCCTCGTCTAAAGGACTGGAATTTTCCGAGCTGCTGGACGAGATCGAATCCATCGTCTACTCCGGCACCCGGATCAACATCGACTACTTCATCTTCGACGCCATCGACGAGGATCGCGTGGACGACATCTATCAATACTTCAAGGAGTCAACCACGGACAGCCTCCAGGAGGCCATCGAAGAGCTCGGTAGCGACTATACCGAGGACGAGATCCGGCTTGTCCGCATCAAGTTCCTCTCCGAAATGGCCAACTAACGGCCTCACAGATCAATCATCAACCAATCAACGATAGAATGAAAAGAAGGCTTTTATGGGTCGCCCTGTGTTGCGCCATGCCCCTCAGCGGAGCGTTCGCACAGAAAAAGGCAGCTGACGACCCGACGATCATGACCGTGGCAGGGAAAGACATCCCCGTCTCGGAGTTCCTCTTCATCGCCCAAAAAGACAGCGGCGTGGACCTGAACAACAAGAAGTCGCTCGACGACTTTGTGACGCTTTTCAAGCACTTCAAACAGAAGGTGGCCGACGCTGAAGCCGCCCAGTATGACCAAACGGAAAACTTCCGCAACGAACTGCGCGACTATGAGTTGCAGCTGCGTGCCGGCTTCCTCTCCGACAAGCGGGGCGAGGCCGAAGCCATCCGCACCGTCTATAACCGGGGCAAGATGCTCCCCTCGTTCAGCGACATCGTCTTTCCCCTGCCTGAGAAAACGGTATCGAAAGACACCGTAGCCGTCTATCGCCGCGCCAAAGCCGCCTACGACCGCATCAGCCGAGGCGAGAACTACGACAAAGTAGCCCATGAGCTGGCCCCCGGACGAGACGACGACTCCGTCTTCTTCGACCGCGTGGAGTACATCTATCCCCTGCAGCTCATGAAGTCGCTCGAGAATGCCGTCTTCAATATGAAGGTCGGACAGATCGTGGGCCCCGTGCGCTCCCCGGCCGGATACCACATCCTGCGCCTGGATCAACTCACGCCCAATCCCGGACGCCGCCGCGTGGCCCATATCCTGATCGGATCTGACGAAGATCATCAGGACACCGTAGCCCTGCTCCGACGCGCCAATGAGGTCTATGACTTGCTGAAAAAGGGCGAGAGCTTCAGCTCACTCGTCAACACCTACTCCACCGACGGACGCACCCGCAACAGCGGCGGCATTCTGCCCTATTTCTCCCTCGGTGAGATGGTGCGCCCCTTCGAGGAAGCCGCCTTTGCCCTCAAAGACACGGGCGATTTCACCCGCCCCGTCCGCACCCGCTTCGGCTACCACATCATCAAGCTGCTGGATAAGCGCCCCATGCCCCCTTACGAGGAAATGGAAAAGAGCTACTACACGACCATGCGCCAGGGCGACCGCAACTTTGAACTCTTCAAGACGTATGACGACATGATGAAGCAGAAGTACGGCTACGTCTTCTATCCCGAGGCCTACGAAGAGCTCCAGCGCCTTTGCGACAACTATTTCCCCACCGATTCGGACTTCCATAAGCAAGCCCGACAGATGCACAAGACGCTGCTCCGCATCCACGACACGGACATCCCCCAGAGCGAGTTCGCCGAATACCTCCGCCTCTATCCCTTCTCCACCAAAACCTATTCGGGCGACTTCATGAGCGAGGTCTATCAGCTTTTCGTCCGCGACATCACGAACAACCTCGAACGCCGCGAACTGGACGCCAACCACCCCGAGTTGGAAAAACTGATGAAGGAATATCGCGACGGCATCCTGCTCTTCAACATCAGCAACGAGCGCGTCTGGAGCCATCCCGTCGAGGAACAGGCTAAACTGGAGGCCGACTGGCTGAAGGAGCTCGACCGGAAGTATGCGGTCAAGATCAATCGCAAGGTGCTCAGCAACCTCAAGCAATACATCGCGCCGACGTCCAAGAAATGAAGCGTTGACGCCACTTATGTCTTTTGTCACAACCGCCTTTAAGGACAGGACCCCCGCAGCGTCGGGAGCCCTGTCCCGTTGTATTTGACGAACGCCTCAAAAGGTGGGCACACTCCGCGAGGCGAAAGGCTGGTCTTACTTTTCGAAAAAGAGCGCCGGCACCTCAGGGTTCAATGCTCCTTGAAAAAAAGTAGCCCCAAACCCTCAGGGGTCAGCGCTACTTGAAAAAAAGTAGCCTCAAACCCTCAGGGGTCAATGCTCCTTGAAAAAAAGTAGCCCTAAACCCTCAGGGGTCAGCTTCGCTAGAAAAAAAGTAGGGCTAAACCCTCAGGGTTTGGTCTCACTTAGAAAAAAGAAGGGCTGGAACGCTCAGGGGTTAGCGCCGCTCAGAAAAAAATTTGAACCCCAGCGCCTCCGTATATGTTTCAAGGTCATCGATTCGTTTCATTCATCAAACAAGATCCTCCATGCTTATGACAAAGAAGAACCTGCCCCGACTATTGCTGGGCCTCGCACTCTGCTGCGCTCTCACGGCCTGCAAAGGATCCGCCGTCAAAGAAGAAGCCGACACGCTGGTGCAGATCGACAAATACACCCTGACCCGCAGCGAGGTGACGAAGCTCATCCCCGAGGGTAGCTCGCCTGCTGACAGCCTGCTCATCGCCGAGAATTACATCAAGAAGTGGATCACGGACGTGCTGATCTACAAGGTGGCCGAGCGCAACATAGGCAACGGGGGCGAGGAGATCGAGCGCCTTGTGGAGGAGTATCGCCAAGCCCTACTGCGGCAACGTTACCTCGACATCATGGTGCACGACAAGCTCTCGGCCCAGATCAGCGAGAAGGACAAACAGGCCTATTACCGCGAGGACAGTCAGCGCTTTGTGCTCAAGACGAACCTTATCCGCGGACTCTTCGTCAAGGTGCCCGCCGATGCGCCAGGGCTGGACGATGTGCGCAAGTGGTACCGTTCGGAAAAGACCGACGCCGTCGAAAACATTGAGAAGTACAGCCTCAGTAACGCCGCCGTCTATGAGTATTTCTACGACCGCTGGATGGATCTGGACGAGGTGCTCCAAAAGATGCCCATTCAAGTCACGGACAAAGCCCAATTCCTCCGCACCAACCGCGCCATTGAAACCACCGACAGCACCTATTGCTACTTCCTCAACATCTCGCGCTATGTAACCGCTGGCAGCATCGCCCCCTACGACTATGCCCGGCCCGAGATTGAGGAGACGATGATCAACCAGCGCAAGGTGGACTTCCTGCGCAACTTCGAGGAGGAACTCTATCGCGACGCCGTCCGTAAGGGCGACGTGACGTTTTTTTACGACACCAAACAGGATAACAATAAGAAGAAATGAAGAGAATAGCATGCTTGAGTCTGCTCGCCGTCTGCCTTGCGGGCACGGCTTACGGACAGGATAACGTGGTGGATGAGATCGTCTGGGTGGTGGGCGACGAGGCCATCCTCCGCTCCGACGTGGAGACGCAACGCCTCTATATGCAGAACGAGGGCCAACGCTTCGACGGCGATCCCTACTGCATCATCCCCGAACAGATCGCCATCCAGAAGCTCTACCTCAACCAAGCCAAGATCGATAGTATCGACGTGAGCGAAAGCCAGGTCTTGCGCTCCGTGGATCAGTGGATCAACATGGCCATCAATCAGGTGGGCGGACGCGAAAAGCTCGAAGAGTATTTCAATAAGAAGCTCTCGCAGATCAAGGAAGAGCGCAAGACGATGGTGCGCGAACAGCAGATCGTGCAGGAAATGCAGAAGAAGCTCGTGGGCAAGATCAAGCTCACGCCCTCGGACGTGCGCCACTATTTCCAGAACGTGCCACAGGACAGCCTGCCGATGATCCCCGCCACCGTAGAGGTGCAGATCGTGACTCTGGAACCGAAGATCCCCTTCGAGGAGACGGACGCCATCAAGGCCCGTCTGCGTGAGTTCACCGAGCAGGTGAACAACGGCAAGATGGAGTTCTCGACCCTCGCCCGACTCTACTCCCAAGATCCAGCCTCGGCCTCGCGCGGCGGTGAGATGGGTTTTGTGGGCAAGTCGAGCCTCGTGCCCGAGTTTGCCAACGTGGCCTTCAACCTAACCGACCCCAAGCGCGTTTCGAACATTGTGGAGACGGAGTATGGTTACCACATCATCCAGCTGATCGAGAAGCGTGGCGACCGAATCAATTGCCGCCACATCCTGCTCCGCCCCAAGGTCTCTGACAGAGAACTCGAGGAGGCTACCGCGCGCTTGGATTCGATCTACACCGACATCGAGGCCGGCAAGCTCACCTTCGAGGACGCCGCAACCTACCTCTCCGCCGACAAGGACACGCGCAACAACAAGGGCCTCATGGTGAACCAGAACTATGAGAGCTCGCATGTGGGCACACCCAAGTTTGAGATGCAGGAACTGCCGCAGGACATCAGCAAGGTGGTCTACGGCATGAAGCCGGGCGACATCTCGAAGCCCTTCCGCATGCTCACCGACAAGCAGCGCGAGGTGGTAGCCATCGTCAAGCTGAAAGCGCGCACCGACAGCCACCGCGCCAACCTGGCCGACGACTATCAGGTGATGAAGACGATGGTGGAGAACCACAAGCGCGAAGAGTTGCTCAACGACTGGATCACCAAGCAGCAGAAGACCACCTACGTCCGCATCGCAGACGGATGGCGGAACTGCGACTTTAAGTTTCCGGGCTGGATCAAGAAATGATGAAGCCTGCCGTGTACTCGGCCTTCTTGGCCGGCGCCCCTGGCGCCTTGATCTTCTTTGGCCTCCTTTTCTCCCGTCAAGGGAAGAAAAGGGGGTGGGGGATTGGGTGCAACGCCCCCGAGGTCTGCTCGGTCGGACGCCTGCCATTCCTTCTCCTCCTGTTCCTCCTGCCCCTCACCCTCACAGATTCCCTGTCGGCGCAGACACCCCTCGCCTCGCCTCCCGGTAAAACGAAAGTCTTCTTGGAACATGCCGACGTGCAATCTTTCGACAAAGAGGTCAGCGCCGACCGGCAAGTGCTCTCAGGCGACGTCTGCTTTCGCCACGACAACTCCTACATGTACTGCGACAGCGCCTACTTCTACGAGGCTAACAGCTCGCTCGAGGCCTTCGGTGAAGTACGCATGGAGCAGGGAGACACGCTCTTCGTCTACGGCGACTACCTCTATTACGATGGCAACATCCGCGTGGCCAAGATGCGTGACAACGTCCGTATGGAAAGTGTCCGCGCCGATGGTTCCATTGTCACCCTCTTCACCGACAGCCTCAACTACGACCGCGTCGCCAACATCGGCTATTACTTCGATGGCGGCACGATAGTAGACGATGCCAACGAGCTTTCCTCCTACTACGGCCAGTATTCGCCCGCCACGCGGATCGCCATCTTCAACGACAGCGTGCGAGTCTTCAACGACAAGTTCACGCTCTACTCCGACACGCTGCAATACAGCACCCAGACGAAGGTGGCCACCATCCTCGGCCCCTCGGTCATCATCTCCGACAGCGGCAACATCTACACCTCCCGCGGCTGGTACAACACGGTGCAGAACACCTCCCTACTGCTCGACCGCTCGCAGGTCACGTCCGGCAACCGCATCCTCGTCGGCGACACCATCGCCTATGATCGTGACAGGGGCTTCGGGGAGGCCTTCGGACGCGTTGTCCTACGCGACACGACGGAAAGGGTGATGCTGGAAGGTAACTACGGCTCGTACGACGAGCGTTCCGGCCACGCTCTGGCCACCGACAGCGCACGCTGCATGGAGTACTCGCAGGGCGACACGCTCTATATGCACGCCGATACGTTCGAGATGATCTCCATAGACTCCACTGCTCGGCAGGTGAAGGCCTACCGCGGCGTGCGCTTCTTCCGCGCGGACTTCCAGGGCATCTGCGACTCGATGCAATTCAACACCGTCGACTCCACGCTCTACTTCTACCTCGACCCAGTGCTCTGGAACAATCGGAATCAGCTTTACGGCGACACCATAGTCGTCCACATGGCCGACACGACCATAGACTTTGTGCACGTCATCCGCCTCGCCTTCTCCATTGAGCAGGTCGACACGAGTCACTTCAACCAACTCAAAGGCAACGACCTCAAGGCCTACTTCGAAGGCCGCGAAGTGCGACGCATTGACATAGACGGCAACGCGGAATCGATCTTCTTCCCCCTCGAGGACGACGGTAGCATGGTGGGAATGAACGAAACGAAGAGCAGTTACCTCACCATCTGGATCAAGGATCGGAAAATCGAGAAGCTCCGCCTCTGGCCCTCGCCGCAGGGTACCCTCACCCCGCTGCCCGACCTCTCCCCGGACCGGATGACTCTCCGCGACTTCCACTGGTACGAAGACCTCCGCCCCCGAGATAAGGACGACATCTTCCGTGCTGCCCGCCGCTCAATCGAAGCCGACGCCCCCTCGAAACGCAGCAACAAGTTCCGCAGCATAGAGTGATCCGACGCCCGCAACGGCGCCCTCCTTCACCAGATATTTCAACAACCTATCACAGCAAGACCGATCATGGGAATGTTTTCTTTCTACAACATGCGCAAACCACGCCAGTTCGAGCACAAGCCTATCTACTGGGATCCCCGCAAGGAAAAGCTCGAGCAGCGCATCCACAAAGTCAAGATGGAAATGGGCGTGGAGGAGACGGACTACGAACAATACAAAGACGCCATCCGAGGCAGCTTCGTCGAGGGTACGCACCACCTGAAGAAGAGTAAGGATAAGGGCGACGATGCTCGCGACCGCCTCTACCGCAACATGCGCCTCATCCTCCTCCTGGCCCTCCTGGCCGCCATCTACTGGTTCCTTTACCTCCGGTGACCCCGGAGCGCACACACCGCTAACTTCCTCGGCCCAAGGCCCCATAACGACCGGGTGCACACTGCGCGCCCCCACCATCCCCAACCACACAGAATGAGCGACATCATCCACTTACTCCCCGACCACATCGCCAACCAAATCGCCGCCGGAGAGGTCATCCAGCGACCCGCCTCCGTCGTCAAGGAACTGATGGAGAACGCCGTCGATGCCGGCGCCGACCAAATCACTGTCATCATCAAGGATGCCGGACGGACGCTCGTGCAGGTGATCGACAATGGCAAGGGCATGTCAGAGACCGACGCTCGCATGGCTTTCGAACGACACGCCACGTCGAAGATCGCTGCCGCTGAAGATCTCTTTTCCCTCCGCACGATGGGCTTCCGCGGCGAGGCGTTGCCCTCCATCGCGGCCGTGGCACAGGTGGAACTCCGCACCCGCGCCCGAGGGGCCGAGCTGGGAACGCGCCTCGAAATAGACGGCTCCGAACTGGTCGACCTCGCACCCGATGCCTGCGCCGAAGGGGCCATCTTTTCCGTCAAGAACCTCTTCTTCAACATCCCCGCGCGCAGAAAGTTCCTCAAGTCAAACGAAACCGAGTTCCGCAACATCCTCACCGAGTTCGAGCATGTCGTCCTCGCTCACCCCGAGATCACCTTCCGCCTCGTGCATGGCGACACCGAAGTGATGAATCTGCCGGCCGCCCCCCTGCGACGGCGCATTGTGGACGTGTTTGGCAAAAGTTTCAACCGCCGACTCCTGCCTGTCGAAACGGATACGTCGCTCGTGAAAATTGAAGGTTTCGTCGGCCGAATCGATGCCGTGCGCCGCCGCGGCTACCGCAACTATTTCTTCGTCAACGGTCGTTACATGCGCCACCCCTACTTCCACAAGGCCGTCATCCGCGCCTACGAGAACCTCACGCCCCCCGGCGAACTGCCCGATTACTTCATCTACCTCACCTTAGATCCCGCCACGATAGACGTCAACATCCACCCGACCAAGACAGAAATTAAGTTCGAAAACGAACAGCCCATCTGGCAAATCCTATCCTCAGCCGTCCGCGAGACGCTCGGAAAGTTCAACGCCGCACCCAGCATCGATTTCGACACCGAGGGAGCCATCGACATCCCAGTCTATAATCCCGCGGCCGATCGCACAGCCGTCCGGCAGCCATCCGTCGAAGTCAATACGCGTTACAACCCCTTCCGTGCCGCGCCTCCCCTCGCTGCCGACCGCAACTGGGAGAAGCTCTACCAAGACTTCGAACGCGACGGCCGACCCGCCCTCCCGGAGGTCGACCCGCCCACGGCTCCGTCCACGACGGCACCCCTCTTCCCCGAACCTACGCCCGCGGCCTCCAACTGCTTCCAGTTCCGCAACCGATACATCCTCACCGCCCTCAAGTCCGGACTGGTCATGATCGACCAGCACCGCGCGCACGTCCGCATCCTCTACGACCGCTACCTCCGCAACGTCCGCCAGCACACGGCCGCCTCCCAGCAGCTCCTCTTTCCCGAACTCGTGGAGCTCACCGCCTCCGAGGCCGCGCTCCTGCCCAGCCTCCTCGACGACCTGCACCGCCTCGGCTTCGAACTAAGCCCCATGGGCGGCAACAGCTTTTCCGTGACCACCCTCCCCACCGGCCTCCCCGACACGGACCCCAAGCGCCTGCTCAAAGAGCTGCTCGACAGCGCCGCCAACGCCCTCCCCGCCGCCTCCGACGCCTTGACCGAAAGGCTGGCCCTCGCCCTGGCCCGATCCGCCGCCATCCGCCCCGGCCGACCGCTCTCGGCCGAAGAGATGGAGGAGATGGTCGCCACGCTCTTCTCCACCGACTCCAACCAGCTCACACCGGACGGCAAACCGGTGCTTATCCTCCTCACCGACGACGAATTGGCCACGCGATTTAAGTAGCCCCCACCGACGAAGCTCCCCGCCGGATCGCCCACTGCGCCTCACGCCGCGGCGAGTCCGAACGTTTCGTCCCTCACCCCTCACCCCTCCTCCACCCCATGGCCGGCCTCTACGTCCACGTCCCCTTCTGCACCCAGCGCTGCAGTTATTGCGACTTCTACACCCAAACCGACAGCCGTCTCCGCACCGATTACCTCCGCGCCCTCCGACGCGAGCTGGCCGAACGCGCCGCGGAGCTGGACCATGAGCCGCTCGACACCATCTACTTCGGCGGCGGCACCCCCTCGCAGCTCCCCATCGATGCGCTCCGCGCCATCTTCCGCACCATCCGCGCCCATTACGACGCCTCATCCTGCCGCGAGATCACCCTGGAGGCCAACCCCGACGACCTCTCCGCCGATTACCTCCGCCAGCTCCACTCCCAGCTCCCCATCCGCCGCATCAGCCTCGGCGTGCAGAGCTTCGACGACGCCGACCTCTGCCGCCTCCGCCGCCGCCACGACTCCCAGGGCGCCATCCGGGCCGTCGGCCGCTGCCTCGAGGCGGGCTTCACCGACATCAGCATCGACCTCATCTACGGCCTCCCGGACCAGACCCCGGAAGCCTGGGCGCGCAACCTCGACGTGGCCTTCCACCTCGGCGTCTCCCATCTTTCGGCTTACCATCTGACCTACGAGGCGGGCACACCCCTCCACCGGCAGCTCCTCAGCGGACGCATCCACGCCGTCAGCGAGGACGTCAGCGTCCGCCTCTACCACCTCCTCATCGAGCGCGCCGCCCGCGCCGGTTGGGAGCACTACGAGGTGTCGAACTTCAGCCTCCCCGGCCGCTTTGCCCGACACAACTCGGCCTACTGGACCGGTGCGCGCTACATCGGCGTAGGCCCCTCGGCGCACTCTTACGACGGCCGTGCCCGCAGCTGGAACGTAGCCTCGCTCCCCGCCTACGTCGCCGGCATCCTCTCCGGCCGCCCCGACCGAGAGCGCGAAGTAACGGACAACGATATGCGTTACAACGAGTACCTCATGACCCGCCTCCGCACCATGTGGGGCATCAGCCTGCCACACCTCCGCGACACGTTCGGCCCCCGCCGCCTCGCCCATTTCCTCCGCCACGCCACGCCCTACATCGCCTCCGGGCGCCTCGTCCGCCTGCACGACCCAGCCGACACCATTCGCCTCACCGAGGAAGCCTTTTTCGTCTCCGACGGCATCATCTCCTCCCTCTTCGCCTGACCCAAATCCTTGGGCAGCAATCTCCGTTTTGTCCTCCAAACTCCTATTGTCTCGGACAATAAGCAATTCCTCTATGTGAAAGCCTATATTGTTTGAAGCAATAAGGAACGCCTATACGTTGAAGGCCCTATTGCCTGAAGCAACAAAAGATACCTATACGTGAAAAGTTCTATTGCCTGAAGTAGTAAGCAATTTCTGCATAGAGAAGCCTCTATTGTCTGAAGCGATAAGCCTCTCCCCGAATAGAAAAATCCTATTGTCTCAGACAATACTAAATACCTTATCGAGGCATTCATTATTGTCTCGATCAATAACAAATACGCGCAATCTCATTTGTTATCCCCTCAATCAATAATAAATGAAGCGATTCTTATTTACGATCATATTAGACAATCGTGAATCCCTTGATCAGGTATTTAGTATTGTCTGAGACAACGGTTCATTCATGACATAGAAACGCACCACCACCTCGGACATGGGGCGCTTCATGGTGCATGAATGGACTATCGACCGAGGCTGGAAAGGTTTTCAGGTTAACGAGTCTGCCATCGTGTGAGACATAGGGAGGTTCTATGTGTGCAAATCCATTGCGAAAAGCGACAAGTCTCGCTTCAGTGTATCGCCTTTTCACCCCGTCTGAGGGGATCAAACATGCAGGGCCTTACCCTACGTTGCCGTCTGAAATAGATACACTTTCCATCGCTACACCCTCCACCTTCCGCTATATGCCCAGACGAGCGCGGCCGACCCTTTTCGCACCGAATTGCACACCCCAAAACACCTCCCTATCCCCATTCACAACAAACCTGCTTTCTTTGCCGTCGCCACCGATAAAAAGGCGGCATGGAAGTGACAATTCTCGATTATCCATCACTCAAAAACACTTTTACGATGAAAGTTTATCAGACAAACGAAATCAAGAACATCTCCATCCTGGGGAGTTCAGGATCGGGTAAGACCACCCTGGCAGAGGCCATGCTCTTCGAGGGTGGAGTGATCAAGCGCCGTGGCACGGTGGAAGCCGGCAACACGGTCAGCGACTATTTCCCGGTAGAGAAGGACTACGGTTACTCAGTCTTCTCCACTGTATTCAGCGTCGAATGGAACGGGCTGAAGTTGAATTTCATCGACTGCCCCGGATCGGACGACTTCATCGGAGGCGCCGTCTCGGCCCTCAACGTCACCGACACGGCCCTGATGGTCATCAACGCCCAGTATGGCGTCGAGGTGGGCACCATCAACCAGTTCCGCTACACCGAACAGTTTCACAAGCCCGTCATCTTCGTCGTCAACCAGCTGGACAACGACAAGGCCGACTTCGACAACACCGTCCATCAGCTCCGCGAAAACTACGGCGCCAAAGCCGTGCAGATCCAGTATCCGGTGCAGACCGGGGCCGCGTTTAACGCCGTGGTGGACGTGCTGAAGATGAAAATGTATCGCTGGAAGCCGGAGGGCGGCAAGCCAGACGTGCTCGACATCCCCGCCGAGGAGTTGGACAAGGCCACCGAGCTCCACAAGGCGCTCGTCGAAGCCGCCGCCGAGCATGACGACACGCTGATGGAGAAGTTCTTCGAAGAGGGCACCCTCTCCGAGGATGACATGCGCGCAGGCATCCGCGCAGGCCTCGTCAGCCGCGGTATGTTCCCCATTTTCTGCGTTTGCGCAGGGAAGGACATGTGCGTGCGCCGCACACTGGAGTTCCTCGGCAACGTCGTCCCCTGTACCGACAAAATGCCGCGCCCCGTCACCACGGAAGGTATCGAAGTCACGGCCGATCCCGCAGGTCCGACCAGCCTCTTCTTCTTCAAGACCACCATCGAGCCGCACATTGGGCAGGTGTCTTACTTTAAGGTCGTTTCGGGCAAAGTCAAGGTGGGCGATGATCTCACCAACGCCGACCGTGGCTCGAAGGAGCGCATCGCACAACTCTTCGCCGTCGACGGCCAGATCCGCAGTGAAGTCAGCGAGATGGAAGCGGGCGACATCGGCGCCACGGTCAAGCTCAAAGACGTCCGCCGCGGCAACACCCTCAATGGCAAAGGCTGCGAGTATCGCTTCGACTTCATCAAGTACCCGGAGCCCAAATTCCGCCGCGCCATCAAGCCAGTCAACGAGGCCGACGCCGAGAAGCTGAGCGAGATCCTCTCCCGCATGCACGAGGAGGACCCGACGTGGATCGTCGAACAGTCCAAAGAACTGAAGCAGACCATCGTCTCAGGCCAAGGCGAGTTCCACCTCCGCACCCTCAAGTGGCGCATCGAGAACAACGACAAGCTGGCCATCGAGTTTCTCGAGCCTAAAATCCCCTACCGCGAGACGATCACCAAGTCCGCCCGGGCTGACTATCGCCACAAGAAACAATCTGGCGGCGCCGGACAGTTTGGGGAGGTGCACCTCATCATCGAGCCCTACTACGAGGGCATGCCAGCCCCCGGCACCTACCGCTTCGGCGGCCAAGAGTATCGCATGAACGTCCGCGACACGCAGGTTTACGACCTCGAGTGGGGCGGCAAACTCGTCTTCGTCAACTGCATCGTAGGCGGCGCCATCGATGCTCGCTTCCTCCCGGCCATCCTCAAGGGGATCATGGGCCGCATGGAGCAGGGTCCGCTGACCGGCTCCTACGCCCGCGATGTCCGCGTCTGCGTCTATGACGGTAAGATGCACCCCGTGGACAGCAACGAAATCTCCTTCATGCTAGCCGGACGCAACGCCTTCAGCACCGCCTTCCGCGATGCTGCGCCGAAGATCCTCGAGCCGATCTACGACATCGAAGTGCTCGTCCCCGGCGACTACTTGGGCGACGTGATGAGCGACCTGCAGGGCCGTCGTGCCCTGATCATGGGCATGAATAGCGAGCGCGGCTGTGAGAAATTGATGGCCAAGGTGCCGCTCAAAGAGATGTCCAGCTACTCTACCTCGCTGAGCTCCATCACCGGAGGCCGCGCCTCGTTCACGATGAAGTTCTCCGGCTACGAGCTCGTCCCCACCGACGTGCAGGAGAAGCTGCTCAAAGAGTACGCCGCTACGCAGACCGAGGAGTAACCCTCCCCCATCCGCGTCGTCCGATCGCACGGATCAACGTGAAGAAGGCACCCCGCAACGGGTGCCTTTTTTCGTTCCCCTCTCCCCCAACGGTAGCCACTTTGGAATAAGATTTGCCGAAAGCTCCAGTGCCCCATGCAGCGAACCCGCTGCCGTTTCCCTCTCATTATTGCACCATAAACATTCAGATAATGACGCCCTGCATTCAAATCAAACGCGTTTACGAGGCCGCCGATCCCGCTGACGGCTTTCGCATTTTAGTCGACCGGCTGTGGCCGCGCGGTATTCGTAAAGACGCCCTGCCCTACGACCTCTGGCCCAAAGATCTCACCCCGAGCCCTGCACTCCGCCGTTGGTTTCACGAAGATCCCGACGGACGTTGGGCTGAATTTAGCCAGCGCTACCGATCAGAGCTCGCCACCGCCCCCAGCGTGGACGAAGTGATCAGCCGCATACGACCATACGACACCGTCACGCTGCTCTCCGCCGCTAAGGCGACAGACCACAACCACGCGCTCATTCTGCGTGACTTTTTGACCCAGAGGATGGGCTAAAACGTGGCCAGCCGAAAGCGTTCGGGTTGTTAAAGTATATCGGCCTGCAAAACCGCCCTCCGAAAGATGCGTACGTTTGTCTCTCGTAAGGAATCAACGGTTTAGCAGCCACTTAAACTTCAGCAATGTACCCCGTCAAACGGGGACAAAAACCACACATTAATCAACGAGGAGATTACGATGATGAAAACGATGAAATCAGTCTACCTGACCAGCCTCTTGCTGCTCGCGGCCATCAGCGCCACGGCCCAAGAGGACTACTACGACGACGTGTATTTCTCCACAAAGAGCAAAAAGAGAGAACGCACGGACGAACGACGCATGTCGGCCTCTGACCGGCCCGCGTCACGCCAGCGCTACGATCGGGATCGCGACAACTTCGACAGCGATCGCGATGTGGATGCCTACAACCGCCGCTACACCGACAGCTCGACGGCGGATTATAACGACTACGACCGTGACGCTCGCGACGACAACCGCAAGGCCAAGGCGAGCGAACGCCGCGGCGACAATGAGTACTCCGAACGCATCATTCGCTACCATTCCCCAAGCAAAATCACCATCACCGGTGCCGACAACGTCGATCTCAATCTTAGCGACGGATACTACTCCTACAGCTACGATACCGACTACTCCGGCGGACGCACCAACGTGAATATCAACGTAAACGTCGGCAACGGCTGGGACGCTTGGTATTCGTGGTACGACCCGTGGTTTTACGGCGGATTCTACTCGCCCTGGCGATCAGCCTGGCGCTGGCGCAACGCCTACTGGGGGTGGAGCTTCGGCTGGGGGGGATTCTACGCCAGCTGGTATGACCCCTGGTACGACCCATGGTACAGCGGCTGGAGCGGATATTATGGCGGCTACTGGGGGTATCGCTGCGCCGACTATTACTATCCCTACTCGTCCACAACCAACAACTACTATTACGGTTGGGACAACGGAAACCGTGACACCCGCCGCGACTACTCATCGCGATCGACCACCTACCGCAGCTCTTCTGACGGCGGCAACTACAGCGACGTCTATTCCACGCGCTCGACCTCCACACGTTCGTCGTCCGACGGATACACCCGGAGCGGCCGCGACGCCTCGAGCCGAAGCTCCAGCTACAGCCGCACAGCGGACGACATCTACAGCAGCCGCAGCTCATCCTCCCGCAGCTCATCCAGCTACGACGGCAGCAGCACGCGCTCTTCCTCGCGCAGCTCCGACAGCTATTACGACGGCGGCAGCTCACGATCCTCGTCCCGCAGCTCGTCCGGCGGATACTACGACGGCGGCAGCAACGGCTCCTCCTCACGCAGCTCTTCAGTGTACGAAGGCAGCAGTCGCAGCGCCTCGTCACGGAGCTCATCCGGAGGCTATTACGACGGCGGCAGCAGTCGTTCGTCCAGCATCTACAGCGGCAGCAGCACCCGTTCGTCGGGCTCGTACAACGGCAGCAGCACCCGCTCCTCAGGCTCCTATAGCGGCAGCAGCTCACGCTCCAGCAGCTACGACAACAGCTACGGCAGTTCGCGCTCGAGTAGCTCCAGCAGCTTCGGTGGAAGCAGCACACGCTCCAGCAGTTCGGGCAGCTTCGGCGGTGGCGGAGGCAGCTACAGCGGCGGTGGCGGAGGCGGCGGAAGCAGTCGCTCCAGCAGCGGCGGCGGAAGGCGCTAAAACGATGTAACCGTAGGAAAAAGTTTGAGCTATAAGCTCTCATCACCATCCATCATAGCAAAGCAAAGAGCGTGTGGCGGCGGTTCATCCCGTTCGGCACACACTCTTTTTTTTATGACACGTTAAACCAAAAAAGAAGAACAAAGCAGATGAAGATGAAAAGGATCTATGTGGCAGCGCTGCTCAGCCTGAGCGCCGCCACACTTTGGGCACAGCAGGAAATGGACGCCTACCGCTACTCGCCGATGGATCTCAATGGCACGGCCCGATCTATCGGTATGGGGGGCGCGTTTGGCGCATTGGGCGGAGATATGTCCGCTATGTCGCACAACCCGGCCGGAATAGCCGTCTACCGCAGCTCCGAGCTCCAAACCACGCTCGCCCTGACCCGAACCGACGCCGACGCCACCTGGACGGGCGTGAAGGACAGCAAGAGCCTGGTGCGGATGCGCTTCGACAACTTCTCGTACGTCGGCTATGTGCCCACGGGCTACGACAGCGGCATCAAGGCCTGGAACTTCGGCGTGGCCTACAACCGCGTGCGCGACTTCAACCGCGCCTATCACGTGACGGGCCGCCCCACGCGGTCGCTGGCCGACTACGCCGCAATGCGCACCTCCACCGCGCGCGAACAAAACGGCAGGATTTTCGGCCTTTCAGAAGACAAATTGGCAGCCAACTCCGCGTATAACGACCTCACCGGCGATTGGCTCTCCGTCCTCGGCTACAAAGCGGGCTTTTTCGGAACCAGGTACAAAGATCTTAACGACGTCTACGGCAGCAGTTTTGGTGCCTACAACAGCAGCGGCATTTGGACCTCGAACTCGCCAAGCCAATCGACGATGGAGATTAACGAAAGTGGACAAATCGTGGAGTACAATTTCTCGGGCTCGATGAACATCTCCGACCGCGTCTTCCTCGGCGCCACCGTCGCCGTGACCGACATCACCTACCACCTCAATTCGGCACAGCGCGACGACTTCGGCGCTAATAATTACGCCGCCCTCCAAAACGCGCTCGAAACCGACGGCTCGGGATACTCCATCAACCTCGGCGCCATCATCCGGCCCATCGACGAGCTCCGTTTGGGCGTGGCTTACAACTCCCCCAAATGGTACCGCATGACGGATTACTACTACGCCTCGGCCCAAAGTTATTCCTCCGCAGACGCCAAGAATCCGCTGATGTCCAGTTCGACGCCGCAAGACAAGGGCTCGTTCAGCTACGCCTTCCGATCGCCAGACCGCTGGATCTTCAGCCTGGCGGGCGTGGTGGGGCAAACGGCCCTTTTGAGCCTGGATTATGAGCTGACCGACTATCGAAAGATGCGCCTCGGGAACCGCGACGACGACACCTATTACAGCGACATCACGCAGCAGGCGGAGCGCGATTTCAAAGTTGGGCAGACGCTCAAGCTGGGCGCCGAATACCGCGTCACACCCCAGTTCTCCGTGCGCGCCGGCTACGTCTGGCAGGCCTCGCCGATGCAGGGACGGCTCACCGCGGGCGGCGAAATCTTCACCTCCGGGACCGTCACCCACTACTCCACCGTCGGCACCGCCAACACCTACACCGTAGGCCTCGGATACCGCTTCACGCCTAACTTTTACGTGGATTTGGCTTGCCTCTACCGCAGCGCCGCGGAGCAGCTGCACCCCTTCTCCGACCTGCCCATCACCGACGCCTCGCGTCACCTCAGCGCCCTCAGCGCGGACGTAGCGTCGACGCAAATCAAGACCACACGCACGCTCCTGACCTTCGGCTATCGCTTCTGAGCCACAAGCCGTTGGTCGCTTTGAGCCGCATCGATTAAACCGCACATAGCGCGCCGCAATGGCGCCTTGAAAACCGTAAGGAGCCGGATGACAACCTCATTCGGCTCCTTTTTTCATTCTGTCACCTCCAGTCTCAAGTCGCAGCGCATCGCCTCTCCCTAACGCCCGTTCCCCTCCAGATACGTATCCCTTCAATACGTAATGCAAAAAAAGCCTCAGGCGGACAGAAAAATCAAGTCGTCGAGGTTCCATAGCTTTAGGAAACGTATCCCTTCAATACGTGATACAAGAAAAGTCTCAGGCGGACGAAAAAATCAACTCGTCGATACCTCATAGCTTCAAGAGATATATCTCTTCAATACGTAATACGAGAAAAAGCCTTAGGCTGACAAAAGAATCAACTCGTCGAGACCTCATAGCTTCAAGAGATATATCTCTTCAATACGTAATACGAGAAAAAGCCTCAGGCGGACAGAAAAATCACTTAGTCTGCATCCAATTACCTGAGGCAAATGAGCTATTTTACCGTCGAGAGCAAAAAGCCTCAGGCAAATTGAAGAATCACACTGGAAAAATCAATTTGCCTGAGGCAATTTCGCGTTTCCAGTGAAGAACATCAATTTGCCTAAGGCGATCTGGAATTTCCAGTGTGATTCTTCAATTTGCCTGAAGCAATTTCGTCTCGCCAGCGTGATTCGACCTTTAGCCTAAGGCAAATTGCTCTCGACAGTGTTATCCTTCAATTTGCCTAAGGCTTTTGAGTCTTACATTTTTCAGATCACACATCGCTCAGCTCATAGCGGATGATATACTCGTCGGCGAGCGTTTGCCTCAGGCTTTTGAGGCTTACATTTTTCAGATTATACATTGCTCAGCGTTCTGCGGACGATTCAACAGTTGAATGTTGTCCACCTTAGGATTTTAAGTCTCACATTTTTCAGATTACACATCGCTCTGCTCATTGCGAACGATATACTCGTTGGCAAGCGTTTGCCTCAGGCTTTTGATTGGTGAACTTTTTCAACGTCAGCATTTTCGAGGCTTTGTATAGATGCTGTTTTTTGATAGTAATACGCGCGATCTTCACGGAGGGTATCTTTTGGAATTGCGATAATGTAATGATCTTTGCAACGAATTTTATTGGATAGCGATTATGATCACAGTTAGTGGACGGGAATTTCGAGCCAATCAGGGAAAATACTTGGATATGGTTATCAACGGCCAAGAGCTCACCCTCAAGCTCCGGGGGAAGGGCGCTTTCAAAATTATACCCGTAAAAGAGGAAGATGATGAGGCCACAATGAGTGAAAAGGAGTTCTATGCCAAGATTGATCACTCATTAAAACAAGCAGAAGAAGGAAGCGTCACGCGGCAACACGACGGAGAGTCGGTTGACGCATTTATCGAACGCCTTTTATGCGTAGATTAGTTTTTGCAGATAACGTCCAAAGAGGTCTAAATTTTCCTCACAAAAAGCGCTGAATGCAATCAAAAAATTGAACGCACTTTTAGAGGAGATCCAATTGCATCCTACCACTGGGACGGGACAAATTGAGCGACTCAAACACTATGGCGAAGAGACGTGGTCGAGGCGAATCAACCATGAGCATCGTATTGTTTATCGTGTGCATGAGGCGTCGGTCGAAGTCCTTATCCTTTCAGTATATGGCCATTACGAATGACCTTAGAGTCTTCGGTGGATAAACAAATGTATTTTGTGGGCAAAATTCACCTTCCGCCTTTGGGCCATTGATCTGAAAATGAAGCCACGGGTTTTGTACAAAATGAGCCGCATTGCGCGCGCGAACGCCGGCCGAGGTTTGGCCAGCAAGGCCTTTCTGCGTTACTTTGCGGCCGTCAAATAACAAAAGAATCCATCTATTAATCCCCCCAAATCCCCCGCTGCCTATTGCAAGACATTACTCTTAAACCAAAACTAAAGACGTAATGAGTAAAATGAAATCGGAGACCGACGAGACGTTGGTTGCGATGTATGCGAACGGGAATAACGACGCTTTCGACGCGCTATTGGAGCGCTATAAACAAACGATCCACTCGTACATTTATTTCAGCGTGCGTGATTATGATTTGACGGAAGATCTCTTTCAAGAGACCTTCATGAAGGTGATCACGACCATCCGCCAAGGGCGATACACCGAATCTGGCCGCTTCAAGGCGTGGATTACGCGTATCGCGCACAACCTCATCATCGATCACTTCCGCCAGGAGCGCAACGAGAACACCATTTCGAACGACGAGGTAGCCGTGGATCTTTTCAACGATATGCGCTTCAGCGACAAGACGATAGAGGAAATGTTGGTCAACAAACAGGTGTTCGAAGACGTCAAGAAGATGATCCGCTTTTTACCCGCTAATCAGCGCGAAGTCTTGGAAATGCGCTACTACGAAGAGCTGAGTTTCAAGGAGATCGCGGCCCGCACAAGCGTCAGCATCAACACGGCCCTCGGCCGCATGCGTTACGCCATCCTGAACATGCGACGGATGATGGCCGAAAACCGCATCGAGCTTTCGCTCTGCTCCTGAGCGCAGCCACAGGCCGGGAAGAAACGCCTTCGTGGCAACACAAAAAAGTCCTGCCGGACGAGAAGAGCCCACTTACTCCTTTCGTCCGACAGGACTTTTTTCGCCTTACCTATTTCGGCCTAAATCAACGTCTTACGGATTCGCCACTCATCCGGGAAGAGATTGTTCGCCCGCGGCCCAAGCTGTTTCATGAATCCCAGCGGCAGGCCGTCGTAGGCGGCCAGAACGTATCCGCGCGGCACATCGGCCGGGAGCGAGAGTGCCTCGCGCCGCAGGTAGCGGAGGGCCTCCAGCCGCGGGAGGTCGACCGTCGCAAACGCCTCCGGACGCAGCGCCGTGCTCAGCGCCAACGCCGCCGATGGCACGGCGTCACGTCCCTTGACCTCACCCAGCGGAACGCCCGCAGTGAGCACATGGACGTGCGCCTCGAGCTCCGTCACCAGGTCGCGAAACGCCCGCGGGAGGGCTCGCACACGTCCGTCCGCCGTGCGTTCCAGAGCGTAATCCTCCGGCGCCGCAAGCCATCCCTTCATCTCCTCGGGCACAGCCGCCGCAGGCTGACGACGTGTCGGCCGCAGACGCGTAGTGCGCAGCGGACCGTCGTCCGATTTTCGGATCACAGCCAACGTAAATCCCTCGCCACGTGTGCGATGGGGCCAAAACCGACAGATGGGCAGCGTCCCCGTCAGTGCACCGCCGACAGCCCACGCCTCGGGCGTATCGACCGGCAGCACCTCGGCGCCGAAGGCGTCCGCGAAGGCGTGGAGATTGTCCTCGTTTTCCTCCGTATTGAATGTGCACGTCGAATAAATGAACAGTCCGCCCGGGCGAAGCGCAGGCCAGACGTCATGCACAATGCGACGCTGCCGAGCGGCGCAGAGCCTCACCGCCTCCAGACTCCACTCCGCCCGCGCCGACGGCGTCTTACGAAACATCCCCTCGCCCGAGCACGGCATATCGGCTACAATGAGGTCGAAACGGTGCGTCAGCCGACCGAAATCTTTCGCGTCAGCCTGGGTCACGACCACGCTCGGGGCGCCCCACTTGGCCATGTTTTCGGCCAAAACGCGACTGCGGCTGCGGATCGTTTCGTTACTTACCAGCAGACTACCCTCGGGCAACGTGCTGATCAGGTGCGTCGACTTGCCACCGGGTGCGGCACAGAGGTCGAGCGCCACGACCGGTCTCGTCACGTAACGGCCGACGGCCCGCTCGAGGAACATAGAGGCAGCCTCCTGAACGTAATAGGCGCCCGCATGGAGCAGCGGATCGAAAGTGAAAGCGGGCCGCTCCGTGAGGTAACGCCCTGTCTCACACCACGGCACACGGTCCCCCACCGGCACCTCTCCTCCGTCCGCCGCCTTCCGAGGGTTCACACGCAAACTGACCGTGGGCGCGCCCTCTAACGCCCGCTCAAAGGTCTCGTAATCGTCGCCCAGCAGCCGGCGCATGCGCCCTTCAAAGACGTTGGGTAAGGACTCTTGACTCATTTTGTCGCTATCAAATGACATTTTGTCCGAACACAAAACGGGGAGAACGAATCGCGTCCGTTCTCCCCGTAACTTTCGGCTATCGATCGATCACTTTCCGATGTTTCCAGCCTGGATCAAATATTCGGCAATTTGCACCGCATTGAGCGCTGCACCCTTCTTGATTTGGTCACTCACAGTCCAGAATATCAAGCCATTCGGGTTAGCGAGGTCCTTGCGTATTCGGCCGACGTAAACCGGATCATGTCCGGCCACGAAGAGTGGCATGGGGTAGTCCTTTTTGGCGGGATCGTCCTGCAACACGATGCCCTTGTCAGCTGCAAACGCCGCGCGCGCCTCTTCGACAGACACGGGCCGCTCCGTCTCTACCCAAATCGCCTCGCTGTGTGCACGCATTACCGGCACCCGCACGCACATGGCGCTCACTTCGACGTCGGAGTGCATGATTTTGCGCGTTTCATGATACATCTTCATCTCCTCCTTCGTATATCCGTTGTCGGTGAAGACGTCGATCTGCGGGATCAAGTTGTAGGCCAGCTGGTAGAAGAATTTCTCCACCACCGGCTCCTCTCCTTGCGCCAACTGCATGTATTGCGTCCGCAACTCGTTCATCGCCTCTGCACCCGCACCACTGGCCGCCTGGTAGGTCGACACATGCACACGCCGAATGTGCGACAGCTTCTCGATCGCATTCAGCGCCACAACCATTTGAATCGTTGAACAGTTCGGGTTGGCAATGATTCCCTTCGGACGTTTGAGCGCATCCTCCGGGTTGATTTCGGGCACTACCAACGGAACGTCCGCATCCATACGGAATGCGCTGGAATTATCGATCATCACCGCACCGTGCTTCGTGATCGTCTCCGCAAAAGCTGTGGACGTTCCTCCTCCAGCCGATACGAAAGCCACGTCGACTCCACGGAAATCGTCGTTATGCTTCAACTCTTTTACTGTGTATGCTTTCCCGCGGAATTTATATTCGCGCCCCGCGCTACGCGACGAACCAAAGAGCACAAGCTCGTCCACCGGGAAGTCTCGTTCTTCGAGTACCCGAAGGAATTCTTGTCCCACTGCGCCACTGGCTCCAACAATTGCCGTTCTCATCTCTTACTCTTTTTACTGATTAGAATATCCGAGGCGTTTAGCCACCTCTGCGTAATAATATCTGCGTTTGAAACGGCCGCAAAGATAGGAAAACAGCAATGCGGCTCTCGCTCCACGACAGCACTCTCGGATGAATCTGTATGGCCTGCATGTATGCAACAAAGGCTCTATGACTCTTCGACATCCCAAAAGACAAGGGCCCGAAGCCTTATTCAGCTCCGAGCCCTTCTGTTCTAAATCTGGAATCTAATCCGTACGATTAACGAACGGCCACCTTATAAGCCTTGCCGTTATTCAGCGATACAACATAGATACCAGCCGGTACAGACACGCTCTTCGTCTCACCTGCAGAGAACGTCAGGCTACGGTTCAACTTACCAAGTACGTTGTACACGTTCGCTCTACCAGAAACAGCTGCTGTAACGTAGAGTTGTCCGTTCTCACTCCATACACGCGTTCCGGCCACTTCAGCGTTAGACTGCGTATAAGAGAGTTTCACTGTCAGGTTCTCCTGAACGCGACGTACAGTATATGTGTATGAACCATCTGCATTTTTCTTCCACAATACACCATTCGCATCGGGAATCACCTTGTCTCGGCTCGTTGTGACATTCGGCACATTGGATCCGGTCGGACGAACAGTAAAGGTGAAATCACTACCACTATTTATCTTGTTCTTGTACGGATCTACCGTTCCACCATCTGCATTCTCAATGGTTACTTCTCGTGTAACCACAGGAGGATTCGGTCGACTTTGTGCTTCAATCACCTGATAGCTTCCACATCCGTTTGGTACTCTTACCAAGACAGGTACATCCCGACCCATATCTGCAATGTCTCGAGCATTCAGATCGACGCCTTCAGACTCACATGGCAACCACGTAGCACCGCGGTCCAAACTGTAGTATGCAGGAGCAACATAGAATACGCTGTCTCCACTATGGATAGAGGTATCCTCCCAGCTTGACCAATACTCGTAAGGATCGCCATTAGCACCGTTTACCAATGCTCCACTCCATTTGAAAGCAAAGCGTCCAGTATCCCGAGGTGAGGGATCTATCTTCTTAGGATTCGTAATCTGGGGAAGGTTGAAGTACTGATACTTGAGTGTATCAACCGTCTCAATGGCACCACCATAAGCTGCACCAGTCCACTTATTGCCTACTTTAACCTGAAGCAGGATATCTCCGAGATAGCCATCACGCAAAGTCGGTTCGCCATCACTCAATCTGAAGTGCTTAAAGTTCAAAGAGATCACAGTCGAGTCCTTAGAGTCCGGCAGTGTAATCGTATCGAACTCCGTATACACCTTGTCTGTAACCGCATTTACAATGTAATGCCGTCCCAGATGGTCTTTCGGCATATCCTTATAAACGATCCGACGATTCTTTCCAGCAGGGATGATAAATGCTGTGTCTACTTGTACCGCACATCCTTCATAAAGACGAATACGAGTGCTATCCAGCCAAGCAGCAGTCGGCTTCCTTGGGCGAGGAGCTGCTGGACGATTCGGAAGATGCCTGATTGTGGTATCATTTCCTCTCATTACCATATCCCACATGGGATTCCACGGCTGACCTGTCAGCTGTGCGCTTGCAACAGATGAAACCCCAACCAGGGCACCCGCTGCCAATAATAACGTAACAATTTTCCTGTTCATATACACACTTGTTTAATGGTTAAAAATTTGACGGCAAAAGTATGCCTTCGGAAGAAAACAAGGAAATTCTCGCACGAAATAATTATCGAAAGCCCTCGATAAGGACACGTAGCAACAAGCACATTCGCACTGCCCGTAATGCCTTTCTACCATTTGCTACATTTGCCGCCCGATCAAAAAATCACCCCAACAAGCAAGGGAAGCCAAGTATATGCCACTCAATCTACAGAAGAATCTGCCGGCCGTAGAGCTACTCAAGACGGAACATATTTTCGTGATGGACTCACTCAGAGCCAACTCGCAAGACATCCGCCCAATACGGGTGGTCGTGCTCAATTTGATGCCACTCAAGATCACCACCGAGACCGATTTGGTGCGGCTGCTGAGCAACACACCGCTACAGGTGGAGCTGGAGCTGATGAAGATCAAGGGCCACACGTCCAAGAACACGCCGGTGGAGCATATGCGCGAGTTCTACCGGGATTTCGACAGTATGCGGAACGAGTTTTACGACGGTATGATCGTCACTGGGGCACCGGTAGAGCGGATGCCATTCGAGGAGGTGAGGTATTGGGACGAGCTGACCGAGATCTTTGATTGGGGACGTACACACGTGACGTCGACCTTCTATATATGCTGGGCAGCACAGGCGGCGTTGTATCACTTCTTCGGCGTACAGAAGCACGACTTACCGAGCTTTGAAAACGATGAAGGGATTTTGGGTGTGCAGCAGGCGGCGTTTTTAGGCGCGATTTGTAAAAACGA
>ERZ772924.254-NODE-254-length-26536-cov-37.755107_pt1 | contig 26536 bp, 24 predicted proteins | sample MGYA00512116_ERZ772924 | MGnify/ENA primary metagenome ERZ772924 (study PRJEB29015, sample SAMEA2737920) | human oral metagenome | biome: human oral; feature: human-associated habitat; material: dental | place: China | collected 2134 ...
GAGACGAGGGCGGTGAGCCTGCCGGGCTCGACGCGCACTCCCGTGGCTGCGTCGGTCAGGGCCGTGGCGGCCCAATCCCGGCGGGGCAGGGCGGGGTCGACGGCCGCGTCGCTCACCAGGTAGTCGGCGCTGAGGATCCGGGAGAGCTTCTTGACGCCCACCCAGGCGCGGGTGCCGTTGTGGACGGTCTCCGACAGGGCGCTCAGGGGCATTTCGAGGTAGGCGGTGAAGCCGTAGAAGGTGACGAGCTCGCCGACGGTCATCCGGCCCGTGTAGGCCATCCACAGCCCTCCGCCGACGACCGCAGCGGTGAACAGTGCCGGGCCGGCGTTCTCGACCGTGTGGAGGGCGGCCCGGAACCGCGCCGCCCGGATGCCCGCCTCCTGCACTTTGAGGGACTGGGCGCGGTATCGCTCGTTGTAGACGTCCTCGCCGCCCACGCCGCGCATCACTCGCAGCCCGGCCACTCCGTCGGTGGCCAGGGACGTGAGGATCCCCTGTTCTTCGCGCTGTTCGGCCAGGCGTTTCTGGAGCGGTCTGATGATCCAGGAGACGAGGGCCATGACCAGGGGCATCCCCACCGCGACGAACAGACCCAGCGGCGCCGACGTGCGGAGCATGAGCGCGGTGACGACCACGAAGGCGACGGACGATCCGATGGCCTCGGGGACGAAGGCGATGAGGGCGCCGAGCCGGTCGGGGTCCTGTGTGATCGCGGCGACGATGTCACCCGAGGGCACGTCCCGTCCGACGTCGGTGCGCCGCCCGAAGACAACCCGGGTGAGCCGACGGGCCGGGCTCCATGCGCTGCGCATCCACAGCATGACGGCACAGAGGTCGGCCATGCCCATCAGGCACAGGTAGAGGACCAGCCCCGAGTACCACAGGACCCCCGGCAGGATGGCGCGGGTGAGGCCGGCCTGGATGCCCGAATCGAGCATGCTCCCCACGGTCCACGGCAGTAGCGCGAGGGCGACGTAGCTCAGGCAGCTCACCAGGGAGTAGGCGGCGAGGATCTTCCAGTTGTCGCGGAAGGCCTTGCCCATGATCGCTCCCGGCGCGGCCGGGATGCGGTCCGGCTCCCCCACGGGTTCGCGCATCCACGCGGGCCACTTGCGCGGTTCGCGGACCAGGCGGATCCTTGCCGCGTGCGAGTCGGAGGGAGCCTCGTCGTCGAGATGCTCGGGTGCGCCGGTGTTCCCTGTGTCCGTTGAGGCCGTGGCCATTGAGGCGCGGGCGCGCCCGCGGGAAGGCCGGGCATACGCGTGAGGGGCGTGAGAGGATTGTGAAGATTTGTGTGACATGATCTGCTTTCCGGCGGCAGGGCGCGCCGAGATGAACCTTGCTTGCGGGCATGGCGATCGATCGGGGTGCCACGCTGCTGTGCACGGCATGCCCCGGGCTCAGTTACAGATCTTCATGGAGTGAGGTTAACACCCCGAGCGCCCGTGGCGAAATCGCTCTGAATGCCCTGGACGACGCCGTCCACAGCTAGGACCCCGAGGGGAGAAATCCAGGCTTCTCGAAAGCGCCGACGAGCCAGACCGGTAGCGCCCCGCGACGCCCGCGGAGATATCGACACGGCTCCCGGCGACGGCTTATGCCGGCGTTAACGCCCCGATGCCCGCAGCACCCCGATGCCCGCGGAAAAATAACGATCCCGCCTCCCATCCGGTCTCCAGGGCGGGCGGTGGCCGCAGCCGGGGCGGGCGCCTCCACACACCGAACGTGCGAATGGCCGTTTTCGGAGGTGAGACGGGCGCCTTTCCGGAACTTCCCGTTCGATCGTGCGGGGGAGCCAAGGGATGGGCGGTGTGGAATATGCTTGGGGCCATGGCGAGTGAGTCGGTCGCGGCGGTGGATCTGTTCTGCGGAGCGGGGGGTTTGTCGTGCGGGTTGCAGCAGGCGGGCATCAAGGTCGTCGCGGGAGTCGACGTCGATCCATCCTGCCGGTGGCCCTTCGAACGCAATATCGGAGCGCGCTTCGTCCACGAGTCGGTCCGCGAGGTCACTGGGTCGGACCTGGACGGCCTGTGGGGAAGTGACGGCTCTCATCGGCTCCTGGCGGGCTGCGCGCCGTGTCAGCCGTTCTCGTCGCAGCGGAGGGGGGCTGATTCGAAGTCCCACGAGGCCTGGGACCTGCTCTTGGAGTTCGGGCGCCTGGTGGCCGAGTCCCGTCCGGACTTCGTGACGATGGAGAACGTCGTTCCGCTCAAGTCCGCTCCCGTGTTCGGCCAGTTCCTGGGAGGGCTGGCCCACCTGGGGTACTTCATCGACTTCAAAGCAGTCCGGGGCGTCGACCACGGCCTGCCCCAGACACGGCGCAGGCTCGTGCTCATCGCCTCGTTGGACGGCTTCGTGCCGATCCCAGACCGCACGGTCCCCGAAGGGCGGGTGTCCACGGTACGCGACGCAATCGCCGGTCTGCCCCCGCTGGCGGCCGGTCAAACCGATCCGGACGACCCCCTGCACTGCGCACGCTCTCTGACGCCGATCAATCTGCGGCGGCGGGCCGCCTCCCGTCCAGGCGGGACGTGGCGGGACTGGCCTGAAGAGCTGCGCGCCGCCTGTCACCGGCGCGCGACCGGGTCGAGCTTCCAGTCCTTCTACGGCGTCATGGAGTGGGATGCGCCCTCCCCGACGATCACGACCCAATACCACAACTACGGCAGCGGCCGGTTCGGCCACCCCGAGCAGATGCGCACGATCACCCCGCGCGAGGCGGCACTGCTGCAAGGCTTCCCGCCCGACTACCAGTTCCTGCCCCCCGGCGTGCCCGTTCGCTTCACCACCTTGGGGAAGATGATCGGCAACGCCGTCCCCCCCGCCTTCGGCGCCCTCGTCGGGCGCGCGATCCTAGATGCGGTGGCCTGTCCCACACACTAGACTGAGGGCAACTCACCTTCCCGAGAGGAATCAGACAATGCCCAGCCCGTTCACCTTCGAGTTCTCCCTGACCGTCCTGAACCATCTGGGGCGTCAGCTCTATCGCAACTTCATTACAGTCATCGGGGAAGCCATCTCCAATGCTTGGGATGCTGACGCAACTAACGTATGGATTAATATCGATCACAGTCAAGGAACCATGAAAATCCGCGATGACGGTATCGGAATGACTCATGACGATATTCAAGACAAATTCTTGAAAATAGGATACTCAAAACGTAAAAATGGCGACACTATGACATCTCTGAGAAATAGACCATTTATTGGTGCAAAAGGAATTGGTAAACTTGCTCTTCTTTCCTGTGCAGATACTGTAACAATTGTATCTCGAACAACAACTAGTCAATCGGAAGGATGCGTTATAGATAATCGTGATATTGATCGAGCTATTAAAGAAGACAAAACAACTCAAGAAGTAACTCTTATACCACCTGATAAAAATGCTCTTGAATATTTGAATAACCAAAAACATGGAACGATATTAATATTCAACAATGTGCGTATGTCGAATTCAACAGACGATTTCTTACGGAAGTCGCTGGCACTTTTCTTTCGATTCACTTTAATAGATTCTGACTTTATCATCCATTTCAATGGTGAAAAGATCACAGTCGGCAATGCTGGAGATCTTGCAAGGAAAACTCAGTATTTATGGAAACTTGGCGAAAATTTCGACGATCCTTTTCTTAAAATGATAAATGTTAATCATAAGAAAGTTATTAATACAAATGATGTAGAAGGATTTTTGGCAACGGTAATAAAACCTCGTGATCTTATCGTACTTGGCGCAAAACAAAAGGTGAGTGTTGATCTTTTTGTCAATGGACGTTTAAGAGAACGCAATATTTTGTCACATCGTCCTAGTGCTAGAATTCCCGCTCAGTACATTTATGGTCAGATTCACTTTGATAATCTTGATATGACAACCAACGATCCTTTTACATCAAGTCGTGAAGCTGTAATGGAAGATAATGAACCATTTAAAGAATTACTTGATTATATTGAAGAATTAACCAAAGAAATTTTCGATGAATGGGATCGATGGCGCTTAGAAGATAAAGAAGAAGGCGATAACGAAAATAAACGTATGAGTAAGAAAAATCGTGCAGCAAGACAATTTATTAACGAGCAAATAATTGAGCTTTTTCCGCAAATCGATGGTAAAAAACCTAAAAGTACATTTGATCATCTTCTTGACGAAGCTAAGCATGGACTTACGAATTCTTTGGATGACTACGGTCATTTTTACATACTTGAAAATTTAATGCGGCAAATAGCAACGAAATACAATATGAAACTTTCAAACACGGATAAGAAAATAGTTAAAAACCTCCAGGATCGTTCCTGTAAAGAATTTGGTAATTCTGGTTTGAATAAGCGTTGTCGTTCAAATGAAGAAGATTTATGGTATTTAGGCATTGTTGATCTCCTCAAAATAGTTGAAAGTGAACATAAACCTCCGAATGGTCGCAGTCCACTTCAAGCTCAAGCGGATCTCGTTCGTTATTTACGTAATATCGTCATGCATACTGCACTTTTGACTGATTACGGAAGAAAAAAACTTGAAGCACATATCAAATCGGTTTCTGGAATACTCGAGTCAATAGTCACTGAAGAAGAATACAAAAATAAAAATATTAAAGAATAAAAAAATTATACTAATAAACCCGCACTTAATGATATGTCAGAGACAAATAGAAAATCTTGGGCATCGAGCGAGCAGACTCGACGGTCAATGAAGGCCAATCGGTCGCGCGATACGAAGCCGGAAATGGCCGTGCGGCGTCTGCTGCACGCCCATGGGCTGCGTTATCGGGTCGACGCCCGCCCCCTTCCCGACCTGCGCCGCAGGGCCGACATCGTCTTCACACGCCTCAAGATCGCCGTGTTCATCGACGGCTGCTTCTGGCACGGCTGCCCCGAGCACGGCACTACGACGCCCAAGTCCCATCCCGACTACTGGCAGGAGAAGATCGTGCGCAACCGTGAGCGCGACGCCGAGACGAACCGGGCACTGGTCGACGCCGGGTGGGTTGTGCTGCGCTACTGGGAGCATGAAGGAGCGCAGGAGGTCGCGGAGGCGATCGAGGCGACGGTCAAGTCCACACGAGACGGCTAGCGGGAGTCCACGGGGCCTTCGCCGAGCGGCGCCGCCCGGCACGCCGCCGATTTCGTCTCCTATGGGGCCAGAGCGAGAAGCTTCTCAAAAACCAAATGATGTCGGCGAAGCCCCTCGTTGGATCGTCGAGAAGCTCAGCGAAGGCGCCTTCGAGGGGAAGTCGAGGCCGCCTGAATCCTCTTCACCACAGTTTCTCCCTGTCCAGCGTTTTCACAGCGCCTTGCCCCGTGCGCAATCGGCTGTTCTCACGGCCGTCGGGCACGGGGCATCGGGGCTTGTCGCTACGGCGTATCCGTTTCAGCCCCCGCCGCCCTCTCGCTCCTTGCGGGGCCGGCCTCGCCCTCGCATGGGTCCGGCGTGGGGATCCCTGCCGGCCTTGGCGAGGGCGCGGCGCAGGATGATCTCGATCTGGGCGTTGATCGAGCGCAGATCGTCGGCAGCCCATTTGGAGATGGCTGCGTGGACTGCCGGGTCCAGCCTGAGCAGGACCTGCTTGCGCCTGCTGTTGTCCGCCATCGTCATTCAGGCGTACAGGGAGCCGGTGTTGACCACGGGCTGGGTACGCTGGTCGGAGCACAGGACCACCAGCAGGTTCGAGACCATCTGCGCTCGGCGCTCGTCGTCCATGGCGACGATGTCGCCGTCCTCCAGGCGCCTGAGCGCCTGGTCCACCATGGTGACCGCGCCTTCCACGATCTGCTCGCGGGCGGCGATGACGGCTCCGGCCTGCTGGCGTTGGAGCATGGCCTGGGCGATCTCGGGCGCGTAGGCCAGGGAGGAGATGCGGACCTCGATGATCTCCAGCCCGGCCAGCGCCACGCGGGCGGCGACTTCCTCGGCCAGCTCGGAGGAGACCAGGTCGGTGCCCCCGCGCAGGGATGTCACGCCGGGCCCCGGCTCGTCGTAGGGGTGGGTCGTGGCGACGTGGCGCAGCGCGGATTCGGCCTGAGCCTCGATGAATTCCTGGTAGTCCTCGACGGCGAAGACGGCCCGGGCGGTGTCGGCCACCTGCCACACGACGATCGCGGCGATGTTCACCGGGTTTCCGTCGAGGTCGTTGACCTTGAGCTCGTGGGTCTCGAAATTGTGGACCTTGATGGAGACTTTCTTGCCGAGCGTGAGCGGGGGGACGAGTATCAGCCCGGTGCGCCGGGCGGTGCCGACGTACTTGCCGAAGAACTGGCGCACGCTCGTCTCGCCCGGCGAGACGATGGCCAGGGAGGTGGCCAGGAGCGAAGCGATCACCACGCCGATCGTCCCGACGACGATGCGCAGCACGGCCAGCGGACCACCCGCCTTCACGGCGATGGCCCCCGTCACGATCAACACGATGGAACCGGCCACGGCCGCCAGCAGGAGCGCGGCGACCAAGAAGGCGGCGCTCGATCCGGATGACCGGACGTGCGTCTCGGTGATGTCGACCCGAGCGGGATTCTTGGCGCCGTGCTCATTCGGGTCGATGAGTTCGTTCGGATGGACCGGACTCTGGGCGGCCGGGCGGGGTCGGGTCGCCGATTCGTCGTCGGTGGCGGGCATCGTGATCTCCTTTCGGCGTCGGCGTGCGGGAGGGTCTCTCCCTCTCGGAGAAGCGCACCGGCGCTATCAATATGATAGCTATTTTTTGAGAAGCCGCAATCCTCGAGTTCACGGCGGCCGAGATCGACGGGCCGCCATGCCGCGGTAGCCGCTGCGCGAAGACCGGGACCGCACTCGCCGCGCACCGGCGTGCGTATCCGCCCGGTCCGCTCAGGCCGCCTCGGTGAAGGCGGTTCCGTCCCCAGGCTCATCGGTTCGCTGCCTGCCTCACCGGGAACTGGGCGTGCGGCCCGCGTCCCCGGCGAAGGTCCGCCGGGCAAAGAAAAAGGATGCATCGGAGAGTGGATGCATCCGTACTGTGGTGCTCAAGGGGGGAGTTGAACCCCCAAACCATAAAGAAGGGGCATCCTCCATGAAATCTTTTATTCACAATGAAAACTAGAACGCGGATCGTTCTAGTTTGCGGCGAATGCCCTTGTTGCGCCCTTGTTGAGATCAAGCCGCGCCATGCTCCGCACACTCAACAGGCATGAACAGCGCTACGAAGATCGAATCTATTGAATCTACCGGCCGTCAAGCCGTCACCCGGACACAAGCCGCTCGCCTCCTAGGAGTCGACCGGGAAGGCCGTGTGCACGCTCAGTGTGTGCGCGACTCCCCGACGCCAGAATCGGCAGACCCAGGAGTGGGACGACGACGGCGAACCCGTCTGGTTGAAGATCGACTTTTGGGACGGCGACGCCGAGACCGTCGCCGACGCGGTCAAGCGCGGCAACCGCGTCAGCCTCGCCGGCACCCTCGCTGTCGACGCTTGGACGGGGCAGGACGGGCAGCGCCACGAGAGCCTCGTGCTCCGCCACCCAAGGTTCCTGGGCATCGTCCCCAAACCGAGAAACACTCGCGAGAGCACACAGAAGCCAGCCTCGAAGGCGCACAGGCCCGAACCCTACCCGGTAGCACCCAGCCCGAGAACGCGGCCCAGAACGGCACACAGCAGCTCCCCGGATCGTGGGGCCCGCAGGGCACCCAATCCCAAGCACCGTTCTAGACCAGTGAATCGAACTTAAGCTCGACTATAAAAGTTAGTCATCTTTAAACAGGAAAGAAACTACGATGAAAATAACGAAACCTAGTCCCCCGACCTCAACGTGCCCCGCCGAGCGGAAGGGCGCCGAATGATCACGATCAACTAGACACGCGCCGAGCTTCGTCTCGCAGTCAGGAACGAAAAGGCCCAACTTAAACATGCGCTCGACGTCGCCAAGCGCGCTCTCGAAATCTTCGACGAGTACGAAAAGCTTGTACGGCGAGTGCTTAACCTGCAAGTCCCCAGTGGCATGCCCAAGTATGTCTATGAGCAGTGCGACCTTGGCATTCTCGGCGACGTGGCCGATCTCCAGCGAGAGTACAGGAGGAAGATCTGATCCGCGCCCAGGATCACCCGGTCACGGCTTGTTGTGCACACAAGAGGTTTGCCGGTGCCAGCGCTTCAATAGAAGTCGGCGGTTTCGAGCAAGCGCCGCACCCTTTTTGAGACCCAAGTGTGGTATGCTTCATACGCTTCACAGAAGCATTCTCACCATCATATATCTTCAAAGGAGCAGAAGATGGCCAAGTCCGTTTTCTATTCATTTCACTACGATCGGGACTGCTGTCGCGTCCAACTAGTCAGAAATATCAACGCGCTCGAGGGCAAGCCCGTACTCAATGCACAAGATTGGGAGGAGGTTCGCCGTCAGAGCGACCAAACCATCAAGAACTGGATCGACAAGCAGATGAACTACAAGAAGGCCGTTATTGTCTTGATTGGAGCCGAAACGGCCAAGCGCACATGGGTCCAATACGAGATTGAGCACGCCTTGGAGATCAAGAAGCCTCTGCTTGGCATCAGAATTCACGGGCTTGCCTCGCTCAGCGACGGAGCGGACAAGGAAGGCCCCAATCCTTTTGATGGCTACAGCCCCCGCATCCCAGTGTTTGACCCAACTGTTAGAAAGTCGGGAAAGATTGACACTGACGCCACCTATAAAAAGTTGGAAGACAATCTTTTAGATTGGTCGTCGAAAGGTGTCACTCGTTGATGATTAACGGGCTTGTGTGTCCGTTCTGCGGGATCGTGGAGCGTGATGACCCAGACGTGCGAGAGGTCTGGCGGGATGAGCACGCCGTTGCTTTCTTCCCGACCGAACCGGCCACTTTGGGGCACACGCTCCTGATCCCGCGTCTCCACGTGCCGGACATCTGGCAGCTTCCAGACAAGCTCGCGGCCCATCTGGGCAAAGTAGGCGTCAGACTGGCCGCAGCCATCAGGAAGGCCGTGGCGCCGGAAGGATTGAATGTCATTCAGTCCAACGGCGCCGCGGCCACGCAGACCGTCGGCCATTTTCACATTCATTTCGTCCCACGCTGGAAGACCGACGCATTCGGCCCCATCTGGCCCTCGGAGACCGACTACAGCGAAAGGCAGAAAGACGAGACGTGGGGACGCGTGAAGGCAGCCTGCACGACTATCAAGATCCCCCGATGAACGAGTCCCCTGTTTACGGGTATGGTCCTGAGGATCGGCGCAAACACCTCGAGTTTATCCAAGCGATCATTGCGAGGATGTCGGCGGCCTCAGCAAGCGCCAAAGGCTGGCTTCTTCCCGTCGTGACAGCCGCCTATGGGTACGCCCTGACAAAAGACTCGTGGCCGATGGCACTTCTTGGACTAGGGGCTAGCGCGATGTTTGCATTCATAGACGCGCACTATCTTGACGAGGAGAAGAAGTACCGGCGGTTGTACAACGCCGTCGCGGGCGGAGAACAGCAGATCCCTCCCTTCTCGCTCGACCCTTCACAAGCCGACCGACCACTACCCAAACAGCAGGACGCAGCCCTGCCTCCCGGAAGACTTCGAAGGCTCCTGAAATGGGCATGGAAGGCGGTCAAAAAGGCGGTGCGTCACATCGTTCCGCGCTGCATTCGTCGCAGGGTTGAAAACTGGATGCCGGAAAAGACTGTCTGGTGTTCTTGGTCGATACTTCCTTTCTACGCAGGGTTCATCGCAACGGGACTCGCCATCTACTTTTTTAAATGCAATTAAAATCGCAAAAGAAGCTAAACACGTTTTAGTCCATGCAGGAACAGGCACTCTTCTTGCGGAAATAAAGACAATCGGCACAAGACAACACTCGCACGATGATTGCTTTTCCATTCGGGAGACGCGCACCGATAAGAAGGAACGACACACAATAAAAGTGAACGTTCGCTATCCAAGCTGCCCGACGGAAAGTTTTGCCATGTATGATGAAGACGCGTGTGACGTCGGTTTCTGCTCAAGGTGTGGAGCCCTGCTCGCGAGCGAACCTCCAACCGCTGTGCATTGCTGGGATTGCTTGGCGCAGGACAAGACCGTCTGAAGCCAAAGCGACTTAAACTCTCGTCGCTACTGACAAGCAGCCCTTTCAATCAGATGCGTCTGGTTGGAAGGGCTGTTTCCGTCTAGTCACATCGCCTAGTTCTCTTGCCCTTGTCTGTACCCTTGTTCGGACGAGACTTTGCATGCGTGTCTATGCTCGGACATGTAGCCTCGTGTCGGCATCCATTTTCCAATCTTCGCGTATTACAGCGGAAAAATGGATCGTCAGGCAGTATTGTGTATGCACATGTCGGTGCTCAAGGGGGGAGTTGAACCCCCACGCCCTTTCGGGCACACGGACCTGAACCGTGCGCGTCTGCCTATTCCGCCACTTGAGCGTGCGCTGTCAGCGGCTTACAGCATATTAGCCGTGGAGCGACTTTCCAAGTCGAAGCGCTGTGAAGCCGACGACGCCCCCTGCGCCGCACCCACCTCCCATAACCGCCGGCATCTGCGGAGGCGTAGAGCATAGCGCCCGCGTGGAGCCGAGCCGCTGACGATCAGCGATGTTCACCATGAGAGTCCGGGATGCCTCCCGGAGAGAAACCCCTGTATCGTAAAGGCAGTACGCCGTACGTGAGACCTCCGTGACGGTGTCCCGCGCGTTCCCTGCAGGGCCGACTGGCCTGTCGGGCGCCGGAGACGCTGGCGCCTTGGGAGTTGAAGTTCATCGGCGCGGACAAAGCGGCTAGAGTAGCCGAGCCGAAAGCTGTCGGCGCGGCCGAGACGGTTAGGGAGGTGTCCAGTGGGCGCATTCGACAAGTTCGAAAGAGGCGTGGAAAACGCCGTGGCCTCGGTCTTCTCGCGCGCTTTCCATTCGGAGCTCAAACCCGTGGAGATCACGTCCGCGGTCAAGAAGGCGATGGACGAGAACGCCTCGACCATGACTCGTCAGCGCACCATCGGTCCCAACGACTTCACGGTGAATCTCTCCCCCCGGGATCGCGAGCGCCTGGCCCAGTGGAGCGAGGACTCGCTGGCCGAAGAGATCGCGGGGACGGTCACCGCGTACGCCTCGGAGCAGGACTACACGCTCCTGGGTCCCATTCGCATACGGTTCGCGACCAAGAGCGAGCTGAAGCCGAGCAGTCTCCAGGTGGAAGCCTCGATCAAAAGGGGGGCGGCCGCTCCGGTCACGTCGAGTACCGCATCGGGTCACCCGATCATCCAGGTCGGGCAGGACCGCTACCTGCTGACCGGGTCGGTCACGGTGATCGGACGCGGTTCGGAATGCGACATCACGGTGGACGACACCGGCATATCGCGTCGGCATCTCGAACTGCGGGTGACGCCTCGCGGCGTCATCGCAACGGATCTCGGCTCCACGAACGGCAGTTTCGTCGAGGGCCATCGAATCACCGCGGCCACGCTGGTGGATGGGAACACCATCACCATCGGCCGCACTAACATCATGTTCTGGAATTCTACGGGGCTCGCATGAGCGCACTTGTCTTTACACTTTTGAGAATCGGCTTCCTCGCCCTCCTGTGGATCTTCGTGTTAGCGGTCCTCATGACGTTGCGCCGCGACGTCTACGGCACGCAGGTGAAGAATCGCGGAGTGGCTTCCTCCTCTTCCCCGCCGCAGCAGAGGTCTCGCCGTAAGGCGACGCAGGCGAAGTCGTCGTCTCAGCACGAGCAGCAGGCGGGCCCTACACAGCCGACTCTGCTCACGGTGACGGCCGGTCCCCTCGCGGGGACGACGCTGCCTTTGGGCAGCGCCCAGATCATCGTCGGGCGCTCGCCGGATTCCGCGCTGGTGCTCGACGACACCTACTCGTCGGCCCGCCACGCGCGCTTCTACCAGTCGGACGGCGCCTGGTGGGTTGAGGATCTGGACTCGACGAACGGCACGTACGTAGGGGGGCAGCGCATCAGCACGCCGCGGCAGATCGCGCCGGGAATCCCCGTGGTCATCGGGAGAACGACGATGGAGCTGCGCTGATGGGAATCCAACTTCGTTTCGCGGCGTATTCGGACGTCGGCCTCGTCCGCTCGAACAATCAGGACGGCGGCTACGCCTCCCCCAACCTCCTCGTGCTCGCCGATGGAATGGGCGGAGCCGCTGCAGGAGACGTCGCCTCCTCGGTGACGGTCGGGCACCTGGCGGCCCTCGACGACGACGTGTACGGCGCCGACGATCTGCTCCCCGTCTTGCGCAAGTCGGTCAACGAGGCGCACGTCGACCTCGTCGAACGGGCTGAGAACGACCCGAATCTGGCCGGGATGGGCACGACGTGCATCGCCCTGCTCCGCTCGTCGAACAAGCTCGCCATGGTTCACATCGGCGATTCGCGGGCCTACCTCCTGCGCGACGGCAAGCTCACGCAGGTGACCCACGACCACACCCTCGTCCAGTTCCTCGTCGACCACGGCCAGCTCACGCCCGAGGAGGCCGAACACCACCCCAAGCGGAACGTCATCATGCGGGCCCTGGGCGACACCCCGGGCGACGTCGAACTCGACGAGTCCGTGCGCGAGGCGATGCCCGGCGACCGCTGGCTGCTGTGTTCGGACGGGCTGTTCGGCGTGGTCGCCCACGAGACGATCGAGGAGACCCTCAGCCGGAAGAATCTCAACGCGGCGGGGGAGAAGCTCATCGAACTGGCTCTGGCCGGCGGCGCACCCGACAACGTCACGGTGGTGCTGGCCGAAGTGGTCGACGATTCGGACACCGGGTCGATCCAGCGCAGCCAGCAGCCGATCGTCGTCGGCTCGGCGGCCGTCGACCATCGGCGCCCCTCCCGCGGCGGGAAGTCCGCGGCGGCGAAGGCGGCCGCCCTGCCCCCGGCGTCGGCGGACTCCCCGGACACCGGCCAGAGCCAGGACCAGAGTCAGGACGAGGCGGCTGCACCGGAGGGGGCCGAGCGCCGCCGTTCGCGGGTTCTGCCCAGAGTAGCGGTCCTCTTCGGCGTTCTGGCGATAATCGGCGCCGTGCTCTTCGGTGCCTACACGTGGACGCAGTCGCGATACTACGTGGCCTCCCACAACGGCCGCGTGACGATCTACCGGGGCATCTCCCAGTCGCTGGGACCCATCAAGCTCTCCCACATCCAGGAGGAGACGGACATCAAGGTGGGCGACCTGCAGCCGGTCGCCCGCGAACGCCTGGAAGCCAACATCTCCCGGGGTTCCCTGGAGGAGGCCCGCAAGGTGATCTCGAATCTGAGGGAGGAGATGGCCACACCGTCCACGAATCCCTCCACTGCGCCGAATGCGCCCGCGCCGGCTCCAGGCTCGCCGGCTCCGGCTCCCTCCCCCACAGCGGCGCCGGGCGCCGCGCAGGCGCCTGACGGCGCCGCATCGAACGGAGCGGTGTGATGAGCGTTGTAACCCAGACGTCGCCGCGGACGGGTCGTTTCTCCGAGGCGGCTCTTCTCATCATCTCCGTCGGCATCGGAGTCGGCGCCTTCTGCCTGGCCCACCTGGGAGCGGAGGAAGGCGGACTCCCATCGTCCCTCCCCGTGATCCTGGTGGGGTCGGTGGCGATCGCCATCGTCGGGCACATGGTGATCCGCCATTTCGCCAGCTACGCCGATCCCGTGCTCTTCCCCAGCGCTCTGGCCCTCAACGGCCTGGGTCTGGCGATGATCTACCGCATCGACATGGCGTCCGGAACCGATCAGGTCAAGAACCAGCTCGTTCTGACGGTCGCCGCGATCGTCTTGATGGTCATCACCGTCGTGGCCTTGCGCAATCACCGGGCCTTGAGGCGGTACACGTGGACGTCCCTCTTCGTGGGAATCGGGCTTCTGCTCCTGCCCATGGTCCCGGGGCTGGGCAGGACGATCAACGGCGCGCGCATCTGGATCCGCCTGGTGGGTTTCTCCTTTCAGCCCGCCGAGTTCGCGAAGATCTGCTTCGCCGTCTTCTTCGCCGGATACCTCGTCTCGGAGCGGGACAACCTTTCCCTGGCGGGGCCTAAATTCCTGGGGATGCGCCTGCCCCTGGCGCGTCACTTCGTCCCCATCCTCACGGCCTGGGCCATCTGCATGGGGGTCCTCGTCATGGAGCGCGACTTCGGCACGGCCATCCTCTTCTTCGGCCTGTTCGTGGGGATGCTCTACGTGGCGACGGAGCGCATCTCGTGGATCGTCATCGGCGGCCTCCTCGCGACGGTCGGCGTCGCGTTGATCTACCAGGTGACCCCGCACATCCAGGCGCGGTTCGTCATATGGCTCCACGCCCTGGACTCCAACGTGTACAACGACAAGCACGGTTCCTATCAGATCGTCCAAGGCCTGTTCGGAATGGGGTCGGGGGGCCTGTTCGGCACAGGACTGGGCCAGGGGTACCCCACCAAGGTCTATGCGGCCAACTCCGATTTCATCGTCGCCTCCTTCGGCGAGGAGATCGGCCTGATCGGGCTGCTGGCCCTGCTGTGCATCTACCTGATGATCATCGTCCGCGGCCTGCGCACCGCGATCGTCCTGCGCGACGGCTTCGGCAAACTGCTCGTCACCGGGCTGGCCTTCACGATCGCGCTCCAGTGCTTCGTGGTCGTCGGCGGCGTCACACGGGTCATCCCCCTGACGGGTCTGGCGATGCCTTTCCTCGCCCACGGCGGGTCGGCTCTGCTGGCCAACTGGACGATCATCGGGATCCTCATCCGGATCTCGGACGTCGCGCGCAGGCCCGCGGCCGCCGATCCCTTGCCTCCTGAGGACGTCCTCAACGTCATTCCGGCTTTGGAGAAGGAAACCGGCTCTCAGACGGCGAATGATTCCACTAAAACACAGGTGGTGAAGCTATGAACCGGCCGATTCGTTTGCTTGCAACACTCGTCTTCGCCATGTTCCTCTCCCTCATGGCGATGGCGACGTACATCCAGTTCTTCCAGGCGCCCTCCCTCAACGCGGATTCACGCAACGTGCGGTCGATGTACCGCCAGTACAAGGTGAAAAGGGGACCGATCATCGTGAACGGAGACGATATCGTCTCCTCCTCCCCCTCCAAAGACGAAAAGGATCACCACAAGTTCCAGCGCAAGTACAAGGACGGGTCGACCTACGCCCACGTCACCGGGTACATGTCGACGGTCTTCAACTCGACGACCGGGATCGAGAAGGCCGAGAACGGCGTGCTCGCCGGTTCGTCGGATTCCCTAGCGTCTCAGCGTTTCCAGGAGCTCATCTCCGGGGAGGAACAGCGCGGCGGCGGAGTGGAGCTGACGATCGACCCAGCCACGCAGAAGGCCGCGGTCAAAGCCCTCAACGGCCAGCGGGGCTCGGTCGTCGCCCTCGATCCGAAGACGGGGGCGATCCTCGCGCAAGTCTCCCTTCCCAGCTACGATCCCAACAAGCTGGCCTCCCACGACCGGGAGTCGGTCCAGAAGGCCTGGAACAAGCTCGCGCAGAACAAGGAGAAGCCCCTGATCAACCGGGCCATCGCGGGCGAACAGTACGCCCCCGGCTCGACGTTCAAGATGCTCACGGCTACGGCCATGCTGGAGAACTCCGGCCTCACGCCGGATTCGACCGTCGATGCGCCGAACAGCTACACGCCTCCCGGGACGTCGCACTCGATCCAGAACCCGGGCGAGCGTCCCTGCGGCGACGGCTCGGGCCGGGTAACCCTGCGCGAGGCCTTCATCGAGTCGTGCAACACGCCGTTCGCCAAGGGCGGGGTCTCCGTGGGCGCGGACAAGATGGTCGAGCAGGGGAAGAAATTCGGGTTCGGCACCACTTTCGAGACACCGCAACGGGTTCTCGCCTCGCGCTTCCCGAAGCCGGGTTCGACCGCGGCGCTGGCGATGGACAGTTTCGGGCAACGCGACATCCGGGTCACCCCCCTGCAGATGGCGATGATCGGCGGAGGGATCGCGAACGACGGAGTCGTCATGGAGCCCCACGTCATCAAACGAACTCTCACGTCCGATTTGGAGACCGTCTCTAAAACGAAGCCCAAGCAATTCAGCAGGGCGATGAGCGATAAGACGGCGAAGTACATGCAGGAGATGATGGTTGCCGACGTCACTTCGGGGACTGGACACCGCGCCGCCATCAGAGGAGTGTCAGTAGCGGGTAAGACGGGTACGGCGGAGATCAGCGCCTCGACTCCACCTCACGTGTGGTTCGTTGGCTTCGCACCGGCCAACGATCCCAAGATCGTCGTGGCCGTGATCGTTGAGAATTCTGGCAATGCGGGATGGAATGGCGACGGCGGGTCCGTGGCCGCCCCTATTGCCCGGGAGGTAATGAAAGCCAAGTTGGGAGTGTCATGAGCACGCAATACGACACGTTCGACACGAGGGACAGGTGACAGACGTGAGCAACGTTCCCCGTGTCTTGGGCAACCGCTACGAGATAGGCGATCTCATCGGCCGTGGCGGTATGGCGCAGGTCCACCTGGGTTACGACACCCGGTTGTCTCGCACGGTCGCCATCAAGGTACTGCGAACGGATCTGGCTGCAGACCCGATGTTCCTCGCTCGCTTCCGTCGCGAAGCCCAGTCGGCCGCAGCGCTGAACCATCCGTCGATCGTCTCCGTCTACGACACCGGCGAAGAAACCATGGACACCCCGACGGGCCAGCAGATCTCCCTGCCGTACATCGTCATGGAGTACGTGCGGGGGCGCACCGTCGCGGCGTTGTTGAGCGACGGTGAGCCCGTGCCGCTCAACGACGCCGTCCAGATCGTCGTCGGGGTGCTCTCCGCGCTGGAGTACTCTCACCACGAGGGCATCATCCATCGGGACATCAAACCCGGCAACGTCATGATCACGCCGGACGGCAAGATCAAGGTGATGGACTTCGGAATCGCCCGCGCCATCGCGGATTCGGCTGCGACGATGACGCAGACGAACTCGGTGGTCGGCACGGCCCAGTACCTGTCCCCCGAGCAGGCCAGGGGCGAGGTGGTCGACACCCGCTCGGACCTGTACTCGACCGGATGCCTGCTGTACGAGCTGCTCACCGGCAAACCGCCCTTCACAGGCGATTCCGCTGTGGCGGTGGCGTATCAGCACGTCTCGGAGACCCCGAAGCTGGCCTCGGAGGTCCATCCCGAGATCTCCGAGGAGATCGACCGGGTCGTGATGAAGTCGCTGGCCAAGCGCCGCGAGGACCGCTACCAGAACGCGGCCGAGTTCCGCAACGATCTTCTGGCGGCCGCACGGGGGGAAGGGGTCAACGCCCCCGCCGCCACGGCGTGGGACTCCGCGCCGGTCGTGCCGCCCGGCGGCACGCAGGTGGCGTCGGCTCAGGAGTACTACCCTCCCTCATCTGCGGCCACTTCGGCTACGACGGCGACGGGCGTTCAGCCCGCCGTCGCCTCCAGCGAAAAAGTCCGGCGCAAGAACCGGCTCATGGTCTGGCTGGGGGTGGCCTTCCTGGCCATCGCCGGCGTCGCCGTCGCCATAGCGATGAACATGGGCGGCGGAGACTCCTCGACCGCCAAAGTCCCCACTATGGCGGAGATGGACGAATCCCGCGCCAAGGCCACTGTGGAGAAAGCGGGCTTCAAGTTCAGCAAGGGAGACGATCAGGCTTCCTCGAGCGTCAAGAAGGGGCTTTTCGTCTCCTCGTCTCCTAAGCCCGGCTCGTCCCTCGAAAAGGGCAAGACAGTCACCGTCCATTTCTCCTCGGGGCCCTCGGCGCAGGTCACGGTACCCGACGTCACCGGCATGACCCAGGAGAAGGCGACGGCTGCACTCGAGAAGGTCGGATTGAAGACCGGCAACGTCACGACCATCAACTCGTCGGACGTCGCGAAGAACACGGTGGCCAAGACGTCGCCTGCCGCAGGCGAAACCGCCGAATCCGGCTCCCAGGTCACCCTATACATAGCCGCCGGAGGCACCAAGACTCCTGATGTCATAGGCAAGACATCCGAGCAGGCGCAATCCGACCTCCGAAATGCTGGCTTCAAGCCCGCGGTCGTCTACCAGCGGGTGTCGAGCCAGGGCCAAGACGGCATAGTTCTGGTGCAGAGGCGCTCGGGGAACACGGTCACCATCACGGTCGGCCGCTACACCTCGGAGCCCAGCGCTCCGGCGAACCCGACCGGCGGCGGCACGGAGCCCAGCGGCGCTCCAGCGAACCCGACCGGCGGCGGCAGGCAGCAGACCAGCTACCCGAGATCCACCACTACGCCGGCGGCCCCTACGACCGCGCCGACGACGCAGCACGAACCGACCCCCACGGGCGGTGGCGATAACGGCGGCGGCTCGGGCGGCAACAACAATGGCCAAGGAAGCGGCGCTCAGGGCAACAACGTCAACTGACGCCTACAGCTCAGACAGCGAGGGTGGGGCAGCGGATCGCCGCTGCCCCACCCTCTGCATTTCTCCACATACCCACGATCGACAGCCTTGTGCGCGACGAACCCTCGCCTCTCAGGCGCCGGAACGCGCCAGACTGATTCGCGCTACCTGCGCAGCAGCGGCGCCTTGCCCTCGGCGGCGGCCAGGGCGCCGTCTTGGCCGCACAGAACCAGCCAGTTCGCGAGCATCCGGTGCCCGCCTTCCGTTATGACCGACTCGGGGTGGAACTGGACGCCCCACAGGGGCAAGTGCACATGCTGAAGCCCCATGATCACTCCGTCCCGGGTTCGGGCCGTGACTTCCAGCTCGCCCCCCACGGTTCCGGGCTCGACCGTCAGGGAGTGGTAGCGGGTGACCCTCAGAGGCGAGGGCAGGCCGTCGAACACGCCGACGCCGGTGTGCTCGATGAGGGACGTCTTTCCGTGCCGAAGCTCCGGGGCGTGCGAAACCGTCGCCCCGAAAGCTTCGCCGAGAGCCTGGTGCCCCAGGCACACGCCGAGCATCGGCGTGTGCGAGTCGGCGCATTCGGCGATGGCGGCCATGGACGCCCCCGCCTTGGCGGGCGTTCCCGGTCCCGGTGAGACGAGCACGCCGTCGTAGGCGGAGACCGAAGCCAAATCGACGACGTCGTTGCGCACAACCGTCGCCGAGGCGCCCAGCAGGCGCAGATAGTCGACGATCGTGTAGACGAAGCTGTCGTAGTTGTCGATGACCAGGAGGCGGGCCATGTCAGCCCACCGTGTTGTCGAAGGCGGGGAAAGTGTTGGCGACCCAGGGGAACACCCACAGGAACAGGCCCGCGACCACGGCGAACAGTAGGACCAGGCTCTCGATGAACTTGAGCCATCGCGGCCCTGGGAGCAGGTGCCAAATCGCTGCGTACATGTCTCCTCCTATCACTTCTGGCTCTGGGCGAGCTCTTGCGGGATGCCGTCCTTGCGGTCGACCCAGTGGCTGAACTTGGCATGGACGATCCAGCGTTCGTTGGACACGAACGGAGGGTGGCAGGTCGTGATCGTCAAGTAGCGTTCGGTGGCCTTCTGCTGGGGCTTGGACGGGTTCTTCGGATCCGGCGCGATGACGTCGACCTGGCCGGGTGAGACGATGGAGCTCTCCGTCATGTAGTAGACGAGGTAGGCGTCCTTGGTTTCGAGGATGATCGGGTCGCCGGCCTCGAGTTCGTCGACGTCCCTCATCGGCGCACCGTACGTCTGCCGGTGCGCGGCTGTGGCGAAATTCCCCACTTCGCCGGGGAAGGCCGTCCCCTCGTAGTGCCCGAACGCGCCCTTGTCCAGCACCCGTTTGAGGCTGGTCCCGTACTCGATCGTATGCGCGTAGTCTTTGCCGAATCGCGGAATGCGCATGAGGCCCTCGGCGGTGCCGACCGTCGTCGTGTGGGGGACCGCCGGCGGCGGATCGGTGCGAGCTTTGCCGATCTTGACGGTGCCCGAATTCGAGGGAGGCTTCTGCCAGCCTTCCTTGAGCTGTTCCACCTTGCTGTGCTGTGCGCGGTTCGCCTCGATGTCGGTCCACCACACCTGCCACACGATGAACAGGCCGATCACGAAGCCGGCGGTGATGAGCAGTTCGCCGATCACCCCGACGACGCGGGACAGAACGCTCGGATTATTGCGGGCGTGCTTGGCCTTGTTCCTGGCCGCTGACGACCGCTGGGCTATCTCTCCCTCCCAGAGGCCTTCGGGTATGTCGTTCTGGATCGTGGTCGACGATGCGTGCTTCGTCGAGCCCAGTCCTACCGCTTCGGCGATGGCCGAAGTCGCGGCCTCCGAATCGAGGCGCTCCCATCCAGGAAGCCAGGCGGTGGCTTCTCCCGATTCCTGCGTGGGATCGACAGGCTGGGACTTCTGTGCGTGAGCGTCGCCGTGGAGGGCGTCCTTCAAAGGATTCCCCCGCTCCGACAACGAGTGGCGTCCTGCCATGTGAGTCCTTTCATCCAATGGCACAACCCTACCGGCAACGGGCCTGCCCTCAGTACCGTCCGTGCAGCGTTACCCTAGCGTTGGTAGGTTTTCGTCTCCGGAGGAAACCGCGCATCGTCTTCGGGCGCTCCGCTCGGGGAGAGCCACGCGCCGTGTGCGAGTGTCGAACATCACCGCTCGACCATGCGGTCCCATCGGGGCGCAGAGCGCATCGAAGGCGAACTCGCGTCGGAGCCCTCGGCTCGGAACGCCCGGCAACCGGCCCGCCGCGGCGCTCGCCGCACCGAACGGCTGCGAAGTCCACGGGCGGTGCCCCGCGTGCGCGAATACCCACGAGTGACTAGGCTTGGCGGAGAACCACCAGCCCGGAAGGAAAGAGATGCCCGACTCCGAGAAGCTCGACACCACCGACGAGCACGCCGACGACCAAGCACGCGACGAGGAGACCCCGGACGCCGGCGACGGCGAAGCCGGCGAGTCCAGCGAAGGCGGCGATCCGGAGAAGGACGGCGAATCGACGAAGACCGCAGAGAAAGGCCGCGAAGAACGCGAGAAGAAGGGCGGAAAAGGCAAGCCCTCCGAGGCGGATGACGCCGACGGCGGAAAGGGCGCCAAAGGCGGTAAAGCCAAGAAGCGCAAGAAGGAGGGCCACAAGAACCCCCACGCCCAGAAGAAGTCCGGCAATCCCGCCAAAGGAACCAGACGCAGCATCGCCGAACGGGAAGCTTCGAAGTCCGAGAAGAGCGAGAAGGAGCCCGTCAAATTCAAGAGCCCGCATTCGCCGAAGTGGTGGGTTCCGCTCATGGTCTCGCTCATGGTCATCGGCCTGATCATCGTCGTGCTGGCCTACGTCTTCAACGGCCAGTTCCCGATGAAAGGGCTGGGAAACGGAAATCTGTTCATCGGCTTCGCCTTCATGCTGGCAGGCTTCCTGATGACGATGGGATGGAAGTAGCCCACGACGTCCGAAGCGCGAGACGCCGCTGCGCGGCGACCCTCTCGGGCGGCTAAGGTGGCTACCGGTCAGTCAAAAGGGCGTGGCGACCGCTCACCTCGAGCCTCTCCCATCGTCCCCAAGAACCGGAAAGGAACGCTCATGGCCAAGCTCTACCTTGTTGAACTCACCCCGTCAACCGATGTACGGAGCCTGATGTCGGACCTCGCGGATAACGCTCGCGCCAACGGGGCCGAACTGATCGAAGCGCAGGTGACGGCCGACCGGAGCCGGGTCTTCGCCATCCTCGAAGCGGACGATCCCGCAGGGGTCGTCGCCGCCACGTCCGACCTCGCCGCGGAGGCCTGCGAACCCGCGCAAGTCCGCCTGGTCGGCGCCGAGCTCGCCGACATCAAGGCGGTGCGCCCCGAGGCCGGGTATCTCGTCGAATGGGACATCCCGGCTTCGATCGACATGGATACATATCTGGCCCGTAAAGCCGAGAAATCCCCCCTCTACGAGCAGGTTCCCGAGGTCACCTTCCTACGCACCTATGTGCGCGAAGACATGGCCAAGTGCCTGTGCTTCTACAACGCACCCGATGTCGACGCCGTCGTGCACGCCCGCGAAGTGGTCTCCACGCCGATCGACCGTCTACACGCGCTCGATCACATCGAGCTTTGAGGCACAGGCAAGCCGCCCGAGGCGGCGGCCGCACCGGTGAGGGCCGGGCTTCTGACGTGGGTGGATCAGGCGAGACCTGGTCCACCCACGATTCCGTTCGGCGCCTGTGTTCCTGCGCGCACGTCGAAGCCATTCCGCACCGCCGTCTTCGATCCCATCCACATGTGTGGGCAAATCTGTGGATAGACTACACGCGTGTAATTCGCCGATTGTCGGCGAGACGCCGCGCCTCATGCCTGGCCGATGAATGCACGTGCGGGAGGGAGCGCACGAAACCCGCGGAGCCGTGCCGGCGCGATACGGGCCGCTCCCCGAACATTCGGGCGGTGCGCCGCGGGGACTGCGTGCCCCTCTCCTCCTAGACCCGGTATCCCCACATGACGGCGGCCGTCACGGCGAGCACAGCGGCGGACACCGCGGCGGCGTCGGCGGCGGTCCGCCACACGGGTGCCAGTGTGCGCGTACGGGACATCGCGAATACGAGCAGAACCCCCATGACGAATCCGCCGATGTGGGACTGCCAGGAGATGTTCGTGTTCGGGATGAAGTTGATGGCGACGTTCAGCCCGATGACCACGAGGAGGTTGGTCATGTCGGCGCCGATGATCCGGTAGACGATGACCAGAGCGCCGAGGAGACCGAAGACGGCGCCGGATGCGCCGACCGTCGCGATGCCCCAGGATGAGCCGAGCGGGTCGGCGGTGAGGAGCACGGCGACGTTGCCGCCTATGGCCGAGAGCAGGTAGAGCGCGAGGAACCGCCAGCGGCCGAGCATCGGTTCGAGCACGCACCCCAGCAGCCACAGGGCGTACATGTTGAGCACGATATGCCAGAATCCCGCGTGTAGGAAGGCCGAGGTGACGAATCGGTACGGCTGCGACTCGGCCAGGGCGGGGGTGAAGATGCACCTATACGTGATCTCCTGGGAAAACCGTTCGGCCAACGCCAGGAGGACGCAGGCAGCGATGAGCACCCTGGTAACCAGCGACCTCTGCCGGTTCTCACCGAGCGAGCGCACGAAGCGCGCTATGAAGGCGATGAAGCGGGAGGCGGGTCCGTCACCGCGGGAGGGGCCTGGCATGCTCATCGTCGCCTGCGGAAAGCCGATTATCTTGCGGTCACTCGGTGACCGTGACCGACTCGATGACGACGTCCTCGACGGGGCGATCGCGCGGTCCCGTGGCCACGGCGGCGATGTCGTCGACGACGGCTTTCGACTGGTCGTCGGCCACCTTGCCGAAAATCGTGTGCTTGCCGGTCAGCCATTCGGTGGGCGCGACGGTGATGAAGAACTGGGAGCCGTTCGTGCCCCTGCCCCGGGACTTTCCGGCATTGGCCATGGCGAGCAGATAGGGCTCGGTGAAGGCGAGCTCGGGGTGGATTTCGTCGTCGAACTGGTAACCGGGGCCTCCAGTCCCCATGCCGATCGGGTCGCCTCCCTGGATCATGAAACCCGGGATGACCCGGTGGAAGATGACTCCGTCGTAGAGCGGGTCACTCGTCTTCTCGCCCGTCTTGGGGTGCGTCCATTCGCGCTTGCCGGTGGCGAGCCCGACGAAGTTGGCCACGGTCTCCGGGGCGTGATTCGGATACAGCTCCACGGTGATGTCACCGTGATTGGTGTGAAGTGTCGCTTCCATGGGTCAATCCTCCCACACGGGAGCCATACCCGGAGGAAGCGATTACGCCGCGGGCCGACGAAGGCTCGATGAGAGACGTAGTCGAATGGATGACGCGCCCGAACGGCGCACCGCTGGACGGGCATGGGTGACACTACCCTCGTTTTCCCCGTCATTCCGGCGAGTTCCGACTGTAGCCTGAAACAGGCCGAGGGGATCGGAAGGATACCTCGAGAGTTCGGTGAACGCCACCGCGTCCGCTCTCCAGGTGCAACTACACACATATACACAATCCGTTTCGAAGAGGAGACTCTCTTGTCCAGCACACTTCACCGCAGATTCCTCTCGGGTCTGGGAGTCGCCGCCCTCGCGTCCGCGGGCGCAGTCGCACTCTCCATTCCCGCGGCCCAAGCAGACGTTTCCGGTTTCTCGACCGAAGGCGACCTGTCGATCAGAACGGGCCCGGGAACGAGCTACCAGGAAATCGGCACGATCTCCAAAGACGTCCAGCTCAACGTCCAATGCCAGCGGCAAGGCCAAGCCATCCAGGGCACTTACGCCTCCAACTGGTGGGCCAAGGTCACCTATCAGGGCAAGACGGGGTACGTCACACGGGCCTTCGTGCGCATCCCGGACGCGAAGGGCTTGGGCGCCTGCCCCGAGAACACCCCCCTGCCGAGTCCGCCGCAACCCAAGCCTTCGAACCCGGTGTCCTCCTACGAGAAGGTCAAGGCCCGCGCCAATGACTGGATCAGCGTCGGCCTCCTCTACAACTGGGACCTCTACCACCCCGACCGCAATGGCGTTAAGTACCGCCGTGACTGCTCGGGCTTCGTGTCCATGGCATTCGACCTGAAGACCAGCGCTTCGACGGTGACGCTGCCCAACTACGGTTTCAAGAAGATCAACTTCAGCGAACTCCGTCCGGGCGACATCGTGGGCAACTTCGGCCCCGGAACCGAAGGCGCCAACGGCCACGTCGCGATCTTCGACGGCTGGGCCAACTCCGCCCACACCCGGTTCAACACGCTGGAGATGCACGGGCCGCAGATGAAGGGCAAGGCTGAGCGCTCCACCCGCGGCACCGACGAGTTCTGGGTGAAGTCGGCGATGCGCTACACGAAGTAAGCGCACCGCACGAGGCGGCCTTGACGTGGCCGGGACCGGGAGCGTCGGCCCGGCCCCGGCCACATTGCCGTGGAGCTGACCGCCGGAAAGGCGATCGCCGGCCTGATGAGCGCCTTCCTCTTCCGGTCCGGTGAACGTCTTCCCGCTCCCTGCATCGCACGTCCCCCGCATCGCATGTCGAACATCTCCAACTGAGTCCCCGACGTCCCGGAAAGCTGTGAAAGGCCAACGCCGATCCGTTCGAAACGTCGGGGCGACGTCGCCTCGACGCCGCCTTTCGCGCAGGGCCGACGGTCCTCCAGCGGTGTTCCAGCTGACATTTCCACGAAAAATCGGCAATATAGTGAGGGTACGGTTCGAGGTCCGTTTCCCAACGGGCATAGAAGGAGGGTCGCAGATGTTCTGCTGTTCCAAGAAGGCCAAGAACAAGAGGAAGGCCACCACGCAGGCTCAGGACCTCGTGGCACAGGCGGGCGCCGCCGCCGCGGTCGCCGCTGAGAAGATCCGGCCAGTGGCCACGCAGCTCGCCGCGCAAGGCAAGGATCTGGCGCATCAGGGCAAGGAGTGGGCTGCTCCTCGCGTCGAGCACGCCGCTGAGAGGATCCGTCCCGTAGCGGCGGAGGCCGCCGCTCGGGCCGCCGAGGTCAAGGACAAAACCGTCAACGAGTACCTGCCCAAGGCCAAGCGAGTGGCACGCGCCGCCGCCCAGGCCGCCCGCGAGACGGACGGCGACATCAAGACCCGCGCCCATGCGATCCAGGAGTCGGCCGCCCGCGCCCTGGCCGAGCCCAAGCCCAAAAAGCGGCGGCTGCGCAAACTCACCGGAACGCTCGCCCTCATCGGAGGCACCGTGGGTGCAGCCTACCTTCTGTGGAAGCGCAGCCAGCCAGTCGAGGATCCGTGGGCCGAAGCCTACTGGGAAGACGTCACCGAGGAAACGGCGGCCGAGCCCGCTCCCGAGGACGAGGACGGCTCGGAGGCGGGCAGGCACAAGGCCTGACGGTTCGGGCACCGGCCCGATGCCGTCGGCCCGGTAACGTCCAACGCACTGCCCGCATCGACGCGGCAGAGCAGACGATACGCCCGCAGCCATTCGTCCCGAACGCACCGACGGAGGGGCGGATCGCCTCCGCCCCTCCACGATCTCTCGCCGTCCGGCTCCGCATTGTCCCCGACACTCGAGTCACCGGGGATTTCCTTTGCCTCGATGACTCACGAGGGCAAAGGAAATCCCCGGCCCTGCGTCGACGGCCATCGAGACTGGCATTCTCCCCGACGGCCTGAGATGCTTAGGGCATGAGCACCACAGTCGCTGCCTATCAGCTCGTCGAGACCGACGAAGGCGTCCGCGGACGCCACACGCGCATTCCACTCGAAGACCTCGGAGAAGGTGACGTGCTCATTCGCGTCACCCATTCCTCGGTCAACTACAAGGACGGTCTCGCCGCGACCGGGCGGGCCCCCATCGCCCGCCGCCTCCCCCTCGTCGGCGGGTGCTGCGCGGCCGGAACCGTCGTCGAACCGGGAGAGTCCGGGCTTCCCGCGGACACGGTGGTCGCCGTCGTGGGGGCGACGCTGTCCGAACAGCACAACGGAGGCTACTGCGAATATCTGCGAGTGCCGGCGGCGTGGGTCGTCGCGGTGCCCGAGGCCTTCACGTCGCGTCAGGCAGCCGCCATCGGCACCGCGGGCGTCACGTCCGCCATGGCCGTCGTCAAGCTCGAAGACGCCGGAGTGACCCCGGAGTCGGGGCCGATCGCCGTGACGGGAGCCAGCGGCGGAGCGGGATCCCTGGCCGTGGCGCTGCTGGCCGCCAGGGGCTACGAAGTGACGGCGCTGACGGGCAAGCCCGAAGCCGAGGATCTCCTGCGCGATCTCGGTGCCGCGAACGTCGCCCCGCGGCCCGACACGAGCGGCACCCGGCCGCTGGAACGCGGCACGTGGGCCGGCGCCGTCGACACCGTCGGC
>ERZ772924.255-NODE-255-length-26340-cov-3.519536_pt1 | contig 26340 bp, 28 predicted proteins | sample MGYA00512116_ERZ772924 | MGnify/ENA primary metagenome ERZ772924 (study PRJEB29015, sample SAMEA2737920) | human oral metagenome | biome: human oral; feature: human-associated habitat; material: dental | place: China | collected 2134 ...
AGGGCTTTAAGCAATGCATCAAAAGTAAATTTGTTCCAAGCAGATTTATATAAATTTTAAAATTTAGCTCCTCGCCGTCATATTCGTCGCTCCAAATGGCGACAAGCTTAAAGGCCGTATCGATGTGGGAGCAAAATTTGCTCGCGCCAAAGTCCGCAGCGCTTATGACGCCGATTCTAGGATCACTTTTAAGTTCGGTAAAATTTTTGATCGTTATCACCACGAAGCCTTTAAATTTTATCAAAATTTTACGCGCGAGCGGATAAGCTGCGCGCTTGCCCTTGCGTTATCGGCGTTAAATTCTATAAAATTTAATGCACGGCGGCGGATTTTAAAATTTACTGCCTTTTTTGCACTTTGACTTTTGGAGCGGTTTTTGCGCCTTGCGCTTTTGCCTGTGGACGCTCGATAATGCGGATATTGGCGTTTGAGCGGAGTCTGTCGTTGAACTCGGTGATCGCCTTTTTGCGCTCGGAGGTCACGTAGCCTTCGATCGCCTTATCTTGCACACTGTCAAAATCAAGCGTACGAAGCCCCTTTTTGTCGTTTACGTAAAACATCTCATATCCGTTGCGCGTAGGGATTATCGGCGAAAATTTACCCTGCTCGACGTTTGTGACGATGTATTTTAGCCCCTCATCCATTTGATTGGTCTTGAGGGTGCCCCTCATCACATACACGTCGCTTGGGCGGAGCTTCGGATTTGCGCGGATCTTATCGAGCGGAGCTTGTGATTTTGCGATATAGCGGGTGAGCGTGATGCTATCGAAAGTCGTGAATAATGAACTATTTTGGCTGTAAAATTTTTTGACATTTTCAGGGGTCGTGCGGTGCTGTACGTCTGCGAATATCGAGCCGTAGAGCTTTTCTTCAAGCAGTGTGCGGCGGACATTTGCTTTAAAGTCATCGTAGTTCATGCCTTGCTTTTGCACAGCGGTTTTGAGTTGGTCTAAGCTAAGCTTATTTTGATCGGCGATCGCTTTGAGCCTCGCGTCGATCTCCGCGTCATTTACCGCGATGCCGCGGCGTTTAATCTCGGATTGTTGCAGCTTTTGCCCGATTAAAATTTCCATCGCAGCTTGCGGCGAAGCGCCCGTTAGCTTCTGAACTTTGGCTAGTTCGTAGCCGGTGATGGGCTCATTATCTACCACGGCGATGACGCCGTTTACTACTTCGGCATTTGCACAAACAGCACAGATCATTGCGGAAAAAAGCAGTTTCTTTATCATTTTTAACCTTTATTTAGTCTTTTTGCTTTATAATTACAAGATTGCGATTATAACATTAAATGGTAATTTTTGCAAAGGAATTTTATGATAGTAACTCGTTTTGCGCCGAGTCCTACGGGATATTTACATATCGGCGGACTTAGAACGGCGCTTTTTAGTTATCTTTATGCTAGGGCAAAGGGCGGCAAATTCCTGCTGCGTATTGAGGACACTGATCTGAAGCGCAATTCGCAGGAGGCTGCTGAGGCGATCGAGGAAGCCTTTAAGTGGTGCAATCTGGACTATGACGGGCAGATCGTGTATCAAAGCTCGCGCTTTGATCTTTACAAACAATACGTCCAAAAGCTGCTAGATGAGGGCAAGGCATACAAATGCTATATGAGTAAGGACGAGCTGGATGAGCTGCGCGCGCAGCAGGAAGCTCGCAAAGAGCGCCCGCGCTACGATAACCGCTATCGCGACTTTACCGGCACGCCGCCTGCTGGGATCGAGCCCGTAATCCGCATCAAATCCCCGCTTAGCGGCACGATAGAATTTAGTGACGGCATCAAGGGCGAGATAAAATTTAACGCTGCCGATATTTTGGACGATTTCATCATCGCCAGAAGCGACGGCACGCCTACGTATAACTTTACGGTCGTGATAGACGACGCGCTGATGGGCGTCACGGACGTGATCCGCGGCGACGATCATCTAAGCAACACCCCAAAGCAGATCGTGCTGTATAACGCGCTAGGCTTTAAAATCCCGAAATTTTACCACGTCGCGATGATTAACGGCACCGACGGCAGCAAGCTGAGCAAACGCCACGGCGCTACCGACGTGATGGAGTATAAGCGTATGGGCTATCTGCCGCAAGCTCTGCTAAATTTCTTAGTACGCCTGGGCTGGAGCCACGGGGATGATGAAATTTTTAGCATGGAGGAGATGAAGCGATACTTTGATCCTAACCATATTAGCAAGAGCGCTAGCACCTTCAATCAAACCAAGCTTGAGTGGCTAAATGCGCATTATATTAAAAACTCTGACGACGATGAGCTTGCCGTGCAGCTTGTGGAATTCGGCGTCGATATCCGTTCGCATGCAAAAAAATATCTCATCGCGCAGCAGTACAAACAGCGCGCAAAGACGCTAGTGGAGATGGCTGAGGGCATTAAAATTCTTCTAAATCGCCCGAGCTGCTATGACGAGAAGGCGTATAAGAAATTTGTAACCGAAAGTTCGCTAAGCTTACTCGCAAAATTTGCGGATACTTTAAGCGCAAATTTAAACGCAAAGGAGTGCGAGGAGGAGACGATGAAATTTTTGGACGCAAACGGCGCCAAGCTAAAAGACCTGGCTCAGCCGCTGCGCGTTGCGATCACGGGGGGAAGCGTAAGTCCGTCGATTTTTGAAATTTGTGAAATTTTAGGAAGCGACGAAGTTAAAACGAGAATTTCAAATTTAATCAAAAAAGGATTATAAAATGGCTAAAGTAAACGTTGAAGCGGCTTTAAAGTACCACATAGGCGGTAAAATCGGAACGAATGTAAAAACCCCGTGCGATACGGCGGAGGATTTGGCGCTTGCATATACGCCGGGCGTCGCGGAGCCTTGCAAGGTGATCGAGAATGATCACGAAGCCGCGTTTAAATACACTAATAAAGCCAATCTCGTAGCCGTTATCACCAACGGCACGGCGGTTTTAGGGCTTGGTGATATCGGCGCGATCGCCGGAAAGCCCGTAATGGAGGGCAAGGCGGTTTTGTTTAAAAAATTCGGCGGCGTAGATGCCTTCGATATCGAGATCGACGAAAAAGATCCTAAAAAGATAATTGAAATTTGCAAAGCGATAGCGCCTACGTTCGGCGGTATAAATTTAGAGGACATTAAAGCTCCCGAGTGCTTCGAGATCGAGCGCGAGTTACAAAAAGCCGTCGACATCCCCGTCATGCACGACGATCAGCACGGCACCGCGATGATTACGGGCGCAGGGTTAATCAACGCAGCCATCATCAGCGGCAAAAAGATCAAGGATATGAAGATCGTAGTTAGCGGCTCGGGCGCTGCGGGCATAGCGTGTGCGAAGATGTATCAAAATTTAGGTGCTAAACATATCATAATGCTTGACTCCAAAGGGGTGATCCACAAGGGTCGCACCGATCTTACCGAGCAAAAGAAAGAATTTGCCCTAGATACCGCAGATCGCACGCTAGAGGATGCGATGAAGGGTGCGGATATGTTTTTAGGACTTAGTAAGCCGGGCGTTTTAACCAAAGAGATGGTAAAGACTATGGCGCCACATCCAATCATTTTTGCGCTTGCAAATCCGGTACCGGAAATTTATCCAAGCGAGGTCGAGGAAGTAAGAAGCGACGCGATCGTAGGCACGGGCAGAAGCGACTTTGCAAATCAGATCAATAACGTTTTGGGCTTTCCGTATATCTTCCGCGGCGCGCTTGACGTAAGAGCCAAAAAGATCACCGAAAATATGAAGATTGCGGCCGCTCGCGCGATGGCAGATCTTGCTCGCGAAGAGGTTCCTGCGGAAATCCGCAAGATGTTGGGTAAGGATAATTTAAAATTCGGCAAAGACTACGTGATCCCAAATCCTTTCGATCCACGCGTATTTGCCGTGATCTCGACGGCGGTCGCAAAAGCTGCGGTGGACGACGGCGTTGCTCGCATCAAAGAGTTTGACATTGCGGCTTATAAAAAGAGCCTAGAAGCTAAAAAGCTATGATTCCTTGCTCCTGCGCGAGGCGAGATTAAATTTAAGAGGCGTAAATGAAAGATTTGGCTTTACTTACCGATTTTTATCAGCTTAGTATGATGCAGGGCTATTTTTTTACAAAGCCCGATCAGACGGCGGTTTTTGACGTTTTTTACCGCAAAAACCCAAGCGGCGGCGGCTACGCGATATTTTGCGGCTTAAACGAGGTCGTGGATTATATCGAAAACTTAAAATTTAGCGAGGACGACATCGCGTATCTAAAAAGTTTAAATTTCTTTAAGCCGGAATTTTTGGAATTTCTAAGAGGCTTTAAATTTAGCGGCGAAATTTACGCAATGGATGAGGGGCAGATCGTATTTCCGCACGAGCCGCTTATCCGCGTCAAAGCAAATATCATGGAGGCGCAGCTCATCGAGACCGCGATCCTAAATACTATAAATTTCCAAACTCTCATCGCTACGAAAAGCTCGCGTATAAACTTTAGCGCTCAGGGAGATTCGGTGATGGAGTTTGGCTTGCGCCGTGCTCAGGGGCGAAGTGCGGGCATCTACGGCGCAAAGGCTGCGATTATAGGCGGTTGCAGCGCCACGTCAAACGTGCTCGCCGCAAAGAAATTTGACGTCCCTGCGATCGGCACTCACTCGCACTCGTGGATTCAGAGCTTTGATAGCGAGCTGGAGGCGTTTCGCGCCTACGCTAAAATTTATCCGAACAGCACGCTTTTGCTCGTCGATACCTACGATACTCTCGCAAGCGGCGTGCCGAATGCGATTACGGTTTTTAAAGAGCTGCGCGCGAGCGGTCATAAGCCGCTTGGAATCCGCATTGATTCGGGCGATCTGGAGTATCTGACCAAACAGGCGCGCAAGATGCTCGATGCTGCGGGCTTTAATGACGCAAAGATCACTGCGTCGAATGATCTAGACGAATATGCGATCGATCAGCTCAAGCTTTTTGATGCCAAAATTGATAGCTGGGGGATCGGCACTAGGCTTATTACCGGCGGAGACAGTTCGAGTCTAGGCGGTGTGTATAAGCTAAGCGGTATCGAAAAAGATGGCGAGATCATAGCTAAGATCAAAATTTCAAACGATCCGCGCAAGATCAATAACCCCGGCTACAAGCAGGTCTTTAGACTCTACGACAAAGATAACGGCATGGCGCTTGCCGATCTGATCACGCTTGAGGGCGAGAGCATAGACGAGAGCGCGCCGCTTGAAATTTTTCACCCTCTTTACACCTACAAGCGTAAAATTTTAACGAATTTTAGCGCGCATAAGCTCTTGCGTCCCGTTTTTAAGGAAGGCAAATTCGTAGGCGTGCGCCGCACGGTAAGCGAGATCGCGCGTTTTAGTAAGAAGCAAAAGAGCAAATTTTGGCTCGAGCACCTTCGCAACGTCCATCCGCAAAGCTACAAAGTGGATCTCTCTCAAAAGCTTTGGGATATCCGAAAATCACTCATCAACGAGTGTAACCTAAATTTAAAGGAGAAATATGTTTAAAGTTCTATCGTGCGCCACTTTGGCGTTAGTTTTGCTAGGATGCGGCTCAAACCAACTCCGCCAATCCCCGGACAGCGCTATGAATAAGCAAGCACAAAGCGAAAAAACCATAACCAAAGAGAACGCAAAGACCTTCTATTTTATCGATGAGCAGGGCAAAAAACTATCGCTTAGCTCAAACGACGATTTTAATACCGCCGTGTTAAAGGACGATAGCGGCAAAAGTTACAACCTCAAGCGCGAGCGTGCCGCCGACGGCATCTATATGGAAAACAAAGACGGAGTGAGCATCCACTTCAAAAAAGGTGAGGGTATAGTGGAGTTTAGCAAATACAAATCCATCCCGATCACCGAGGTCAAATAAACTTTAAAATTTTTTGGTTAAATTCCGATTTAGCGCCGGAATTTAGCCCTTTTTTCTGCGCTAAATTCGGAGAAAGTCATGTTATTAGGCAAAATTGATTATCTAAATTTGCTCCCATTTCACGTATTTTTAAAATCACTTCCGCTGCCGTCTTATGTTAAAAAATCGATAGAATTTAAAAAAGGGGTGCCGAGCAAACTCTGCGCCGATCTTTATTATAGGCGCATAGACGCTGCGGTAATCTCGAGCATCGAAAGTCGCCGCGCAAAATACCGCAGACTGCCTCTTGGAATCGTCGCAAAGCGTGAGGTGCTAAGCGTGCTCGTGCGCAAAAACTCGGCGCCCAGACTCGATCCTGCGTCGATGAGCTCAAATATGCTAGCTCGCGTGCTAGATCTTAGCGGCGAGGTGTTAATCGGCGATAATGCTCTAAAGGCTCTGCTTTCGCAGGGTAGGGATAAATTCTACGATCTGGGCGAAATTTGGCAGCAGCGCACGGGCTTGCCCTTCGTTTTCGGGCGGCTGTGCTGCGTGAAAAACGATAAGGCTTACTCGCGCCTGGCGACGAAATTTTTACGATCGCGCATTAAAATTCCAAGATATATCCTGCAAAGCTACGCCTTTTCGCGTGACATAAAAGAGCGTGAAATTTTAAATTATCTGAAATTTATAGGCTATGAGATCGGCGTTCGCGAGGAGCTGGCGCTGAAAAAATTTATCGCTAAAGCCAAAAAATTAAAATTTAATCCGGTTCAAAAGGAGGAACTATGAAATCTTACATCGACGGCTTGCTGCTAAATTTAAAGCGTGCCAATCCCGGTCAGGAGGTCTTTATCCAGGCATCGACCGAGATTTTATACTCGCTCATACCGCTTCTAAAGCGCGATGAACGATACGTGAAAAATAAAATTTTAGAGCGTATTTTGGCGCCCGAGCGCACGATGATGTTTCGCGTCGTCTATATGAGCGACGGCGGCGAGCCCTGCGTGCATACGGGATATCGCATAGAGTTCAACTCCGCTCTGGGCCCTTACAAAGGCGGTTTGCGCTTTCATCCGAGTGTAAATTTGGGCGTTTTAAAATTTTTAGGGTTTGAGCAAATTTTTAAAAATTCCCTCACGGGTCTTAATATCGGCGGCGCAAAAGGCGGTGCAAATTTCGATCCTAAGGGCAAGAGCGACGGCGAGATTATGAGATTTTGCCAAGCTTTTATGCTTGAGCTTCACCGCCTAATCAGCTCCAATACCGACGTGCCCGCGGGCGACATCGGCGTGGGCGGCCGCGAGATCGGCTATATGTACGGCGCGTATAAAAAGCTCACCCGCAGATTCGACGGCGCGCTTACGGGCAAGGGGCTAAGCTGGGGAGGCAGCCTCGCGCGCACCGAGGCTACGGGCTACGGCTCCGTGTATTTTGCAAACGAGATGTTAGCTACCAGGGGCGATTCGCTGCACGGTAAAATTTGCACGATCTCGGGCGCCGGCAATGTCGCGATCTACACCGCCGAAAAGCTCTATCAAATGCAGGCTAAGCCCGTCACCGTAAGCGATTCTACGGGCTTTATCTATGATGCCGAGGGAATCGACGTGGCGCTTCTTAAAAAGCTAAAAGAGCAGCTGCGCGTAGGGCTTTGCGAATATACCAAGGAGCGCCCCGGCGCAAAATTTACCCCCGTAAGCGCCTATCCCGCAGGCCGCAACGGCGTGTGGTGCGTGCCGTGCGACGCGGCATTTCCGAGCGCTACGCAAAACGAGCTTAATCTGGACGATGCGCGAACCCTTTACGCCAACGGATGTCGCATGGTTTGCGAGGGCGCGAATATGCCCAGCACGCTCGAGGCGGTCGATTTTATGCTCGCGCAAAAGGATCTTCTTTTCGGTCCTGCGAAGGCGGCGAATGCGGGAGGCGTGGCTACGAGCGGGCTTGAGATGGCGCAAAACGCGCAGATGGCGTCGTGGAGCTTCGAGCAGGTCGATGGCAAGCTACGCGAGATCATGCGCCATATATTTCGTACCAGCTACGAGACTTCGAAGGAATTCGGCGCGGAGGGCAATCTCGTGCTGGGCTCGAATATCGCGGGCTTTCGCCGCGTAGCCGACGCGATGCTGGATCAAGGGCTGGTTTAGGCCTGCTTATGGCGCCCAAAGTCGCAGCTCGCTTTTAAATTTAAACTCTTTAAATTTACGGCGAGCTTTTGAACTACGGCGGGTTTGATAAAATTTCAATCGTTTACGCTGAGGATAGGATATGCGCGCTTCTCGGCATAATTCGCTCTGCGCGGCTTGCATTGGTATCGTGTGCGCTACGTAAATTTAAATGGTGCCAAACAATACGGTTTTAAAATTTTAAGTCGTCATAGCGCCGATTTTAAATTTAGCCGCAAGCGCGCAAAGCTCCCGCTGCCAAATTTTATCTTTAAATTTTGCGGGTAAATTTAGCTTTGAAATTTGACGTTTAAAATTTAACTCGAAGCCGCTTTAAATTTAGCCTAAATTTTATCTCAGCTCGCCCGCGCAGCGCGTAAATTTAGACCGAGCGCAGGCTGAGCGTTTACCGCAGTTTGGCATAATGGCGCAAATTTTATCCAAAGGTTGCAATATGAAAAAATTTATAGTTTTACTAACCGCTGCGTCGCTGTCGCTCGCGCATGCGGACGTTACGGATATCCTAAAGCAGGGCGCGGACGTGCTCGGTGCGACTCAGAGTGGAAACTACAAAGAGCTGCTCGCTTCCGCCACGAACCGCGCCGTAGCCGAGCTCGCCAAGGGCTACATCCACAGCAAGACCGCTAAAATCGAGCTTCCTCCTTCGCTGAAGGCTGCTGCGAAGCTTGCGAGAAAGGTGGGCGGCGATAAATGGGAACGCGAGCTCATCGTGAGCATGAATGACGCCGCTACCAAGGCGGTTAGCGGCGCGAGCAAGATATTTTTGCAAGATCTGAAATCTATGAGCGATGCCGACGTTAAAAAGCTCATCGGCGGCGGCGACACGGCGCTTAGTGAGTATTTGCAGAGCAAATCGGGCGCGAAGCTGCGGGCGGTTTTCAGACCGATCGTAAGCGATATGATGAGCAAAAACAGCTTCGCGACGGCGTATAACGGGCTAAATTCCTTCGCGCAAAGCAAAATCGCGGGTAATGAAGCGGTGCAAAACATCGCGCGCGGACTGGGCGCGAGCGAGTATCTGCCTAAGCAGGGCGAGGATTTGAACGATTACATCACGCAAAAGACGCTGGATGGGCTGTTTGCGGTAATGAGGGAAAAAGAAAGCGCGCTTCGCGGCAGCGCCGTCGGCAAAGGCGCGGGGATTTTAGGCAAGGTGCTGAAATAAAGCTCGCGGCGAGGCTTTGGCGTAAATTTCGCCGCATAAGTACTTTCGGTTGCTTTATATCGCCGCCTGCGTAGTCTAAAGCTTCGCGCAAAGTGCCCGCTCGCGCGAAGCGACTGCTTGCGGCAAATCATCGGGCGCGTGGTGAAATTTAGAAGTTTGTTTACCGCGCTTGGAGCCTATTTGCTTAAGACAATAATCTCAGCGCGGAGTTTAATCCGCGAAATTTGAAACTATAAAATTTAGAAATTTAGCAAGACGTAAAGGATTTGAAATTTTAAAATTTCACGTGGAGTTTTAGAATTTCGTTCGGAAATTGAATGTGCGTATATCTAGCACTTACATCTGAAATTTTAAGAAGCGACGGAGTATCGGAAAGTAGGGCGGTAGTCGATAAGGAAGCAAGAGTAAGTAAGAAAGCCGTCTTGTAAATTTCGCTTCTTTCATATCTCTCTTTGTGTTCTGCAAAACCGGTTTACTCATTAGTCCTATTATTTTCCGATTCCATTTTTCTTAATTCTTTAAGCGCTCTATTATAGACATTGGCTTGCTTGCAAACTCTACCTTCAGCAGCAATATATCTTACTAAATTTATATCATTTGTATCGATTGCTATCAATAATCTACCCATAAGCCCTTCCTCTGCAAAAAACGTATAATCGCACTTTGCACACAAATTGCTTTCATAAATTATAAATAATAACAAAATTACTACGGCGCAAATTATAAATTTTAATACTTTAACCATATTTTCTCCTTGTGTGTATTCTTCCCGTATATATTGATAATGTCGATTGGCTAGGCATTATATCACTTCTTATTTTTAAATTTAAATCTCTTTCGCTTCATTTTTATAAAATTTTCCAGTTGCTTATCGGTAAAATTTAAAACCTCTTTTCGGTTTTGTAAATTTACATAAGTGTGCCTTATATCACAGCACCTATAAAAAATATATTTCCAATTTTTAATTAGCCAGTCTGTTTCTACCATATTTTTATCTGTTTTAAATAAAAATGGCAGAACCCATAAGCCCGCCTTGTAGCCGCTAATTACGACCAATTTTATAAAATTTACTCCATCATCGTCTTTTGCTTTTACTACGATAAAGCTTACATTTTTCTCGTATGGATAGCTGGATTTTCTACATTCGATAATATCTCCGACCTTGATCTTTCCGCGAAATTTCAAGAGAGGAATGCTAAATTTTTTCATTAGACTCCTCTTTACGCGTCTATTGCGTCCAAATTTATCCCTAGGTTTTATCAGTCTGAAACCGGGGATTGTTTCGTCGCAATCCCCTAGTTCATCGCTACTAAGGTAATTATCGGAGCATATAAATACCTCCCGTGGGCTCGCATTGATGCCGAAATTTGCTAAATTACGAATCAATTGCTCCTTGTCCACGACAAATCCCGCTTTACTTGATAGCATCTCATCCGAAAGCTCAAAATATCTGGTATCTTTTAAATTTAAAAGGCAAGGATTTTCTGTCCAGAAACATCGCTCATCGCAGACCATAAGCTCATCGTCGTTAAATTTTATAATATCGCCTCTTTGTAAGTCATTGTCGAAGGTTGATATTGGTAAGATGGTCATTTAAAGTCCTTTTTGCTTGCTAGATTAAACATGTTAATAATAAATTTTCGTTATTTGTAATCGCCAAATTACACCTCGATAACCACATCCTTATACTTTTCATAAAGCCTCGGCTTTAAAATTTTATCACGATACTCTTTGCCGACCTTAGTCATACATATCCAATGACTAAATCTACTCCAGGTATCGGGATTCTTCCAAGTTATCTCTGCTTGGGGAGTTATGTTCTCCTCCTCTAAAAATTTATATCCAAAAAAGAAATTATCTCTAAAATAGACCCACTTCTCATAAAGCGACATACCTAGATCGATCTTGGATAAATTCGTATCGAAGTCAGCCCATTTCTTTCTTAAATTTCCGCGCTCTATGCCGAAGTCTATCATACCCCCTAAAAATAGTTGGCCCATTACTCCGAAATACTCTCCCGCGTATGTCGGATAGGCTGAAATTTCAGGATTATCTTCGTCCGCTAGCTTATAGTCGCTTTGGATAATCCCATATAGTTCAAACCATTCGTACCAATCAAAGATTTCATATTCAAGGTAATCCAAAATATCTTTTTTCCTGGCACCCGGAATTTTAGCTAATATGCGAACAAACGAATCCATCCAACAATCAAATCCTAAAGCCTTATAAAGTTCTTCATCTTTGTTAAAAACCCAGCCGTATAGTTCATTCGGTTTCAAAATTTTAAATTTCATAGTATCTCCTTTTTAAATTTAATCGGTTGCCGATAGAATTTACCTCATCGATCCGTTTGGTTGATCTCATAAACTCGTTAATATAAAAATTATTTGATTCCGAGAGCTTGGGCATACTTTTTATTATTTCATCTAAATCGACGCTCTTTATTTCGGCGCAATTTTTTACATCGCCGCAGATACCGATAAAAATAAAATCGTCTCTATTTTTGCCTATAAATTTACCCTTTGCGTAATAGCCGCCTTCAAATCTTTCATAGGCTATATAATATAATATTTGCTTTAAAATTTCACTTTGATCAAGCTTAAAATAGGTGCAGAATTCCACGCCCTCCATATCTTGCGATATGTCGGTGGCGCCTACAGAGCTTCTTTCATATTTTTTAAGATCTATTTTTCGGATATTCTTTTCATCTCCTTCGCCTATTGCTCCAAGCACGCGAAAATCCCTATCTATCTCGCCGTAAATATCAAAAAACAGATAGCTGCCCTTAAAGCTTTTATAGGCGAATTCCTTTACGGCATCCTTAACAATTTCGATATTTGCAAGCGTAACTTCGGTCTTTTTGCAAGATTCGTTTTTTATCTCGACTTCGATCATCTAAACTCCTTTATCTGCCTTGCTAAATTTTAATCCGTTAGCCATTTTACTACATGCTCCAATAATTCCTCTAAATTTTCGGCTCCGCAACTTCCTTTGAGTTTGTTTTCCGTGGCATTGATGAAAAACCAATCCTCGTCATCTCTATCGATATTTATTTTGATCGGCTTTTTCCCGCTCTCGCCATCGATTTTAATCAACCAACCGGGATTATCGACCGTTTCTAGCGTAAGGCCATATTCATGCTCCCATTCTCCGTCGCATTTGGAAGCGTACCAGTTTTGTATGAGTTTTAGATTACTCATTGTTTCCTCCTTTAATTTTATAAATTTTAAAATTCTCGATTTGTTAGGCTTTGATATTGCAATTGAAGCAGGGCTTCTTTGCTATTTAAATTTAATCGCTTATTAAAAATTTCTTTTCCAAGCCATCTTTATTTACGGTGATTATCTTCGAGTTCGGAATATTTAAAAATTTTATAGCTTTTTCATCCAGTTCGGACAATGGCTTCTCAAGATTAAATTTAGTTTTATAGTAATATAGCGAAAGATCTCTTTTGTTGCCCTGCTCCATAAGCTGCATTATGCACATATCGTTTGAATCACCGGTTATATGGCGGTTTATCATCATAAACGGCTCGCAGCTTTTATGAAAGGGGAAGCGGCCGAAGTTAAAAAGATTGCCGACGAGCTCAAATACAAGGACAAAAAACAGAAATAAAATGAATAGTTTGACCATTCTGCCTTTCACAGCGGCGCTCCTAAATTTTGAAATCAAAGATTCGTTTGTGTTTTAAATGCCAGACGGTATTTGCGCTCAAGTCGCGGGTGCGTCCAAGCGCTAGCCGAAGCGGTCGGGCGCAAAATTACGACGCTATCTCGCTTTTTGCCGCGCCGGTTGCGGCGGATTCGCTTTCGTCCATGATGATGAGCTGTTTTGCACGCTTAATCTTGGCATCGTCGCGAAACGCTGCGCGCACCTTGTCCATACCGGTGTAAAATTCCTTCATCAAAACAAGGCACAAATACGCGCCGAATTCCGTCGTGCGGATGATCTCGCCCTCGATTCGTACGGCTCCTGCAAGCCTCAGCAGGCTAAGCTCTCTGCCCAGTTCGCGGCGCAAATTTAGATCGTTTGCGGCGTTAAATTTAGCGATATCGATCTCACCGTTAAAAAGCTCGGTCAAAAAGAGGTATTTCGCGCGCTCGGATCTGCTAAAATCGCAAGTGGCGATGACGGTACTTTCGTTTTTGCGCACTCTGCTTGCGTAGTCTTCGAGATTAAACGCATTTACGAGCAGCCTGCCGCCTAGGAAACTAAACGCGCCGCTTCCGATGCCCACGTATTCGTGGTTTGTGCCTACATACTCGTCGTTGATATTTGATTTTTCGCGAGCGAAAGCCCATGCGTTGTTGCGGTGCCAGCTTGCAAATTCCTTGCAGATGATAGAGTAAAACTCCTCTTCGCGGTCTATGTTGCTAACGCCGAGGCTTCGCGCTATTTGATCGCGCATCAAAGGTGATTTCATCAGCGGATACAGCGTGATCTGCTCCGGTTTTACCGCCTTTGCCGCTTCGATGTCGCGAAGTAAAATTTCGCGAGTTTGAAACGGAAAGTTAAAGATCAAATCCAGACTTAAAATCGGTAAAATTCCGACCGCTCGAGATAGCTTTTCTTGCAAAATTTCGCCCGAGCCGAATTTGTCGTAGCGTGAAGCTTTGCGTAAAATATCATCATCAAAGCTCTGCACCCCTACGCTTAGGCGATCTATGAGCCCGCGAAATCGCAGCAAGCTCCCGGGCTCGATGTGGTTGGGATCGCTCTCGCACGAGACCTCTTTGATGCTAAAAAGCGACTTGGCAAGCTCCAGCGTGCGCGCTAACTCATCCTCGTCGATTAGCGTCGTGCCGCCGCCTACGTAAAGCGTCTCAAAGTCGTAGCCTGCGTCCTTCGTGCGCTGCATCTCGGTGCGTAGCGCGCTGAAATACGCCTTGCACGTACCGCGCTCGTAGGCGTATTTGTGAAAGGAGCAGTACGGGCAAAACGTGTGGCAGAAGGGCACGTGCATGTAGAGCATATATTTTTTATCGGGGTTTGGAATTTTAGCGATGTTCTCTTGCGTGATGTCGATCCTGAGGGAGTTGTAGAGGGATTTTTGCATGGTGTCGGCGGCATATTTTTTGGCGAAGCTATGCACCATTTGACTGATAAAATTCATAAAACTTTAACCTTTTTTAAACTTAAAAACTAATTTTTGAAGTTTATCGAAAACTAACTTATAAATTTATCAATAATTCAATAAAAAGCGTAGCGCCGCCATATATATTAGCGTAGGAAGAGCTATCGTAACGAGCGAATTGCGAAATTTAGCATGCACAACAAACGCCATAATCAGGCAAAATAGTAGCGTCGCCGTTTGCAGCGCGTCCACGCTAAAAGCCCGCTCGCCCGAAAAGCTAGGCAGCATCGTTTTAAGCGCATAGATCGTCAAAACGACCATTATCAGAAGACCCGAGTTTTTGTGCAGATACGATAAGCTTGGACTCGCGGTCTTTTTCTTAAAAAGAAGCAGCGGTAAAAATCGCGTCAAAATCGTAGCGATCGAGGCTAGAAAGATATAGGGTAAAATTTCCACTACCTACCCCTTTTTAGGAATTTTTGCAGCTTGCGTCCCGCGCGCGAAGACCGCTCGAAGTATTTACGAAAGAGCAGCAATACCGCTGTGCCGAAAATCAGAGTGCCGAATAAAAAGTATTTTGCAGGAAAGATAAAAAGCCCCACAAACGCGCAACCAAAGCCAAGAAATAGCACTTTGTATTGCGGATTTGCTTTGAAAACCTCATAGGTTAGCATCGCAAAAAGCGCCGTCAGGCTAAACTCGACCCCGCTAAAATCAAGCTTTAAGTTTGCTCCCAAAACAGCTCCTGCAACGACGCCCGCAACCCAGTAGGATTGATTTAAAACCGCGGTTAGATTATAGAGCAGATCAAGCTCTTTTAGTCTTTGCGGCGTTACGGGCTGCTTGCCGCTAAGCTCCTCGGGGCGCAAAAAAGCGCGCGCTTTTAGCAGAGCAAAGGTTTCGTCCGTAAGGGCATATACGGCGTAAATTTTATGACGCACGAAGCGCAGCTCGTCCAGCAGCGACATCGTGTAGAAAAAATGGCGAAAATTTAGCAAAAACGCCACGACGAAGGTATCTACGAGCGAGGCGTGAGTTACGATGAATGCGATCAGCACGAACTCCACGCTGCCTGCGTATATAAGCAGCGAGGTTAGCGCGAGTGCCCATACGGGCAGGTCCTGGCTGATGCCGTAGATACCAAACGCCAGCCCCAGCGGTACGTAGCCCATCATCACGGCAAGGGTGGATCTGAAAATTTCAAATTTACTCATAGCTTTCCTAAATTTAAAAGCGCGATTGTAGCTAAAATTTTATTAAATTTTACAGGGCGGCAGGCGGGATCTGCGCCGTTGCGAGCGGGTTTTGCGCGGTTATGCGTCGCAAGAGGAGCTATAAAATTTACTCGGTTCGCCGCCGCAAAATTTTAAAATTTAGCCTGCGTAGAATTTTGCGAAATTTTAAAATTTAAGGGAGCGGATCTTTAAATTTAGCCTAAAATACGTGGCGCAAAAGCACGAATGCAAACGCCGAAAGTAGCGCCGAGACGGGCAGGGTGATGATCCACGCTAGCCCGATCGGCTTCATCAGCGACCAGTTCGTGCTGTGATTTACCAAGCCGATTCCTAAAATCGCGCCGATTAGCACGTGGGTCGAGGAGATCGGCAGCCCCAGCACCGATGCCGCCATGACGACGACGGCGCTTGCGAGCTCGGCGCTAAAGCCCGAAGCGGGGTGAATTTTCGTAAGATTGGTGCCTACGGTGGCGATCACCTCTTTGCCGATGAACCAAAGCCCCGCTATGAGGGCTACTGCGAACATTATCATAATCTGCTGCGGCACGGGAGTGGAGGGATTGATACTATTCGTAGCCATCGTATCGATGATGGCGGCAAACGGACCTACGGCGTTTGCGATGTCGTTGCTGCCGTGCGAAAAGGCAAAGCCGCTAGCAGTGAGTACCTGCAGCCAGCTAAACATCAAAAACGCAGATTTGTTTAAATTTGAGCGGCGCAGGGTTTTAGCGAAAATAAACATCAAAAGCCAGGTAATCAGCGTCGACATACCGATGATGAGGTAGTTGTAAAAATTCGTAAGCCCGAAATTTAGATTATGCAGCCCCTTAAATATCAGCATCGCCGATATCACGAAAGCGCCGATGCCCGCTACGGCAGGGATTCCGTACTCTAGGGCCTTGTGGGATTTGAGCTTCTCTTTTTTAGCGTCAAGCTCGATCACCTTTTTATAATACTCGCTATCCAGCTCGCTTGGATCAAAATCGGGATCGCGCATCGCGTAAATATCGTGATTTAGCGCTTCTGCATAGGCGATCTTTTGAATGTCGTCCAGAGTCTCGAAGGTCTTTTTATGCAGCTTGCGGAGGGATTTTTTTTCGCGCTTTATGCGGTCGATCTTTATTTGAGCGTAGCGGTTGTAATCCAAAATGTAATGTTTGATGAGCCAGAAAATTCCAAAGGAGATCACGCCGCCTAAAATCGGCGATAGCACCCAAGAGATCGCTATTTTGCCGATCTTATCCCACTGCACTAGCCAGAATGCGGAAGTCTCTGCGGTATTAAGCAGCGCTCCGAGAGTAAGTCCCGAGCCCACGATACCGCCGATGATAGCGTGCGTAGTAGATACGGGCAAACCCTTTCTGCTGGCAAAAAGCAGCCATGCCCCCGCTGCGAAAAGCGCGCTCATCATTACATAGATAAAATCCCTAGGATGCACGTCCATTTTGCTAAGATCGATTATGCCGCTGCGGATCGTCGAGGTTACTTCGCCGCCTGCGATTACCGCGCCGCTTGCTTCAAATACCGCTGCGATACAAAGGGCCTGCGCGATGCTAAGAGTGCCGCTTCCGACGCTGGTGCCGAAGGAATTTGCCACGTCGTTTCCGCCGATATTAAAGGCCATAAAGATGCCCAAAAATACCGAAACCAAAAATAGCGTTTTATCACCGTTTCCTATAAAACCGAATCCCCAGATAAGAAAATAGATTGTTACGCCGCAGAATATGCCGTAGAAAATGAGACTTATCTTGCTAGATTTCATAGCTCTCCCTTAAAATCCGCGAAATTTTACCACACGCGCCTTAATCCCCACTAAATCGCACGGGCGAGGTATATAAATTTTAATTTTAAAAGCGAATTTAGTGGCGCGCGCTAAGCTTTATTAAATCAATACTTCGTTACAATCCACATTAAATTTTAAAACCGAGGCGAAAAATGTCTAGAATTCCGCTGCAAAGCCCGTATTTCGGAATATTCGTAATGCTAATCCTAGCTTTTTGCGTCTTTTCGCTCATCGTTAAACTATCCTCTTTGGTAGGCTCGCGTTTGGCAGACAGGCGCGACGAGCGGCTAAAGGGCGAAATTTACGAAAGCGGTCCCGAGGCCGTCAAACAGCCCAACCGAATGAACTCCCACTTTTTTTTGATAGCCGTGCTTTTCATACTTTTTGATGTCGAGATTATCTTTATGTTTCCGTGGGCGGTAAATTTTAAAATTTTAGGCGTGTTCGGGCTCGTGGAGATGGCGTTTTTCATCGTATTGTTAGGCATCGGTTTCATCTACGCATGGAAAAAAGGAGCGCTAAATTGGCAGAGCATAAGATAAACTACGCGCGCGAAAATGGACTTCCCGTAGTTCTCACCACCGTCGATAAACTGATCGCGTGGGGCAGGAGCAACTCCTTGTGGGCGATGACGTACGGGCTTGCGTGCTGTGCGATCGAGATGATGGCGGCGGGCGCGGGCAGATTTGACTTCGACCGCTTCGGCACGATATTTCGCGCAAGCGTAAAGCAGTCGGAAGTGATGATAATCGCGGGCACGCTTAGTAAAAAGCACGCCGAGTTTACGCGCCGCCTATACGACGCGATGCCCGAGCCCAAATGGGTCATCAGTATGGGCAGCTGCGCCAATACCGGGGGTATGTTTAATACCTACGCGACCGTGCAGGGCTGCGACCGTATAGTGCCTGTAGATATCTATCTGCCGGGATGCGCGCCTCGCCCCGAGACGCTGCAGTTTGCGCTGATGGTGCTGCAAAAAAAGATCCGCACCCAAACTCCGCGCCGCGCACAAAAGGCAAAAAGGCTGATCTGATGAGAAAGTATAGCCCAAAAAACGATGCGAGCCAGAAAAATTACTATAAAGACAGATTTTTCATCCCCGAGGAGACGCAGAAGTTGGACGCAAGCGCGAGCGATTTTAAAGATGATCTGGACGCGCTTGAAGGCGTCCAAATTTTAAATTCGTACGTAGAATTTAACACCCTCGTGTTCTACGTAGAGCCTGCGCAAAATTTAGCGGCGTTGCGTGCGCTTAAGGGCGCGGGATATGAAATTTTATGCGAGCTAAGCGGCGTGGATTTTACCGAGGCTCGCGGCGGCATCGAGGTTTTTTATCAGCTTTTGGACATCAAAAGGGCGCGCCGCGCGCGGCTAAAGTGCTTCGTGCCGAATGAGAGCTTTTTGCAAAGCGCTGCAGGCATCTACAAAAGCGCGAACTGGGCTGAGCGCGAGCTATACGATATGATGGGCGTTTGGATTGAGAATCATCCAAATTTAGCGCGCCTAATAATGCCCGATGATTGGTTCGGACACCCGCTTTTAAAGTCCTATCCGCTGCAAGGAGACGAGTTTGCCAAGTGGTACGAGGTGGATAAAATTTTTGGATCTGGCGCACGCGAACGGATCGGCGAAGAAAACCGAAATTCCGCATTCGTGGATGAAAAAGATACCTTTAACTTCGCGCGGCTCTATCACGAGAGCGGTTACGGCGAGCCGCGGCCGCAAGAGAAAATTTTACAAGAATATCAAGAAGAGGGCGGCGTGCGCTTCGTAAAACGCGTTAAACGCGGAATTTACAAGATCATCACAAAGAGAAAATAATGCAAAATCCAAGCAAGCTAAGACCGTTTTTCGAAAACATCGAGTACGAGCGCGAGGGCGCGAATATGATCTTAAATTTCGGTCCACAGCATCCAAGCGCGCATGGTCAGCTAAAGCTCGTGCTGGAGCTTGACGGCGAGCGCATCGTGCGAGCCCGCCCCGGCGTGGGCTACATGCACCGAGGCATCGAAAAGATGGCAGAAAATATGATCTACGCAGAGTTCGTCCCCGTAACAGATCGCATCGATTACATCGCATCGGGCTCGAACAACTACGGCTTTTGCGCCGCGGTCGAGAAGCTCTGCGGCATCGAAGTGCCGCGCCGCGCGCAGATCATCCGCACGATTCTACTGGAGCTTAATCGTATCAGCTCGCACCTTCTGTTTTTGGGTACGCACGCGCTTGATATCGGCGCGATGACGGTATTTCTTTATTGCTTTCGCTCGCGCGAATACATACTTGATCTCATAGAAAAATACTGCGGCGCGCGCCTTACGCACAATAATATCAAAATCGGCGGCGTATTTTTGGATCTGCCTAACGGCTGGATAGAGGAGATGTTGAAATTTTGCGACGAATTCCCGAGCGACATTAAAGAGCTTGAAGATCTACTTGATACCAATAGAATTTGGCTGATGCGAACCGAGGGCGTGGGCGTAATCTCGCACGAAGATGCCCTTAGCTGCGGCTGTAGCGGCGTGACGCTCCGCGCTAGCGGGCATGCTTGGGATATCCGCAAAGAGGAGCCCTATCTCATCTACGACGAGCTTGATTTTGACGTGCCGTATGCGAGCGAGGGCGATTGCTACGCGCGCTATAAGTGTTATATGGCAGAGATGCGCGAGAGCCTTAAAATTTTGCGCCAGTGCGCGAAACACTATCCGCTAAGCGATCCGCAAATTTTAGCGATCGATCCCGCTTACGTAAATCCTAGCAAAGAGCAGATCATGACGCAAAACTACTCGCTGATGCAGCATTTCGTGCTGGTTACGCAGGGCTTGCGCCCGCCTGTGGGCGAAATTTACGCCGCGAGCGAGAGTCCTAAGGGCGAGCTTGGATTTTATATCCGTTCGATGGGCAAAAGCCGCCCCTACCGCCTTAAGATCCGCACGCCGAGCTTTTGGCACTGCGCGGTCTATGAAGAAATTTTACCCGGGCAGTATCTTGCCGACGCTGCGGCGATCATCGGCAGCACGAATATCATTTTAGGCGAGGTGGATCGATGAAGCGCTATGATTTGAGGCATCTGGGCGATAAATTTTTAAACCGCATGGGCGAAATTTTAAAAAATTCCGCTCGCGGCGAGACGATGATCTTTATGTTTGAGATGGGCGATTTTAGCGCGGTTCAAAAAAGCGCCGATCTAGTTGAGGGGCTAAATTCCACGCTTTTAAGCTCAATCCGCTATAACCAAGTAGATTGGATGGTCGTCGCCAAAAAGGGGAGAGGATGAAAATTTTAAATTTCGCGTCGCTGCTTAGCCTTCAAAATCCCGCGCTCGCAGAAGGTTTTAAGAGCGCTGAAATTTTAAGCGTATCGCCGCTGCAAGACCCGCATCTTCCAGGCGAGCTGATAAAATGCGAGATCGGCGCGCAAAGCTTCGTGCTGGCGCTAATCTGCGCTAGTTTTTGCGACGAGCCCTATTTTGCGGATCTGGATCTGGAGTATCTAAGCGGCGAAAGCAGCGTGGGCGAGGAGGAGATCGAGCAGATTTGCGAGTTTTTGCAAAGCGGCTGCGACGAACTATTGATCGACGATGCGCTTATTAAAACTCATCCCGACGCCGAAAATATCAAAGCCTTTCTATCTCTCATAGCGGCGAAGTTCGGGGTTAAAATTTTAAGCTTACGCGGCGAGCGAGCGGACTTGGGCGCACAAGAGCGGGCAAATTTAAGCCCCCTTAAAGAGCCTGAGAATTTCGACGGCGCCGTGGTTTTCAAACACGATTCGGACGAGCGGCTCATCGGCGGAAGGTATTTTTGCATGGTCGCAAAGATCAAGGGCGGCGATCGCGTCCGCATCAAAACGCCGCACCTAAATTTGGAAAAAGAATTTATTTTGGATGAGGAGCTAAAGGGCACGATTGCGCTTTTGGGCTTGGGCGGGCAGGGCTTTGGCGGTTATAATTTCGAATTAGCCGAAATTTCTAAGGTTTAAAATGACAAAGATCACGATCGACGGTAAAGCTTGCGAGTGCGACGAGGGCGAGTACATCTTGCAGGTCGCGCGTCGCTGCGGCGTTTTTATCCCTGCGCTTTGTTATCTAAGCGGCGGTACGCCGACGCTCGCATGCAGGCTTTGTATGGTCGAAGCGGACGGCAAGCGCGTCTATAGCTGCAACGCCAAGGCCAAGGACGGCATGGTCATCTACAGCCGCAGCCCCGAGATCGACGCCGAGCGCGAAGCGATCACGCAGGTTTATTGTATTAACCATCCGATGGCGTGCGGGGTTTGCGATCAAAGCGGCGAGTGCGAGCTTCAAAATTTAGCCCATCTAATGCGCACGAACGCCCAAAGCTACGCTATCCGCGATACGGCGCGCGAAGTGCAGGATTGGGGATATTTAAGCTATGATCCTAGCCTTTGCATCGTTTGCGAGCGCTGTATCACCGCCGCGAAGGACCGCTTGGGCGTAGATGCGTTTAAGCTCGTTCCGCGCGGCGGAGACGCGCTGAGTAAGGAGCAAAAGGACGCGATGCCTAAAGACGCCTACGCCGTGTGGAACAAACTTCAAAAAAGCCTAATCGCGCGGGTTAACGATGAGGATGATTGCGTAAACTACGGCGAGAGCGCGGCGGTCTGCCCGACGGGGGCTCTGGTAGAGAGCGCGTTTAAATACGTTTCAAACGCCTGGGAGCTGCGTCAAATCCCCGCTTCCAATCCGCACAGCAGCGATTGCGAGCTGCTTTATTATGAGATCAAGCGCCGCGGCATAGGCGACCCGCGTGCAAAAATTTATCGCGTTAGCAGCGACATAAATTTTAGCGTCCTGCATGCAGGAGCGCGTTTCGGCTGGGATTTTTCAAACGAGCGGGCGAGCAAAAACGAAGCGGTTTTTAGCCGCATCGTGCGCGGCATCGAAGACGGCGAGATCAAAAATATTAAATTTAATAGCTTCATCACCAACGAAGAAGCTCGGATTTTAGAGCTTTTGCGGCAAAAATTTAAGCTCGCTTTGATCAACGACGAAGCGCTTGCGTATCAAAAATTCCTGCGCGAATTTTCAAAGCTTAGCGGCACGAAATTTTATAATGCGGATTCGCAGACGATTAAAAACAGCGATTTCATCGTAGTTTGCGGCACATTTTTGCGCAGCGACGCTCCAAATCTAGGCTATGCGGTAAACAGCGCCTGCAAGCTAAATAAGGCAGGCGGAGTATATTTTCATCCGTTTTGCGACGAGGGCATTAAAGGCTTTAGTAAAAATTTCATCCATCAGCCGCACGCCGCGGGCTTGGAGGCGCAGATCCTGCTTTGGGTCTTGCAAAAGTTCGGGCGCGATCTGCCTGAGTGGCTGGATGCGAAACTCGCAGCGGAATTTAAAATTTCGCGCGCCGCGGCGAAGGAAAATTTAGACGAGAAATTCGCAGATTCGCAAAATTCTGAGAATTCTGCGGAGGCAAATGGCGCTGAGAACGTTGCGAGTGCGAGCGGTGCCGAAAATTACGCAAGCGCGGACGGCAACGCTGAAAATTCCGCAAAAAATTCCGCGCAGAATTCCGAAAATCCTGCGGAAAGTAAAATTTCAAATTTCGCCCGTACGCTAGGTCTGGACGAGCAGAAAGTGGATGAGCTTTTGGCTAAAAAGGAGCATTTTTCGCTCATCATCGGCGAGGATTTTATCCGCACGCCAAATAGCGCCACGTTTGCGCGTCTAGCGGGCTTGGTGCAGCGCTACACGCCATTTAAAGTACTAGTGGTGCCGCCGCGCACGAACAGCCTGGGCGTTGCGCTCATCTGCGAGCTTAGCGCGCAAATGAGCGCGGGCGAGACGCTAGGCTACAATGAAGCGGGCGATATTAGCTTCGGCGTTCTGGAAGCGGATCTGGACGCGCCTAGCTTGGTGCAGCAGGAGGGCACGTTTACGAACTACGACAAGCGCGTAGTGCCTACCAATGCGGCGCTTGATTACGGCGGATACGAGCTAAACGACATCGCCTGTGCGCTTGGGGTTTGCGCGGAGCACGCGATCGGCTATACGCCTAGCTTGGGCGCGGATTTTGAGCGGGTTAAATTTGACGATTTAGAAAATTTCTACGACAACGGCGGCGCAAACCACCGCGGATATGAGTTGCGAAACGAGGAGTTTGCCGCTAGCGAGGATGAGTTTGAAATTTCGCTTTCCGCGCCGCTTAAAGCAGGCGAGGGCGAAATTTTAATCTATGAGGCAAATCCGCTGCATCAATTCAATAAATTTAGCGGCGCAAGCAGCGGGCTCGGCGAAGCGGGCGCGCTGTATCTAAGCCCCGGCATCGCCGAAGCTCTGGGCGTGAGCGCGGGCGACGTCGTTAAAATTTACAAAGCGGACGGCGCTAATGATAAAAGCGGTGCTGCTCGTGCGAAAAAAACAGATCGCGCAAGTGCCGCGCATAAAGCAGACGGCGCCGGCGATGAAAACAGCGAAAGCGGCGCGACTGAGTTCGTAAGCTTAAACCGCGAAATCGTCGCTAGCATAAAGATCGATCCGGGCTTTAGCGGGGCATATCTGCCGTATTTTGACGAGAAGCTTCGCGGCGAGATATTTTTCAAAACCTCACGCTATGCAAGCGTAAAAATCGAGAAAATTTCAAAGGAGAGGGCAGATGAGCGATAGTGCATTTTATTTCGTAGCTACCGTCTTAAAGGCGCTTGTGATTTTAGCCGTCATCGCGCTGCTCTCGGGGCTTGCGACTTACGCCGAGCGTAAGGTGCTTGCCTTTATGCAGCGCAGGATCGGACCCTCTATGGTCGGGCCTGCGGGGCTTTTGCAAGTGGGTGCGGATATGATAAAGCTTTTTACCAAAGAGGACGCGATCCCTGCGCGGGCGAATAAGCTTCTTTTTAAAATCGCGCCAATAATATCGGCTACCGGGGCTTTCGTGGCGCTTTCGGTAGTGCCGCTACTGCCGGAGTTTACGGTCGGCGGGCGAACGATACAACCGATTTTAAGCGATATAAATGTGGGAATTTTATTCCTACTCGGAGCTAGCGGTACCTGCGTTTACGGTCTACTGATCGGAGGGCTTGCGAGCTACAATAAATGGGGCACGATAGGCGCGTTTCGCGCGTTTTTGCAGATCACCTGCTTTGAGGTGATAAACGGTCTTAGCCTGATCCCTATCGTGATGATCACGGGATCGCTCTCGCTTATCGACATCGTAAGCGCGCAAAGCGGCGGCATTGATAAGTGGTTTATCTGGAAAGAGCCCGTCTGCTTCGCGCTCTTTCTTATCGCAGCCTTCGTAGAGTGCAACCGCACGCCGCTATGCCTTACCGAAAACGAAACCGAGATCGTAGCGGGTGCGGGGACGGCGTATTCGGGAATGCGCTGGGGTATGTTTTTTATCGGTGAATACGCCAATATCATAACCTACTCAGTCGTTACGACGCTACTGTTTTTGGGCGGATTTAACGCGTTTTGGTTTATCCCCGGCGGCATTATGATGGTATTAAAATCAAGCCTCGTGTTTTTCTGCTTTCTATGGGCGCGCGCGGCGTGGCCGCATCTGCGCCCCGATCAGCTGATGGGGCTTTGCTGGAAAGTCTGCATGCCGTTAGCTCTTGCTTGCGTTCTAATTACCGCGCTAGCGATCGTTTAAGGAGGGTACGATGGCAAGATACGTCCAGATCGATAAACGAGCCCCTATTAAATCCGGCGGCGATAAGCTTCGCAGATTCCTAGCTCGCACCTTTAACGGCGAGCTTTTCGTGGGGCTGTGGGTGGTGTTAAAAAATATGTTTAAGCGCGGCGGCTCACATACGCTTCGGTATCCTATGGAAAAATTTGTCATGCCGCCTAGATACCGCGGCGTGCACAAGCTCATGCGCCTGCTTGAAAGCGGCAGCGAACGCTGCATCGGATGCGGCTTGTGCGAGAAGATCTGCGTGGCGAACTGCATCGCGATGGAGACCAGCCTCGGCGCCGACGGCCGCAAAAAGGTAGATAACTACTCGATAAATTTAGGACGCTGCGTCTACTGCGGGCTGTGCACGGACGTCTGCCCCGAGATCGCTATCGTGCACGGCTGCGAGTACGAGCTTGCGAGCGAACAGCGGGCGTATTACGGCTTCAAAGAGGATCTTTTGATTCGCGGCGAAAATTTATGCTTAAATGGTGCGGCGCAAGAGTTTGCGGGCTACGGCAGTCTGGATGAAAACGCGGGCGCGCGGATCAAGATGACGCCGAACGCCTATATAAAAAGCGACGCCGCAAGCGACGAGCCAAGCTTAAAGAGCGCAGGTTCAAATTTAAAAAGCAGCGCCGCGGAAAGCTCTAAAAAAGGGGGTAGCGCTAGCGATAAAATTCTATTTTCAAAGGGCGCGGGCTTAAGCGGCGAAATTTTAGCCGAGCGGCAAGACGTCGGGCGGGCAAGCTTAAAGGAAAGCTCCGCCGCAAACGCCGAAAATTCTAAAGAGAATTCTACTGTGGATACTCAAAATTCTACGCTTGATTCGGCGCGAAATTCCAAAGAAAATCTCGTCTCTCAAAGCGCCGAAAATTCCGCTACGGATAGTAAAAATTTGGCGGAGAATTCTAAAGAAAATTTCGCTCCGCAGAGCGCCGAAGATTCCGCCGTTCAAAGTAAAAATTTTAAAGAGAATTCCGTTGCGTCGCACGTCGGGAATTCCACCGATGATCTTGCTACGGACGACGATTTTGCTGAAAATTCTAAAGAAAATTCCATTCCGCAAGACGCGGGGAGTTCCGCCGTGCGAGGTAAAAAATCTAAGGCAAATTCCAAAAAGAATTCCGCCGCGGACGCCGAGAATTCTACGCAAAACTCCGCGTCGGATTCCTCAGCGCAGGGGGAGGAGCAATGATACAAACGCTTGCATTTTATTTTTTCAGTGCGGTTTGCCTGGCGCTTTTCGGCATCAGCGTTTTTAGCAAAAACGTCCTTTACGCCCTTAGCGCGCTGGCCGGCGGCATGGTCTTTATGAGCGGATTTTTCTTCTTGCTGGATGCGGAGTTTTTGGGCGTAGTGCAGATCATAGTCTACACTGGCGCCGTGATCGTGCTTTACGGCTTCGCGCTGATGTTTTTGGGCGCGGATAAAAACGTAAGCGAGCCGAAAAAGGGGGCAAGGCTA
>ERZ772924.258-NODE-258-length-26074-cov-8.206580_pt1 | contig 26074 bp, 28 predicted proteins | sample MGYA00512116_ERZ772924 | MGnify/ENA primary metagenome ERZ772924 (study PRJEB29015, sample SAMEA2737920) | human oral metagenome | biome: human oral; feature: human-associated habitat; material: dental | place: China | collected 2134 ...
TTATGAAGTGTATTTTGAAGAAGTGTTGCACTTGGTTTGACAATTCGCCACATACACCTTCCCCGCTACCCTGTATGTAAACCACTACTGCCCGGGCGCCGCCGCTTGAACTGTCATTACCGCTATGTTAAAAAGCGTGTCTGTCGCGCCGTTGCGCGGTTTTTCTTTTTTCGGAGGTTTTATGAAGGTTTTGTTGCGTGTCGCGCTGGCGGCGGTTTTGGCGGTCGCGGCGCTGGTGGCGCAGGCGGCGGAGAAGGTGCGTATTGGTTATATCGCGCTGCCGTCGCAGGCGCCGAGTTTTATTGCGAAGGAGCGCGGGTATTTTGCCGCCGAGGGGCTGGACGCCGAGCTGGTCGCGTTTCAGGCGGCGCAGGCGATGGCGGTCGCCATTGCTTCCGGTGATATTGATTTTGGCGTGACGGCGGTGTCCGGCGGTCTGCTCAATCTGGCGGCGCGCGGCGATGCGGTGCGCATTATCGGCGGCGCGCTGGAGGAGGCGGAAGGGGTGCCGGGGCATAAGATTCTCGCCAGCAAGGCGGCGTTTGACGCCGGTTTGCAGTCGCCGATGGATTTGGACGGCAAGTCTTTCGCTATTACCACGCAGGGTTCGTCGTTTGAGTATATGGGGCAGCAGGTCGCGGCGAGAAATGGCGGCGCGGTGAAGACGGTAGCGCTGGCCAATATGCCCGCGATTGCCGCCGCGCTTCAGGCGGGCAAGGTCGATGCCGCCGTCGCCCAGCCGGGGATTGCCGCCGATTTGGTCGCCAAGGGCGCGGCGGTGGAGATTGGCAAGGTGGTGGATTTTCTCCCCGGTTATCAGGTGACGGTGCTGTTTACCGGGGCGAAGCTGGCGCAGGAGAAGCCTGAACAGGTGGCGGCCTTCAAGCGCGCGTTTGCCAAGGGCGCGGCGGACTATAACGCGGCGCTGGTGGAGAAGTCGCCCGATGCGGCGACCGATGCGGTGATTGCCGCGATTCACAAGTATGTCTATACCGACCGCAATGATGCCGACGCCAGCCGCCTCATCCGCGAGGGCGCGATGCGGGTGTCGCCGGATGCGGCGCTCAACCGCGCCGATGTTATTAAGCAAATCGGCTGGTTCAAGGCGCAGAAGCTGGTGCCGGAGTCGCTGGACGTGAACGCGCTGCTGGCGGACTGATGCGCCTCGTCGCCGAAGGGATTTGCCACCGTTATCAGGGGCGGCTGGTGTTGCAGGATGTATCGTTTGCGATTGGCGCGGGCGAGGTGGTCTGCCTCATCGGCCCGTCCGGCTGCGGCAAATCGACGCTGCTGCGGATGCTCGGCGGGCTGGAGCGCCCGGATTCGGGCACGGTGTGGATGGAGGGCGAGGCGCCTGCGTCGTCGCTCAATCCGCTGACGTTTGTTTTTCAGGATTTTGCCCTGCTGCCGTGGCGCACGGTTGCCGACAATATTGCGCTGGTGCTGGAGCATCATCCGCTGTCGGCAGGCGAGCGGCGCGAGCGTATCGCGGATGTATTGGCGCGGACGCAGCTTGCGGAATTCGCCCATGCCTGGATTCGCCAGCTTTCCGGCGGGATGAAGCAGCGGGTGGCGATTGCCCGCGCGCTCGCGGTCAACCCGGCGGTGATGTTGATGGATGAGCCGCTGTCGGCGCTCGATAGTCAAACCAAGGATTTGTTGCTCGATGATTTTGTCCGCCTGTGGGCGGCGGCGCCGTTTTCTGCCGCCTACGTCACCCACAATCTGCGCGAGGCGGTGCGGCTGGGGCACAAGATTGTGGTGTTGTCGCGCCGGCCGGGTCGGGTGCGCGAGGTGGTCGCGCTCGATACGCCGCTGGATGCGCGCGATGAGCATTCGCCGGAATTGCAGGCGGTAGAGCGGCAGTTGTGGCAGTTGATGCGCGATGAGGCACGCGCGGCAGAACGGGAGCTGGAGGCATGAGCGGGAAACGTATTCCGGTGCCGCTGCGGGCGCGCGAGTTTGGCGGCGATGCGCCACGCTGGATGAGCTGGGCGCTGTTCGCCGTGCTGCTCGCTTTTTGGGAAGTGGCGGTGCGCGCGGGCTGGATTAGCCGGGTTTATATGGCTTCTCCGGCGGAAATCGCCGTGCAGTTGCAGAATTTGCTCCTCTCCGGCGAGTTGTGGACGCACCTTTGGGCGAGTGTGCGCCGCCTGCTGCTGGGCTGGAATGTGGGCAGTCTGCTCGGCATTGCCGCCGGGCTGCTCATCGGCCTGTGGCGGGTCGGGCGCGGCACGCTGCTGCCGCTGGTGTCGGCGCTGTTTCCGGTGCCGAAAATCGCGCTGCTGCCGCTGTTCCTCGTCTGGTTCGGTATTGATGAAGGCTCGAAGATTGCGACGATTCTCATCGGTACCTTTTTCCCGACGGTGATTGCCACTTACGCGGCGGTCGATGATGTTGACCGCAACCTCATCCGCATGGGGCAGTCGTTTGGCCTGCCGCCCGCCGCCATCGTCCGCAAAATCATCCTGCCGGGGGCGATGCCGGGCATCCTCGCCGGGTTCCGCATCTCCATTTCCATCGCCATTACCATGCTGGTGGTGGCGGAGATGATGAACGCCAACTACGGCCTCGGTGCCTATATCAGCAACGCCGGGCAACTCTACCGCATGGACCAGCTGCTCGCCGGGGTGACGCTGCTGGCGCTGCTCGGCATCGTGCTGTCGTGGCTGCTCGGCGTCTGCGAGCGGTGGCTGCTGCGCTGGCGGGGTTAAGGCTTTTTTACAGGAGACATATATATGACACGCTACATGATCTTCCTTCTCGCCGTGTTGACCGCCCCGCTGTGGGCGCAGGATGAACCGCCGGTGGCGCTGTTGCCGGTGCAGGGCGACACGCTGACGCCGGAAAAGGCGCAGGAAAAGGCAAAAGCGGCCAAAGAAGCGCCTGCGGAAACCGCAAAACCGTCGCCTGCCGCCGATGCTGCCAAAGAAACAGAACCGCAGTCCGACGACGATCCCGCCATTGAAACCATCAAACTCTCGCCGCCGCCGGAAACCCCGCCACCGGATGCAAAAGCGGCGGAAGCGGACGCGAAAAAGCCTGCTGACAGCGAGAAAACCAACGAACAAAACGAAGGCGACACCACCCAGCCGTTACCGCCGACCGGCGTCGCGGTGACACCACAACCCGCGCCGGATGCGGCAACGCCCAAGCCAACCGCCGCCGAAGAAGAAGCGAGTCCGCCGTGGTCGGGTTACGCGCAGGCGCAGTCGATGGCGGAAAACGGCAACCCGCGCGGCGCGCTGAAGCAGTTGGAAACCCGCCTTTCCACCCACCCCGAAGACAGCCGCGCCGCCTATCTCAAGGGATTGGTGTTGATGCAGCTTGGCCGTGGCGACGAGGCGGAGCGCTGGTACAAAATGATGCAGGCGAACTTCCCCGACCTGCCGCAGCCGGGCAACGCGCTCGCCGTCATCTATGCCGGACGCGGCGATTTGCCCGCTGCCGAAGCCGCCCTGCGTGCGCTCCTGGAAAAGCATCCCGACCACACCTCGGCACGGGTCAACCTCGCCCGTTTGTACGTGCAAATGGCGCAGGCGGAGTACGAAAAGGCGCTGAAAGAGCAGCCTGACAATGCTATGATTGCGCGCAAACTTGAGGCCTTGAAGGCCATGCAATAACACCCAAAAAGCGGAAATTTATGAGCAAACAAATCTCGGAAGAACAGGAAAAGGCGCTGAAAGCGGTGCTGGCGCAACTGGACAAACAGTTTGGCAAAGGCACGGTGATGCGCCTCGGCGACCAGACCACCGAACACGACATTCAGGCGATTTCCACCGGCTCGCTCGGCCTTGACATCGCCCTCGGCATTGGCGGCCTGCCGCGCGGGCGCATCGTCGAAATCTACGGCCCGGAATCCTCCGGCAAGACGACGCTCACCTTGCACGTCATCGCCGAAGCGCAGAAAGCAGGCGGCACGGCCGCCTTTATTGATGCCGAACACGCGCTTGACCCGATTTACGCGCGCAAACTCGGCGTCAATACCGACGACCTCTACATCACCCAGCCCGACACCGGCGAGCAGGCGCTGGAAATCGCCGACGCCCTCGTCCGCTCCGGCGCCTTCAGCGTCATTGTCATTGACTCCGTCGCGGCGCTGACCCCGAAAGCAGAGATCGAAGGCGAAATGGGCGACTCGCACGTCGGCCTGCAAGCGCGACTGATGAGCCAGGCGCTGCGCAAACTCACCGCCAACATCAAGCGCGCCAACACGCTGGTCATCTTCATCAACCAAATCCGCATGAAAATCGGCGTCATGTTCGGCTCGCCGGAAACCACCACCGGCGGCAACGCGCTCAAGTTCTACGCCTCCGTCCGCCTCGACATCCGCCGCGTTGGCTCCATCAAGGACGGCGAAGAAGTGCTGGGCAACCAGACGCGGGTCAAAGTGGTGAAAAACAAAGTGTCGCCGCCGTTCAAACAGGCCGAATTTGAAGTGCTCTACGGTCAGGGTATTTCGCGCATCGGCGAAATCATCGACCTCGGTGTCGCCATTGATGCCATCCAAAAATCCGGTGCCTGGTACAGCTACGGCAGCGAAAAAATCGGTCAGGGCAAAGAAAAAGTCCGCGCGTATCTCACCGAAAAACCGGAACTCGCCGCCGAAATCGAGGCAAAAATCCGCGAACACTACATCGGTAACAGCGACGCCGAACTGCCGGTAAGCCACGGCGACGACAACGACGAGGCGAACACCAACGAAGCCCCCGCCACGGACGGCAATGAACTCTTCTGACGACGTCCGGCGCGCGATAGAAGCGCGCTGTCTCGCCGCCCTCGCGCGGCGCGAATACAGCCGCGCCGAACTCGCCGCCAAACTGGACAGGTTTCCCGCTGATGACGTCGCCGCCGTCCTCGATACCCTCGCCGCACGCGGCTGGCAAAGCGACGCCCGCTTTGCCGAAAGCTACCTGCGCGGCCACCGCGGTTACGGCCGCCTGAAAATGCGGCACGAACTGGAAGCGCGCGGCATCCGTGGCGAACTTCTGCGCGAGACCCTAGACAGCGCCGACTGGTTCGCCGCCGCCCGTGAGGTTTACCAAAAAAAATACAGCGCTCCGGCGACAACGCCGCAGGAGCGGGCGAAGCGGCAGCGTTTCATGGCGCAGCGCGGCTTCAGTTACGAAGAAATCCAGCAAGCAATGACAGCAACCCAAGATGAAGCATAACCCCCCCCAATCCACCGCCGAAATCCGGCGCGCCTTCCTCGACTACTTCGCCGAACACGGCCACAAAATCGTCCATTCCTCCTCGCTGGTGCCGGGCAACGATCCGACCCTGCTCTTTACCAACGCGGGCATGGTGCAATTCAAGGACATCTTCACCGGCAGCGAAACCCGCGACTACAAGCGTGCCACCACCTCGCAGCGCTGCGTCCGCGCCGGCGGCAAACACAACGACCTCGAAAACGTCGGTTACACCGCGCGCCACCACACCTTCTTTGAAATGCTCGGCAACTTCAGCTTCGGCGACTACTTCAAGGCCGACGCCATCCCCTTCGCCTGGAACCTGCTGACCCAAGTCTTTGGCCTGCCGCCGGAAAAACTCTGCGTCACCGTGTACCACGAAGACGACGAAGCCTTTGCCATCTGGCGCGACAAAGTCGGCCTGCCGGAGGACAAAATCATCCGCATCGGCGACAAGCCGGGCAAAGCCAAGTACGAATCGGACAACTTCTGGGCGATGGGCGACACTGGCCCCTGCGGCCCCTGCTCGGAAATCTTCTACGACCACGGCCCGGACGTCTGGGGCGGCCCGCCCGGCTCACCGGAAGAAGACGGCGACCGCTTCATCGAAATCTGGAACATCGTCTTCATGCAGTTCGAGCGCGACGCCAGCGGCAACATGAAACCGCTGCCGCGCCCGTCCATCGACACCGGCATGGGGCTGGAACGCATCGCCGCCGTGTTGCAGCACGTCCATTCCAACTACGAAATTGACATCTTCCGCAACCTGATTGCCGCCGCTGCCGACGCCACCGGCTGCGACGACCTCGCGCAAACCTCGCTCAAAGTCATCGCCGACCACATCCGCGCCACCGTTTTCCTCATGGTTGACGGCGTCCTGCCCGGCAACGAAGGTCGCGGTTACGTCCTGCGCCGCATCATGCGCCGCGCCATCCGTCACGGTTACAAGCTCGGCCAGAGCCAGCCGTTCTTCTACAAACTGGTCGCACCGCTGGTCGCCGAAATGGGCGAGGCCTACCCGGAAATCGTGGAAGCCGAAGCGCGCATCACCGACGCGGTACGCCGCGAAGAAGAGCGCTTCGCGCAGACGCTGGAGTCCGGGCTGGAAGTCTTCAACAAAGTGCTGAACAGCATGAAATTCCTCAAGCTCGAATCGCTGTTGCCGCTGGACGGCAGCGGCAAGGCGCTCGAACTGCATACCGCCGACGGCAAAGCCTTCAGCGCCAACGCCCTGCCCGCCGCCGGACGCAAACAAATCATCTTCCGCGCCCCCGGCGAACAGCCGGAAATTGCTGACCTGCAAGACGTCTTCGAACACGACCACAGCCAGCAGCCCGACGCCGAAGACGCGCCCTACATCGCCGCGCTGGAAGCCTACCTTGATGAAAACCTCGCCAACAGCAAACTGATCATCCCCGGCGAACACATCTTCAGACTCTACGACACCTACGGCTTCCCCTACGATCTCACCGCCGACATGGCGCGCGAACTCGGCATCGAACTGGATTCCGAAGGCTTTGAACGCGAAATGGCGGCGCAACGCGAACGCGCCAAGGCGGCAGGCAAATTCGATGCCGCGCAAAAACTGGACGTCAGCGGCAAAACCGCCTTTGACGGATACGAAAAAGAAAGCGGCGTCGCGCAAATCATGCAACTGTTCCGCGAAGGCGCGGCCATTACCCGCCTGGAAGCGGGCATGACGGGCGTGGTTGTCCTCGACCGCACCCCGTTTTACGGCGAATCCGGTGGCCAGGTCGGCGACACCGGCATTATCCGCACCACCAGCGGCGTCTTCCGCGTTGAAGACACACAAAAACAGGGCGATGCCTTCCTCCACATTGGCCGCGTCGAAAGCGGCGAAATCAGCGTCGGTGAAACCGCGCAGAGCGAAATCGACCGCGCCCGCCGCGCCGCCATCAAGCGGCACCACTCCGCCACCCACCTCTTGCACAAGGCGCTGCGCAGTACCCTCGGCACCCACGTGCAGCAAAAAGGCTCGCTCGTCGATGACAGCCGCACCCGCTTTGACTTCTCGCACGACAAAGCGCTCACCGCCGCCGAAATCGCGCAAGTGGAAGCGATGATGAACGCACAAATCCTCGGCAACGCGCCGGTGGTCATTGAACAAATGAGCCGCGACGCCGCGCAGAAAAAAGGCGCGATGGCACTCTTTGGCGAAAAATACGGCGACGTCGTGCGCGTGGTCAGCATGGGCGACGACGGCTTCTCCATCGAACTCTGCGGCGGCACGCACGTCGGCCGCCTCGGCGAAATCGGCCTCGCCAAAGTCGTCTCGCAGGGCGCCGTCTCCGCCGGGGTGCGCCGCATCGAAGTCGTCTGCGGCCTCGCCGCGCTCGCCCACCTCGCCCACAGCGACGCGTTGCTCACCGAAAGCGCCGCGCTGCTGAAAACCGACAGCGAACACCTGCCGGAACGCATTACTGCGCTGCAACACCAGCTCAAGACGCTGGAAAAAGACGTGCAGGCATTGAAACGCCAGCTCGCCCAGGGTGGCGACGGCGGCAGTGCCGAAGTCAAAGAGATTAACGGCTGGAAAACCATCGCCCTGCAACACGACGGTCTCGACAACGCTACCCTGCGCGACACCGCCGACCAGTTGCGCGACCGCCACGGTGCAGACGTCGTCGTCATCGGCAGCGTCGATGGCGACACCGCCCGCCTCATCGTCAGCGTCAACAAAGCCGCCAGCACGCTGCACGCGGGCAACATCATCCGCGAACTCGCCGCGCACATCGGCGGCAAGGGCGGCGGCCGCCCCGACTTCGCCCAGGCGGGCGGCAAAAATCCCGCAGGATTGCCTGCTGCGCTCGCCGCGCTGGGGCAAGTCCTGTCCGAAAAAAACTGAGGAGCATTACATGGCATTGATCGTACAAAAATACGGCGGCACCTCGATGGGCTCGGTCGAGCGCATCGAAAACGTCGCCGAAAAATGCATCGCCGCGCAAAAAGCGGGGAACGACGTCATCGTGACCGTCTCGGCGATGAGCGGCGAAACCAACCGCCTCATCGCACTCGCGCACGACATCCACAAACGCCCCAGCCCGCGCGAAATGGACGTACTGATGTCCACCGGCGAACAAGTGAGCATCGCCCTGCTCGCCATCGCCATTGAAAAACGCGGCGTGCCGGCGGTTTCCTACACCGGCGGCCAGGTGAAAATCCTCACCGACAGCGCCTTCATGAAAGCGCGCATCAAAGGCATTGACAGCGAAAACATCCGTCGCGATCTCGATGCGGGCAAAATCGTCATCGTCGCCGGCTTCCAGGGTGTGGACGAACACGGCAACATCACCACCCTGGGCCGTGGCGGTTCCGACACCACCGCCGTCGCCCTTGCCGCCGCGCTGCACGCCGACGAATGCCAGATTTACACCGACGTCGATGGCGTTTACACCACCGACCCGCGCGTCGAACCGAAAGCGCGCAAACTTGACCGCATCACCTTTGAAGAAATGCTGGAAATGGCCAGCCTCGGCTCGAAAGTGTTGCAAATCCGCTCGGTCGAATTCGCCGGCAAATACAAAGTCCCGCTTCGCGTCCTCTCCAGCTTCGAGGAAGGCGAAGGCACCCTGATCAGTCTCGAAGAGGAGAACCCCGTGGAATCAGCCATCATCACCGGCATCGCGTTCAGCCGCGACGAAGCCCAAGTTAACGTCGTTGACGTCCCGGACGAGCCGGGCATCGCTTACCAAATCCTCGCCCCCGTCGGCGACGCCAACATCAACGTCGATATGATCATCCAGAACATTGGCGTTGACGGCAAAAACGACTTCACCTTCACCGTGCCGCGCGGTGACTACGACACCACCGTCGAAATCCTGCGCAAAAACTTTCCGCCGGAAAGCGGCGTGGTTATTCACGGCTCAAACATCGCCAAAGTATCCATCGTCGGCGTCGGTATGCGCTCACACGCGGCAGTCGCCAGCACCATGTTCCAGGCACTCGCCAAAGAAGGCATCAACATCCACATCATCAGCACCTCGGAAATCAAAATCTCCGTCGGTATTGACGAAAAATACCTCGAACTCGCCGTGCGCGCCCTGCACGAAGCGTTCGGGTTGGAAAAAGCCTGAAGCGCTTCTTGCTGTTTGCAAATGATGATCTCCCTCCCCTGCGAAGCGGGGGAGGGATGGGGAGGGGGGGTGAAAACACCGCGAGCGATAAAGCCAAACCTCGGCAAACAGCTCAGAACCCATTGCATCTTGACTAAAGGCGGGAACTTTCCCGCCTTTTTCATATTTGAATTCAAACCACAAAAATGATTGGTACCGACATCATCGACAAACGCCGCATCGCCGCGCTCTACCACAAACACGGAAAGCGCCTCGCCGAAAAAATCCTGCACCCGGACGAACGGGCGCAACTGCCCGCACAAAAAGACCCGGTGCGCTACCTTGCGCTACGCTGGGCGGCAAAAGAAGCACTGGGCAAAGCCTTCGGCACCGGACTGCGCGCGCCGCTGGTGATGCCCGCCATCTGTCTCGACAAAACTGCACTCGGTGCCCCCGGCTTCGCCCCAACAAATGTGGTAAAAACCATGCAGCACGCACGCGGCATCACAAAAATCCACTTGAGCCTGAGCGACGAACGCGATTATGCCGTCGCCTTCGTCTGGTGCGAAACCGCGCGATAGCGCACCGGAAAAATCCCGTATCCGCAAAAAACACGCACAAAAACCGCATACTGCAACGATACCCGCACGAAAAGAACAAGATAGTGAGTTGTAAAATAACTACAAAAAAAACGTTGTTGGTTTCTTGCAACAAAAACGGTTGCACGCCCACCAAAAAGCCAGTATTATTGCCCCCGGATTAGGCGATCCGCGAAATTGAATTTAGCTAATTGCTAGGAGACTATCATGAAAAAATCACTGATTGCTTTGAGCGTTCTGGCCGGTGTGGTTGGCGTTGCACAAGCAGAAAACACGACTACCCTCTATGGGTCAATGGCACACTCCGTTGTCGTTGCCAAAAAAATTGATGGCGACAAAAAAAATAACTGGGATTTGGATCGTAGCGTTGCCCGTTTCGGCATCCGTGGCACCGAAGACCTGAACAGCGGACTGCAAGCATTCTACCGCTTTGAATTCAACGCTTATGACAATGGTCTGAGCGGCAAAGAAGGCACCCGTTTTGCTTACCTCGGTCTGCGTGGTGACTTCGGTACCCTGACCTTGGGCCGTCAAGAAACCCTGTTCAAACTGGCTACCAGCTTCAACGACAACTTCCAGGATGTTTACTTCGGTCAGTTTCACCACGGTCCGGACCGTCTGAGCAAAGTCATCAGCTACGTCTCACCGGATATGTCTGGCTTCAAGCTCGGTGCTTCAATGGTACTGGATGGCGATAATACAGTCATCTCTGGTTCTGACTCCAAGGGCATTGACGCATGGGAAGCTGCCGCTTTCTATGATGCCAACGGTATCTTCGCCGGTGGTGCTTACCAATCTCGTGACGCTGGCCGTAAAACCGACAAATACTACGGCGGTTCAGTCGGCTACAAAAACGACACCTTCAAAGTGGGTGTAGGTTACGAGAAAAAAGACAAGGCTGACAGCTACTACAACCTTGCTGGTGAATACTACCTCGGTAACAACACCTTCCGCGCTGGCTTCGGCTACGATGATAACAAGGGCAAGAACGACTGGTTCGAATACGCTCTCGGTTACCAATACAACCTGAGCGAACGTACCTACACTTGGGTTGAAGGCGCTTACTACGATCCGCGTCAAAAAGGCCAAGAAGAAAGCTACAAAGTCGTTGTTGGTGTTCGCCACGACTTCTAATCGGTATCTACCGCTTGAAAGCGAGCCGCAAGGCTCGCTTTTTTATGCGGTGCGTTCACTTGGCTGCAACAGAATTTGTTTATAATGCCACCTTCGTGTTAATTGACGGGTGCTTGCCTGATTATGAAAAAAATTCTTTCACTATTGATTGTCGCATCATTATTGCAGGGCTGCGGACCATTACTGATTGGTGGGGCAGCAACGACCGCCGGTGTTGTCCACGATCGCCGTTCGGCTGGCACGGTGCTGGATGACAACACGCTGGAAGTAAAAGTCAAAGCGACCATCGCCGACAACAAAATTCTCACGGACAACAGCAACGTCAGCGTGACCTGTTACAACGGCATGGTTCTGCTTACCGGCGAAGCCTATGACGAAAATATCCGTCAACAAATCACTGCCGCTGCGAAATCCGTACAGGGCGTCAAGCGGGTAGAAAACCAGCTCGTGATTGGCCGCCGCAGCACCTTCATGGAACGCACTTATGACTCCAAGCAAACGGCCAAAGTAAAAAGCGCGCTGCTGGACATCAAACTGCCCGGTTTTGATCCGACACGGGTCAAAGTCGTCACCGAACACGGCTACACCTACCTGCTCGGCATCGTCAGTCAGGAAGAAGCGAGTGCCGCAGCGAGCATCGCCAGCCGCGTTTCCGGGGTGAAAGGCATCGTCACCATGTTTGAAATCACCAATAACCCTTCAGCAAACAACGTCACCGGCACGTTCTGATTCCTCCAAATGCACCAAGTCGGCCCGCGCGGTCGGCTTTTTTGTCTTCATCATAAAAACAGGAACCTCATCATGACGCAGAAAATCCCCTACCGCTCCCGCACCTCAACCGCCGGGCGCAACATGGCTGGCGCACGCGCCCTGTGGCGCGCCACCGGCGTCAAGGACAGCGATTTTGGCAAACCCATTATCGCCGTGGTCAACAGCTTCACCCAGTTCGTCCCCGGCCACGTCCACCTGAAAGACATGGGACAACTGGTAGCGCGCGAAATTGAAGCGGCGGGCGCGATTGCCAAAGAATTCAACACTATCGCGGTCGATGACGGCATTGCGATGGGACACGACGGTATGCTCTACTCGCTGCCGAGCCGCGACATCATCGCCGACAGCGTCGAATACATGGTCAATGCCCACTGCGCCGACGCGATGATCTGCATCTCCAACTGCGACAAAATCACCCCCGGCATGCTGATGGCGGCGATGCGGCTCAACATCCCCGCCGTTTTCGTCTCCGGCGGGCCGATGGAAGCGGGCAAAACCGCACTCGCCAAGCACAAACTCGACCTGGTGGATGCCATCGTTTACGCGGTTGACCCCGACGTGGACGACGCCACCGTTGATGACTACGAAAAAAACGCCTGTCCGACCTGCGGCTCCTGCTCCGGGATGTACACCGCCAACTCGATGAACTGCCTCACCGAAGCGCTTGGCCTGTCGTTGCCCGGCAACGGCACCACCCTCGCCACTCACGCCGAGCGCAAACAACTCTTTCTGAACGCCGCGCGCACCATCGTTGAAATCACCCGCCGCCACTACGAACAGGGCGACGCCAGCGTCCTGCCGCGCGCCATCGCCACCTTTGACGCCTTCCAGAACGCAATGACGCTGGACATCGCCATGGGCGGCTCCACCAACACCATCCTCCACCTGCTCGCCACCGCGCAAGAAGCGGGCGTGGACTACACCATGAAAGACATCGACGCCCTCTCGCGCCGCATCCCGCAACTGTGCAAAGTCGCGCCGAACGCGCCGCAATACCACATCGAAGACGTGCACCGCGCGGGCGGCATCATGAACATCCTCGCCGAACTGGCGCGCGCGAAACTCATCCGCACCGACCTGCCAACCGTGCACAGCCGCACCCTGCAAGAAGCGATAGACCGCTACGATCTGAAAAACCAGCCCGCGCCAGAAATCCTCGAATTTTACAAGGCAGGCCCGGCGGGACTGCGCAGCCAGACCGCCTTCTCGCAAAACTGCCGCTTCGACAGCGTCGATGACGACCGCGCCCACGGCTGCATCCGCGCCATTGACCACGCCTACTCACAAGAAGGCGGCCTCGCCGTCCTCTACGGCAACATCGCCGAAAACGGCTGCGTCGTCAAAACCGCCGGCGTGGACGAAAGCATCCTCAAATTCACTGGCAAAGCCATCGTTTACGAAAGCCAGGACGCCGCCGTGGAAGGCATCTTGAAGCGCAAAGTGAAAGCGGGCGACATTGTCATCATCCGCTACGAAGGGCCCAGGGGCGGCCCCGGAATGCAAGAAATGCTCTACCCGACCAGCTACCTGAAATCGATGGGACTGGGCAAAGCCTGCGCGCTGCTCACCGATGGCCGCTTCTCCGGCGGCACCTCCGGCCTCTCCATCGGCCACGTCTCGCCGGAAGCGGCGGCAGGCGGCGCGATAGGACTGGTGCGCGACGGTGACACCATCCACATCGACATCCCGGCGCGCAGCATCCGCCTCGACATCAGCGACGAAGAAATGGCCCGCCGCCGCGCCGAACAGGACGCCAAAGGCTGGAAACCCGCCGCACCGCGCGCGCGCAAAGTCTCCGCCGCGCTGAAAGCCTACGGCCTGCTCGCCACCAGCGCCGACCGTGGCGCCGTGCGCGACCTGAGCAAGCTGGACTGATCGTGCTGTTCTCTGCGCCAGCCACCAAAAACAACAACGCCGGGCGCAAGCCCGGCATTTTTACCCTTCTTGCCGTAGGCATGCCAACCCGCCAGAAATTGTCACCATTGCGGTGAGCGCGTTCAAAGAACTGTTCGGGCAGGCGAAAGAAACGGGGCATGGCGAATGTGGTCGGGTATGTAGAGTGGCCTTCACTCCGCCTTGTGCATCATCGCCCGTTGCACGCCGTAGATGGAGGCGAGCACCAGCACGAAGCCGGTCAGCGCGCGGATGCCCAGGCGCTGGTCGAGTAGCAGCCAGCCGAGGGCGAAGGCGCAGACCGGGCTGAGCAGGCCAAGCGAGGAGACGGTCGCGGGCGAGAGCCAGCGGATGCCGCGGAAAAAGAGGACGTAGGCGAGCAGCGTGCCGCAGAGGCACAGGTAGGCGTAACCGCCGAGGTTGCGTGCGGTGAGTGCGGGCAGCGGCGGTTCACCGGCGAGCGCCAGCGGCAGCAGGCAAAGGCCGCCGATGGTCAGTTGCCAGCCGGTCAGCGCCAGCACGGAGAGGTGCATCTGCCAGCGTTTGGTGAGGAAGATGCCCGCCGCCATCGCACACGCGCCCGCCAGAGCGGCGGCGATGCCGAGCGGGTCGTAGCGGTTTTGCGGGCTGGCGACCAGCAGCACGATACCGGCGACGCCGAGCGCAGCCGCCAGCCAGGCCGCTTTGGGCGGACGCATTCCCGCCAGCGCCATTAGCGCCAGCACCAGCAGCGTTTGTGTGGAATTGAGGATGGCGGCGAGTCCGCCCGGCAGGCGGTAGGCGGAGACAAAGAGCATGGTCTGGAAGAAGGCAATGTTGAGCACGCCGATGGTGACGAGGCGCGGCATGACGGCACGGCGCGGCCATTCGCGCGTCCACAACAGCAGCAGCAATCCGGCGGGCAGGCAGCGGATGAGCGCGGCGGTGAGCGGGCGGTCGGGCGGCAGGTATTCGGTGGCGACGTAGTAGCTGGAGCCCCAGATGAGGGTGGCGAGCGCGGTGGCGCAGAGGGTCAGGCTGTGGCGGGGCATGGCAATTTCCGTTTAAGAACCTGTTCAAGATTCCGGGGTGAGGTGGGAGTGATGCGGGTTGGGATGGGATGCAAGGCGCAAAACGCAGGCAATGTGGGCTACCTTGCCAAGTTTTGCAACGCCGCAGACCGCCCAATCCCGCGCATATCCCGACCGTCACGGGATTTTGAACAGGTTCTAAGAGCCTGTTTAGGGTCTGGGAAAACCTGTTTTCTTGTGTGAACGGGAGCAGGTAAAACAGCCGATATACTCCCTCTCCCTGTGGGAGAGTGCTGGGGTGAGGGCATCAAATAATTGAAAAAGCAGAATTTTGGTTTATCGATAATATCGCTACCCCCACCCCGACCCTCCCCCGCTGCGGGCTTCGCCCTGCGGGGGAGGGGGAATTTCGCTTTTACCCGCAGACTCTAAACAGCCCCTAAGGTTGCTGTTGCAACATATGGGTGTTGGCGGTTTCCCGATAAGTTCGCAGGGAGGATGAATCGTCCAGCAGCAGGGTTTCCTCTTTTTCCGCTTTCAGATAAAGGTCGTACCCGTTGCCGGATAACGTGGCAGATTCCAGCAATACATCGTTTGGCCAGTCTGTAATTGAATCATAACCCTGAATAATATCCCCACGCTGATTCAGAAGATAGGCAGCAATATACAGGCTTCCGCTACGGCTTTTTGCCTCAGCCATAAAAAGTATCAGGGTATATTTTTCATTGCAGAAAGCCTGGGAAAGAAATTCCCCTTTTTCGAGGATAAGCTCCATGTCATGCAGGCGGATATGTTTGCCGCCTTGCGGTAACGGACAAGCGCGTAGGGTAATATCACTTTCTTCTTTATAGGTTTCTTCTTTGTAGAAGGGGAAATCACGCCGCCAGATTTTTTCCGGGAGAGGGGGATAGATGCCACGCGAGGAATCGGTACGAAATTCCTGTTGCCAAACGGGCTCACCATTGCCACGGCGCAGGGTGATGTGAAAGCGCTGCGGGGTGTCAGGCACAATCTGGTAACGGTAATCCGCTACGCCGCCGGAGCGGGCGATGATCACGGGATAATCGTATGGATTGAGGATGCCATAGTAGTAGCCGGGTTTTGCACCGGGGAAGGGTTTGTCGGTGTCTTTCAGGCTGGTATAGCGCAGGAGTTTCAAATCAGGAATGGCGTTCTCAACGATAATATTGGCATCCGCTGGCAGGCGGAAATCTTCCGGGACGGGCTGAATCTCAATGCCGGAAATGGTTTGGGTCGTAAATGCCATGCTGGGCGGAAGCAGGTGCTCCCTTTCTTCATCATTCATAATCCGGTATTGGTAGATATTCAGACCAATCAGCAGGGTAATGGCAAGGCTACAGAAAAATCCGGCAATACACAGGAACAGGGCAGGGTCGGAATGATGACGTACCGCCCGGGCAAGGGTCAGCACAATATAGGAAAGCAACCACAAGACGGCACCCCATCCCCAGGAAAGAACGGGGTCGAATTTGGGCATTTCACTAACCAATATCGTGGTATGAAAAATAATGGTCGCCGTCATTAGCCACATAATGCCCAATGAAATGATGCCATCTTTGCGCAGCAATGCCACCCAAAAGAAGATATTGGAATAAAGCGCCCAGCAGGATGCGGGTTGCAAGAAAGCGAATGGCATTACCGAGAGCAAGATCCAGCCGGTCCAGTTGCCCCAGGAATCCGCGTGTGACGTGAGGAATCCCGGCAGCGAAAGGGAGATGAACCATAAAATGAAGGCAAGAAGTTTTAGCGCGTTACTCCAATGCTGTTGCCGGTTTTCCATGCGGATTCCTTGTTCTTTAATTTAGCGCTGCCTTGCTCGCTGGCGGCGCATTTCTTTCGGGTCGGCGATGAGCGGGCGGTAGATTTCAACGCGGTCGCCATCGCGCAGCACGTAATCCAGCGGACGCGGCAGGCTGAAGACGCCGAAAGTCGCTTTTTGCAAATCCAGATGCGGGAAAAAGCGCACCATGCCAGAGCGCTCCACCGCTTGCTTGAGCGTCGCGCCTTCGTTCATGGTGAGGGTGATAATTTTTTGCCGTTCCGGCTCGGCGTAGGCGACTTCAACGCGGATGGTTGCCATCGTCAGCCCCGCCGCGCCTTGTAATAGCGCCACAGCCAGCGCAGGCTGAGCAGCAGAATGCCGGCGAGGGTCAGGAAGCCGGTTAGCGTTTTCAGTGTGGCGAAAATGCTGCCCGCGCCCGCCATTGCCGGGGAAATGTCCGGGTATTGGCGCAGCATGGTGAAGGTCGCCGCGTTTTCCAGCCAGTCGCAGACGGCGCTGCAAACGGGCAAGGCGTACAGCAGGGCGAACCAGCGCTGCGGGCGGAAGTTCTTGCGCAGGAGGACGGCGAGCAGGTTGGCGTAGGTCAGGGCAAAAAGCAGCGGGTAGAAGCTGTCGAGAATGAGTTGGGGAGCGCGGTAGTAATCGCGCCCCGCCTCACCCAAGGCGGCAAAGAGGCGCGCCGGGTAGTCCGGCGCATAGCCGAAGGGCAGCGCGTCCAACGGCGGTAGTCCGCCAGCAAATGCCATCAGCGCCGGGAGCGTGCGGCTTGCCATCCAGAAATAGAGGGCGTTAGTCAAAATAAAAAGCGCCGCAAGCGGCAGCGGTTTCTTCAGCATGCTCACGCCCCGTAAACCTGTTCCGCGCGGCGGGCAAAGGCATCGACCATGGTGTTGCTCATGTGGCTCATCAGCCCGCCAAGAATGGGCGCGAGCAAGAGCGGCACTTCAAAATCCATGCTGTAGCGGACTTCGCAGCCGCCGTCGTCCGTCGCCACAAATTCCCAGCGGCCGCGCAGGTGGCGGAATGGCCCTTCGACCAGGGCGATGTCCATCCAGTGCGGGTAATCGAAGCGGTTGCGGGTGGTAAAAGATTTGTGAAAAGCGCCTTTTTGTGCGGTGATGGTGCCAACCAGTTCGTGCTCGTTGCGGCTCACCAGTTTGCCGTTGGCACACCACGGCAAAAATTGCGGATATTTCTCGACGTCGGCGACCAAATCAAACATCTGCGACGGCGTCCAGGGCAATTTTTTCGACTTGCGGATTTGTGGCACAATAGGCGTCCTTTCAGGAATTTGGCGGCATTTTACTCCATGAGCAAGAAAAGCAAAGAACAGGACAACAACATCATTACCAACCGCAAAGCCTTCCATGATTACTTCCTGGAAGAGCATTTCGAGGCGGGCATCGCGCTCGAAGGTTGGGAGGTGAAGGCGCTGCGCGCCGGCCGCATCCAAATCAAGGAAAGCCACATCCTCGTCAAAAGCGGCGAGGTTTTTCTTTTTGGCGCTTACATCACGCCGCTGCCGTCCGCCTCGACGCACGTCATCGCCGACCCCTCGCGCACGCGCAAACTGCTGCTGCACCGCAATGAAATCAGTAAATTAATCGGCGCGGCGGAGCGTGACGGCTACACGCTGGTGCCGGTCAATCTCTACTGGAAAAACGGCTACGTCAAAGTAAACCTCGCCATCGCCAAGGGCAAAAAAGCCTTCGACAAACGCGCCAGCGAAAAAGACCGCGACTGGGCGCGGCAAAAAGAACGCCTGATGAAAATTCACTGACCCGTTTGGCATTCCGAAAAACGGCGGCGGGAAAACCGCCGATATGCTCCCCCCTCCCTGTGGGGGAGGGTCGGGGTGGGGGCAGCAAAAACAAAAACGGCATCTCCATTCGCAAAAAACACCGCCCCGCACCCCTTCCTTTGAAAATCCGACACCGAGAACCGCATGGCCCACGACATCATCACCCTCATCGCCGAAGACCACGACAACTTCATTCACATCATCGCTGACCGCCACACGGGCGAAGCGATGGTCGTTGATCCCGCCTGGGACGCCGAAGGCATCCGCGAAGTGCTTGCCGAAGAAGGGCTGACGCTGACCGGCATCCTCATCACCCACAGCCACCACGACCATGTGAACGCGGTGCGCGAACTCTACGGCGAGCGCATCACCCTTTTTATTAGTGAACTAGAACAGCCGCACTGGCCGGACTGCCCGGAAGACGCCGTCCTCGTGCAAGACGGCGACGAAATCAGCTTCGGCAGTAGCAGCATCGGCGTCATCCTGACCCCAGGTCACACCCCCGGCAGCTGCTGCTACCTGCTCAACGGCGACCTCATCTGCGGCGACACCCTCTTCATCTACGGCTGTGGCCGCGCCGACCTCAAAGGCAGCGACCCGCACGCCCTCTACCGCAGCCTGCAAAAGCTGAAGACCCTGCCTGCCGCCACCCGCCTGCACGTCGGCCACCACTACGGCATTGCCGAAAGCACCACCCTCGGCGAACAACTCACCGGCAACCCCTTCCTGATGATCGACAACGAAGCCGACTTCGTCCGCTACCGCATGGAACTGGCGGCGAAAACGCGGCACGCGCCTTACGGTCCCATCAGCCGCGACGAACTGGAGCGCGTGCTGCATGGCTGACATTACCTATCGCACCATGCAGGCGGCGGACATCCCCGCCGCTTTGGCGCTGTGGCGCGCCATCCCCGGCGTTTTCCTCGACGCTGCCGACGAACCCACCGCACTCGCCGCCTTTTTGGAACGCAATCCGGGCTTGAGCGACGTCGCCCTTGCCGACGGCGAAATCATCGCCACCTTGCTTTGCGGCGAAGATGGCCGCCGCGCCACCCTCTACCACCTCGCCGTCGCTGAACACTGGCGCGGACGGGGCATCGCCCGCCAACTGCTCACGCGCAGCGAAGAGCGCCTGCGCGCCCGTGGCATCACGAAAATGCGCCTGCTCGTCCTCGGCGACAACGCCGTCGGCAACGCCTACTGGCCGAAACAGGGCTGGCGGCAGCAGACCGAACTCAATTACTACAGCAAGAGCCTGATTTAACGCGCGCCATACCACCGCTCCGCCTCCTGTGTATGGGGGCAGGATGGCTATAAACGCCGCCCGATAACCAGCCGTTATCCCCTGATGCAAACCTTTCATATCCCGCGCCGTGGCAGGCGGCTATAATCGCCCATCTGCAAAGGACACCCCATGATTACCCTCGAAAATCTGCAAAAAACCTACCAGCACAAAGGGCGCGACATCCACGCGCTTAACGGCGTTTCGCTGCACGTCGCCCCCGGTGAAATCTACGGCGTTGTCGGCCAGAGCGGCGCGGGCAAATCCACCCTCATCCGCTGCGTCAATCTTTTGGAACGCCCGGACAGTGGCCGCGTCATCGTCGCCGGGCAAGAGTTGACCGCGCTCGCGCCCGCCGAACTGCTCAAGGCGCGGCACAAAATCGGCATGATATTCCAGCATTTCAACCTGCTTTCTAGCCGCACCGTGTATGACAACATCGCCCTGCCGCTGGAGCTGGTCGGCGCGGACAAAAAAACCATCGCCGCCAAGGTGCAACCGCTGCTCACGCTGACCGGGCTGGAAGACAAGGCGGCGTATTACCCGGCGCAACTCTCCGGCGGACAGAAACAGCGCGTCGCCATCGCCCGCGCGCTGGCCGCCGAGCCGCAGGTGCTGCTCTCGGACGAGGCGACCTCGGCGCTGGACCCGAAAACCACCGAAGACATCCTCAACCTGCTCAAGGACATCAACGAAAAACTCGGCCTCACCATCCTGATGATTACCCACGAAATGGAAGTGGTGAAAAAAATCTGTCACAAGGTCGCTCTGATAGAAGGCGGGCAACTGGTGGAAACCGCTGACGTCGATACCTTCTTCACCGCGCCGACTTCCGAACTCGGCCAGCGCTTTGTCGCGCAGACGCAGCGCTTTGACCTGCCGGACAACTATCAGCAGCGCCTCGCCGCTGGTGGCTCGCATCCGCTGGTGAAAATCCGCTTCCTCGGCAACAAGGTCGATGAGCCGCTGCTTTCCACCATCGCCCGCCGCTTTGACGTCAACGTCAGCATCTTGCAGGCAAAAATCGAACAAATCGGCCACACCGCCATCGGCCTCATCATCGCCGAAATCCTCGGCGAACCCCGCCAGACCGCCGAAGCCGTCGCCTGGCTGCAAACCCAACCCGTCACCGTGGAGGTACTCGGCCATGTCGCCTGACACCTGGAAACCCTTACTCGCCTGGCTGCAAGCCCAACTGGGCGACATCCCCTACCTGCTCGTCAGCAGTACCTTTGAAACCCTCTACATGACGCTGACCGCGACCGCGTTTGCCACCCTGCTCGGCGTACCGCTCGGCGTTATCCTCTACGCCACCCGTCGTGGCCGCTTCCTCGCCAACCCGCTCGTCTATTACCCGCTCGGCATCGTGGTCAACATTGGCCGCTCCATCCCCTACCTCATCCTCGCGCTGTGGATAATCCCCTTCACCCGCGCCATCGTCGGCGTCTCCATCGGCAACACCGCCGCCATCGTGCCGCTCACCCTCTCCGCCGCGCCCTTCATCGCGCGCATGGTGGAAAATATGCTGAACGAAGTCCCCGGCGGCCTCGTCGAAGCGGCGCAGGCAATGGGCGCGTCGCCGCTGCAAATCGTGCGCAAAGTGCTGCTGCCGGAAGCGCTGCCGGGGCTGACCAACGCGCTCACCATCACCCTGATTGCCCTCATCGGCTACTCGGCCATCGCCGGCTCGCTCGGCGCGGGCGGTCTCGGCAAAGTCGCCTACGCCTACGGCTACCAGCGCTACCGTCCGGACATCATGCTCTACACCGTCTTCGTTATCGTCGTCCTCGTCCAGCTCATCCAGTGGCTGGGCGACACCCTGGCGAAACGCTTTGACCACCGCTAACCCTATCCACCCACAACCGGAGAAACCCATGAAAAAACTGACCCTTGCCGCCATCATCGCCGGCTTCACCCTCGCCGCCCAGGCAGCCCCCTTCAAAGTCGGCTCCATGAGCGGCCAAGAAGCCGACCTCGTCAAGGCCGCCGCCCAAGTCGCCAAAGAAAAACACGGTCTGGACGTCGAAATCGTCGAATTTGACGACTACGTCGCGCCGAACGTCGCCCTTGCCGACGGCTCAATCGATGCCAACGCCTTCCAGCACAAACCCTATCTGGACGTCATGGTCAAAGACCGTGGCCTGAAACTCGTGCCGGTCGGCAACACCTTTGTGTACCCCATCGGCGCCTACAGCAAAAAAATCAAAGACATCAAAGAGCTGAAAGACGGCGCCACCATCGGCCTGCCGGGCGACCCCTCCAACGAAGGCAGAAGCCTGATACTGCTGGAAAAACAGGGGCTAATCAAACTGAAAGACAGCAAAAACCTCGAATCCACGGTGATGGACATCGCCGAAAACCCGCACAACTACAAATTCAGCGAAGTCGATGCCTCGCTCGTGCCGAACAGCCTGCCGGACGTTGACCTCGCCTTCATCAACTCCAACTACGCCATCAACGCCGACCTGCTGCCGAAGCGCGATGCGCTGATTCTGGAAGAACCCGATTCGCCGTATGTGAACATCATCGTCGTGCGCGAAGCGGACAAGGACAAGGACGAAGTGAAAAAATTCGTCGATGCCTACCACAGCAAAGAAGTCGAAGACGCGGCGGAAAAAGTCTTCAAGGGCGCCGCCGTCAAGGGCTGGTAAACCCGCCTTTCCTGCCACCAAAAAACCGCCCTCCGGGGCGGTTTTTTCGTTCGCATCACGCTCCGCATCGCCTAAAATACGGCGCATGGAGGTATCACCCATGGCAAAAACAAAAACCTTTCAGGAACAACGCCGCGCCATCCTTGAAGGCGCTGCGTCCATTTTTGATATCGCGCCGCACATGACGCCGCGCAATTTTGATGCGGGTAATGACACGCGCAATCTGGCACGCGACTGGCATAATATCGGGCGCGATCTCGCTCACGCAATGAAATGCGAGGAAGCATGAGTGCGCAGCGACCCGCAAGCGAACAGAGATCGGGACGCACCCGCGTATTGCTGCCTGAAGAACGGGAAGCGATCAAGGACATCGTAACCATTGAAGTGCGGCGGCAGATGGTCAGCTACGAGGGCCCTTTGCCACCGTCTGCCGAATTTGGTCGCTATAACGAAATCCTGCCTGGCGCAGCAGAACGCATTTTGGCTATGGCAGAGCGGGAGCAGGAAGCGCGGCTTGCCGCGCAAAAGGCGGTGATTGACAAGGAATACCGTCTGCGGCAACACGGACAAATCTATGCGCTGATAATCGCTGCGGCATTCATGTTTCTGGCAGGCGTACTCATTCAAAAAGGGTACTACCTCGGCGCGGTTACGGTATTGGGCATGATTGCCGCCATCGCGGGAATATTTGTAAGCGGCAAGTCAGAGAAAGCGAACCCGCAAAAGCCGGTGGAGGAATTACCGCCATCGCATGAAGGAAACTGACATCCCCGCGCGTCATCCCCGCCACGAAAAAAACCGCCCTCCGGGGCGGTTTTCCTTTTTGCGCCAGTTCGGCGCATTGTCCAAAGGCGGTTGCCGGATGCGACCGGTTACGCATTGTTTCGTCCTCCTGGCTTTCCCGCACTTCGCGCGCGCTGTTCCAGCCCCCGCTTCGCCGGGGAGGGGATTCAAATGGCTGCCGCCCCAGGCAAGGGGTATCACTGCACCGCGGTTGCTGCGTCGAGCGCGCGGCGGATGCGTGCCTGCCAGCTTTCCGGTGTCTGGTATTGGGTTTCGCCGCTTTCGATATGGACGGCAATTTGCATGGTGCTGCCTTTGGCCAGTATTTCGCCGCTGTCGCGGCCGCTGATGCGGTAGTCGAGCTTGAGGCAGCTTTCGTATTCGCGCAGGCCGGTGCGGATGATGATGTGCTGGCCGAAACGTGCCGGGCGGATGTATTTGAGTTCCAGCCGGGTTACCGGCCAGGCGTAGCCTTCCGCCTGCATTTGCCGGTAGTCGCAGTCCAGGCGCTCCAGCCAGGCGCAGCGTGCCAGTTCGAGGTATTTGACGTAGTGGCCGTGCCAGACGATGTGCATGCTGTCCACGTCGTAAAAAGGGATTTGGTGCGGGTAGTCATGGTTGAGACAGGTGTTTTTCATCGTCGTTCCAGAAGTCGTAGAAGTTGTACCACTGCAGGGGCGCTTCGCGGCATTGTTGTTCGAGCAGGGCAGCGTAGCGGGTAGCAGCTTGTTGGATGATGCGGGCGCGGCTGTTTTTTTGCCAGCGGATGCTGTCGGCAAAGTCGGCGAGGTAGAGGTGGTAGCGCCCGAGTTCTTTGCGGCAAAAGAGGGTGTTGAGGCGGGTTTGCAGGAGGCCGGCGAGCAGCCACGGCCCCTGGGCGATGCGCGCTTCGTCGCCGAGGAAGGAAACGCTGACGGTTTTTTCGCCGCGCACGGGAACGCGGTCGGCGGCGATGGCGAGCCATTCGCCGCGATTGACGCGGTTTTGCAGTTCGAGCATGACCGCAGCGTCCAGTTCGCTCACCTGGATCATGCGGATGTCGTCGGCACCGGCGTTTTTGAGGGCGCGGTTGTAGGCGGCAGCGTGTTTGTGGTGGACGAGGATGTTGAGCGCGAAGTCGCGGTGGTGGGCGACCAGCGCCCGGCAGATTTCCATGTTGCCGTGGTGGCTGCACAGCAGGATTTCGCCGCGCGCACCGGGGGCGGGATGGTCGATGCGGAGGTAGAGGTTGTCGGGGTCGTGAACGGTGAGGTCGCGGTAGGTGAGGCGGTGTTGCCAGACGGCGAAGCGGTCGGCGATGGCTTCGGCGAAGCTGCGGATTTGTTGGCGGGCGGCGTCGGGCGGGAGGGCGAGGTCGGGGCAGGCGGTTTGCAGGCGGCGCTGGTAGCGGGCGATGTTGCGCCGCGCACGCGGGCTGGTGTGGTAGTAGTAGCGGCTGATGAGGGTCACGACGACGGAGAGCAGCCACGGCGGCAGGTAGCGCACGATTTGGGTGGTGAGCCAGAGGGCGAGGCGGTTGCCGCGTTCGGGTTGGGCAGCCCAGTGGGTGTTGTTCATGGGTGTCGCAGCCGCCAGAAGATGCCACTGAGGAAAAGGCGGGCGTGCATGGCACTGATGTACAGGTTGTCGCGCCAGAGGCGGAAGTGCGAGCGGCCGTCGGCGGGGTAGCGGACGCGGGTGGCGAGCCAGTGCATCGGGGTGCGGTGGCGGTGGTGCCAGACGAGGATTTCGATGTCGTAGTCCATGCGGTTGCCGATGTGGTGCGCGCGGTGGATGGCTTCGGTGCGGGCGACGGGGTAGAGGCGGTAGCCGCACATGCCGTCCGGGATGTCGCGGCTGCCGGTGTTGATGCGGATCCAGAAGTTGCTGATTTTGCGGCCATGGAGACGGCTTTTCGGCGCGTCGCTGCCGTATTGCGGACGGCCGCAGATGAGGGCGTCCGGGAACATTTGTCCGGTGGCGAGGAAGCGCGGGATGTCGGTGAGGTCGTGCTGGCCGTCGGCGTCGATTTGCAGGGCGTGGCTGTAACCGTTTTGTGCCGCCCAGTGGATGCCGTCCTTGAGGGCAGCGCCCTTGCCGCCGTTGCGGGGGCGTTCGTGGAGGTAAACACGCGACGCGGCGGCGCATTGGCGCGCGAGGGCGCGGTTTTCGGTATCGGAGCCGTCGTCAATGATGAGTACGGGCAGGTCGTGTGCGCGCAGGGCGGCACAGACGGCGGCGAGGGTTGTGCCGTGGTTGTAGTGCGGGATGAGGGCGATGGTTTTCATGGGGCATAGGCGATGCGGCCGCTGGCGCATTTGCCGTGGCCGTTGTCGCAGGTGAAGTGGAGTTTGTGGCGGGCGATGTCGTAATGCAGGGTGAGGGTGAGCCGGTCGTAGGGGCGGAGGAATTGTTGGTATTTGAGTTGTTCGATGGCGCGGACGGGCGCGTGCAGGCCGAGGTGGGCGCGCGCGAGCTCAAGCGCCCAGCGGCACTGGATGACGCCGGGGACGAGGGCGATGCGGTCGAAGTGGCCTTTGCAGTAGTGCAGGTCAAGCGGGACGCGGGCACGGAAGGTGAGCGTGCCGTCCCGGGTTTCCGGGGCAGGCCAGTCGGGGACGAGGAGGGGTTCGTACAGGGCGCGCAGCCAGTCGGCGCGGGCGATTTTGCCCTGGCTGTTGCGCGGCAGGCGGTCAGTCACGCGGATGTGGCGCGGCACGGCGAGGCGGTCGTGGGCGTGTTGCAGGTGGGCGCGCCATTGGGCGATGCAGGTTTTGCGTCCCTGTTCGCGCCAGGCGGCGATGCCGGTTTCGTTCAGCGCAATCCAGGCGCAGAGCTGGCCGTTGTCGGGGTGGACGGCGCAATGGCTGTCGGCGATGTGCGGATGCCGGTTCAGGCTGTGTTCGAGGGTGTCGAGGGCGATGCGCTTGTCGCCGCGTTTGATGATGCGGTCGGCGCGCCCCAGCAGGTGCAGGTGTTCGTCCACGAGGTCGCCGGTGGTGAGCCAGCCGGGGGTCCACGGGCTGCGCACGTGCAGGATGCCGTCCGCGCTGCGGCGGGTTTCGACGCCGGGCAGCGGCTGCCGCCCGTGGCCGCTGTCGCAGG
>ERZ772924.260-NODE-260-length-25930-cov-118.221333_pt1 | contig 25930 bp, 20 predicted proteins | sample MGYA00512116_ERZ772924 | MGnify/ENA primary metagenome ERZ772924 (study PRJEB29015, sample SAMEA2737920) | human oral metagenome | biome: human oral; feature: human-associated habitat; material: dental | place: China | collected 2134 ...
CCCGAGGTGCGCGCCAGCTGTTCCCGAACCGCCACAAACCGCAGCTGAATCGTTTCTACCTGCTCCGGCAGCACATCCTTATAGGCGTCCCCCAGCCCCAGCGACGTTTTCGCGCACGGATGTTTTGGGTGCCCCTCGCACACCAGCTGCTCCATATTGCCTAACGACGTGCGGCTTTGATAGCGTCGCGCCACGCCCTCACGCGCCCGCGCCAATCCCACCACACTATCCGCCAATTCGGCGGCCGCCCGATCAAAATTTGTGGCTGGAACCGTCAATTCGGATCGAAGCTTCCGTAACACCATTACCGGGTCCTCATCTGGGGGAATCGGTGTATCTGCTGGAATCAACTCTTCTTCTCGTAGCGCCGTAATTAACCGTGATCGAATGGTTTGTCGAGCAGCCGAAATATCCATGTCTCTATCACACCATTTCTTCCGCCCCACAGCCAATGCGCAGCTAAATCCCGCATGGGAAAACCGATGAACCGGGACTAGGATAAGGCCATGTTGGAAACTCTATGGCCACCAAGCACCCTCCAAATCCGGGCGGGCGGCCTGCGCATCGTCGCCATCACCGACGAGCACCTACCCCACGTGTGCACCATGACATTCGCGGACATTTACGGCGACACGATTCCCGATCATGCGTTCACCTGGCTTTTCACATCAACCCCCGTGGCCGCGGCCCAATTCCGCTGGTCCAACCGTGCGAATATGAGTTCGAAAGAATGGTCGTTGGACCTTGCTGCTTTTAACGAACATACAGGCGAATTTATCGGTGCCATAGACCTTCGATCCACCAACTTTGCCACCACTCGCTGCATCAGTACTGGTTCCTGGGTGCTCCACAAGCATCAGGGACGCGGCTATGGCACCACCATTCGCCGCGCCATCTGCGAATACGGCCTGGTCACTCTGGGCGCCACCGTCATGCAAACCGTCTGGATAGCCAGCAATCACGCCTCTGCGGCAGTGTCCGCCAAGGTCGGTTACCGGGTGGTTGAGTCGGTCACAGCCCCTGCCGGGCCGAACGGCACTCCGCTACCCGCGGTCCTGGCCGAATTGCGGCGTGACGACTACACCCCCAACCCCGACGTCGTCATTACCGGCCACACCCCGAGCCTCCATGAATTCCTCACCGGAGAACGCCCAGGCCCCGCGCCATCTGAATAATTCAGATGACCATGGCCTGCCGCTGGGCCCGACGAAACCCGCCCAGGAACCGCCAAAACCCATCGGCGCAGCCAGCCCCGCCACAAACTCGCCTCACCCTTATTCAGGGGCGGCGCTCATGTTCTCCGCATCCCCGTTATGCAAATCCTCGATAATGCGTCGCACATGTTCTGCGGCACCCGGACCTTCATAAGATTCAACAATATCTGGGATCGGGCCGGCTTCCCGAACCTCGCCGTGATCTATCCACAGGGCGGTGTCGCAGAGTTGGGCGAGAAAATCATTGGAGTGGGACGCAAACACCAAAATACCGGAGCGTTTCACCAGCTCCTGGAGGCGAGCCCGAGCCTTGGCCATGAAGGCGGCATCCACCGCCCCGATTCCCTCGTCGAGAAGCAAAATTTCGGGCTCAATGGAGGTCACCACCCCCAGGGCCAACCTAATGCGCATGCCGGTGGAATAGGTGCGCAGCGGCATGGAAAGGTATTCGCCGAGTTCGGAAAAATCGGCGATTTCATCCATTTTTTGCTTCATTTGTTTCCGGGTCTGGCCGAGGAATAACCCGCGGATAATGATGTTCTCATACCCGGAGATCTCCGGGTCCATACCCACACCGAGATCGAACACCGGTGCGACCCGGCCGTGGATGTGTGCGGAGCCGCGGGTGGGCTCGTAAATGCCGGACAGCAGGCGCAGTAGGGTGGATTTGCCGGCACCATTATGGCCAACCAGCCCCACCCGGTCACCCTCGCGGAGATGTAGATTCACATTGCGCAGGGCCTCAACTACCACGGTGTTGTCCTTATTACGGCCGATGGCGCCGCCGGCCGCCCCGAGGAAGGCCTTTTTCATGGAGCGGGATTTCGCGTCGAAAATGGGGAAGTCCACGCACGCGTTATAAGTATCAATCGAAACCATGAGTCATGTCTCCTTCAAAGTTATACCCAGTAGCTGACCCGGAACCGCCATTGCCGCATGGCGAGCAGGGCGATGATGAGTCCAGCAACGGTACACCCGAGCACAACCCACCAATGGTAGACGGGCAGGTCGGCGCCGATAAGTGGGGCGCGGACAACCTCCATGTAGTGGTAAAGCGGGTTGAGTTGGGCCAGTTTCGCCCGGTCGGAGATGGTTCCGCCTTGGTCTTTCAGGGTTTGAGTCATCCACACAATGGGCGTGACATAGAATAATAGCTGGGTGCCGGCTTCGAGGAGGGGTGCGACGTCCCGGTAGCGGGTGGCTATGATGCCGAAGAACATGGACACCCACACGCCATTGGCAATCAGGAGCATAAGCGCAGGTATGGCCAGGAGGAAATCCCACCCCAATGGCCTAGGGAAAATAACCATGAGGGCAACCCAAATAATCAAATTATGCCCAAGGAAGAGGGTTTGCTTCCATACGAGTCGGTAGACGTGGACAGAGAGCGCGGAAGGCAGTTGTTTAATTAGGCCCTCATTATCAATAAAAACTTGCGCGCCTTCCTTGATACAACCTGAGATGAACGTCCACATGATAAGCCCTACCGTCACATGGGGGAGGAATTGCGCTACCGGAATCTTAAAGAGAACTGAATATAATAGTCCAAGTGCGGCAGCCATCACACCAGTAGCAATGGTGATCCATAGCGGTCCTAGGACGGATCGGCGGTATCGTTGTTTAATATCCTGCCAGCCCAGTTGGAGCCACAGTTCGTGTTGGTGAAAACCACGCACGAGGTCATGCCAGGCGGCGGCGAAAGTCTTTGAACCTGAGGGTTCAGGGTCCAAGTCGGTCGCATTGGTGATGCGGTTGATCTGTTCTGAGAGCGTCACGGACGTAGTAGTCTGCGGCGGTTTTGCCAGTTTTTCTTCATCTTGATGATCCTGCACAGATTTCTAGCTTAGTGGTCTCTGTGCGCACAATGGATACGGTAGGCATACTATTAAAAGGTTGATTATGGACATGCTGAAGGAGTCCCAGATGGTCTTTGACGTAGCGCGAGTGCGTGGTTTGTACACGTCATTAGGCGATGGTTGGACGTATTTGTCCGCTCATGCCCAGCCGCAAATCCCCGAACGAGTGTCGTCTGCGGTGGCCCGCGGATTCCGTCAAGCGCCGGTTGTAGAATATGTGGAGCCCAATACGGGTAATCATGGTAATCATTCTGTTGCCCCCGAAATGGGGAGGCTGGGGGCCGAGTCGCAAATGAAGGCCGCGCGGCAGGCGGTCGCCGATCTTACTGGCACAACTGCTAATGCTGTGATTCTTGCGCCCAGCATTGATGTTCTTTACCAACGGTTGGATACCGCGCTTCGGCCTGTGCTGCGTCGCGGCCAGCTTTTAGCGTCGCGGGCGGATACCCATCAACTCACCAACGATGATATTGCTTATGCCGAACCGGATTTGGGGACCGGTGAGGTGCCGGCATGGCAGTACACGAATCTCGTGACCGGTGACACGCGGCTGGTGACGTTATCGGCGGTGCATCCCCAGGTAGGCACGGTGAACGATGTGTCCCAGATTTCCGAAAACGTTCGGGAACATTCCCGGGCCTGGGTGCTTGTCGACGCCACCGCGTTGGCGGGATTCTCGCCAATCACTATAGATGACCTGGGGGTGGACATGGTGATCGTGGACTGCACGGCCATTGGTGCCCCCCAGGTGGCGGCGTTGGCGTTTCGGGATACCTCAATGTTTCCCCGCATCGACATGGCCGCGTTCCTTGAGGATGTGGCCCCAGGCCTTGTTGCTGGGCTGCCTGCCGCCGTGGATCACCTTGCCGGGTTGGTAGAGCAGGATCATGGCTCCCGGCGGCAGCGGCTGGAAACCAGCCTGTTTGAGGCTGGCCTGTATTTGCGGCGCATGGCCGACTATCTGGCGGACTCGTTGAGCAGCATGACTCGGCTGCATGTGTTTGGGGTGACGGGTGAGATCGCCTATGGGTCGACGGCCACCCGGATTCCCCGAGTGACCTTTTGCATTCCGGGTGTTCCGGCGTCAACGATCCGCCGCCGACTCATAGATAATCGCCTGGTCACCACGGTGGCGAAGCCGGATCCATTACTGTCGGCCATGGGTTTAGAGGACACCGATGGGGCGATCACGGTGGGCCTGGGGCCATATAACACGACTCACGACGTGGATCAGCTCATCCGAGTCCTTGCGTCACTCGCATAAATGTTCGATTAACCTTTTGATGCCTCGTTCGAACAAACGTTCAAAACTAGGGTTCCGGTGACGGCACCGCTGCGGAGCAGTTCGTGGGCGCGGGCGGCGTCGGCAAGCGGAAGAGTGGCGTGCAGCTGATGTGTGATGGTTCCGTCGGCCAGCAGCGGCCACACATGCTTGATGGTGTCTGTCACGATTCGGGCCTTGTCGGCGTGGCTGCGTGCCCGAAGCGCCGTCGCCGAGATCGTGCCGCGTTTGGCCAGCAGCTTGCCAATGTTGAGCTCGCCCTTGACCCCGCCCTGCATCCCGATGATGACCATGTGCCCGTCCGGCGCCAGCGCGGTCACGTTCTGATCCAGATATTTCGCCCCAATGATGTCGAGAATCCGGTCGCACCGGTTCTTGAGCACGTCAGCAAAGTTTTCCTCCCGATAATTGATGAGGATGTCCGCGCCTAGGCGTCGACAAGCTTCAAGCTTTTCGACGCTACCCGCGGTGACCGCCACCTGTGCCCCCAAATGCTTCGCCAATTGGATAGCAAACGTGCCAATCCCACCCGCGCCCCCATGAATCAGGACGGTCTGGCCCGCAGCCAACCCGGTGAGCATGCCCAAATTCGACCACACCGTGGCCGCCACCTCAACCACCGCAGCCGCCTGTTCATAGGAATAACCTTCAGGAATGGGCAGCAGCTGGCCGGCCGGCACCGCCACATATTCGGCGTAGCCCCCGCCCGCCAGGAGGCACGCAACCTTCTCGCCAACCTGACGGTCGGTGTCGCCCGTATCCACGATTTCGCCGGCGCACTCCAACCCCATGATCTCTGATTCGCCTGGTGGGGGCGGGTAGTAGCCTGCGGCCTGCAATAAATCTGCCCGGTTCACCCCAGTCGCATGGACCTTGACGAGCACCTCCCCGGTCCGCAATTGTGGGGTGGGGACCTCGGCCAATTCCAAGGTTTTATCAGCCGTAACAACTATCGCTTTCATGCTTTTACAGCGTACCGACTTTTTGGTAATCTTTCCTTGTCATAGGGAAGTGTGGCAGAGCGGCCGAATGCACTGGTCTTGAAAACCAGCGATAGGAAACTATCCGGGGGTTCAAATCCCCCCGCTTCCGCCAAGTACAGCCCCCAGCTCGCATCGTACGGTGTGACCTGGGGGTTTGTTTTGCTATGCGCCCGCGCCGGAACCATTCAACGTGGCGATGGCGGCCTGTAATGTGTCAATCACCTTGGTGAGCCGGTCGATTTCGGCATCCTTGTCGGCGAGTTGTTGCCGCATAAACCCAAGTTCTTGTTCTGCTAGCTCTATCCTGTGCCGCAGTGAGGCGTCCCCCAGATCATTGGCCGCGATCTGACTGGAAAACTCCTGCCGGGCCCGCATGAGCTCGTGGTCCTTCTCCCGGAGTGCTTGCTCCAAATAGGCTATTTTCTCTTGGTCGGTCATGTGCGATTCCTTATATATCATGAATGGGTGAGGGTTTGCCTGTTGTTAGCAGGTTTCCTTATTATAGCCCAGTTGCACGCAGAATATTGCTTAGGTTTTTACTATTCCATGGTTCGCTATTTGTAGGGTTTTGTTTTAGTGGGGAAGTTTATGGTGGGTTTCCCATTTGTCCGTTTTTGACACTAAAAAAGCCTGACCTGCACTAATGCCGATTTTCTTTTTTGAAGCTGTTAAGAATTGACACCTTCTGCAAAAAAGGTTAACCAGCAGAAATGGAGTATATTCTGGCAAAAATGGGGTGAATTTGACCGAAACTGGCTGGGAATCATCCCATTTTTCAAAAAAGCCTGACCTGCACTGATTGAAGAGTTATCCGTAAGAACCCATTGGGGGTTTCGGCGTGATCCAATGTTTTTGATTTTCTTATCTCGTCTAAGCTTGGGGAACGCGGAAACTGTACGCCTTGGTTGTGCTGCTACCATTATGTGTACGGAGCATACTTCTTCTGGGGACTCAAATCCCTAGCCGGTGTATGTCTCGGCTCCCTGAGTGCTGCGGCCGATGGGGGCTGTTGAGTTTGGTCAGCTACCTAAATTGATAGAGCGGGACGCATAGCACACATGTTTGACTAAGCATGCCACGCGCCCTGTGTACAGGTTTGAGCACCCTCCCAATACCCTCCTTGGATTTTGCGTCCCCAATCCGGCGAGTGCCGCACCTACTAGGTCTGCCGGGAATAATCGGGGCAGGCGGACAGGGGACAGTAAGAAAGAGGGTTGACATCCCTAGGGTGAGGATAAATTGTGTACTACTGTAATGATGGATGTGTCATGCGGATCCATCAGAGGCAGCGTCCAAAGTGAGGGTGTTACCGAATCGGCCTAATGTATTGGTAGAGTTTTGAAAAACACCCCCAGATTGATATGACGACTCTCACATATTGACGCTAATGGTAATAAATTTCATTTAAGAGATTATATAAGATGGCCGCTACATGAGGGTAGTATTAAATAAACTTATCCTATGGATTATTGGGTCGATTATCCGTCGGAATCCTCCGTGATTTCTCGCATTGTGGGGCTGTGGATGTGGGGGCTTTAAGGGCTTCATTATGCCTTTCGGGTGGCGTCGAGTTTTGCTTCTGCAAGGATAAGAACTTCTTTTACAGATATTGATAATGTGGCGCAGATTGCTTCAAGTTCATCAAGGTTAATTGCCCGAATTCCACGTAATTGCTTTGATAGCTGGGATTGGGAAATACCTGTGGATTCTTGAAGTTGAAGTTGCGAAACATTGTGGTTTAATCGTGCGTCGTTCAGGATCTCGGCGACGATTTTTCCAAACGCTCCAACATCATTTCTTGATCTACTTCCCATGATGTTGAGCATGTCAGTCGCGCTATATGGATGTCAAAGAGATTAATAGATAAAGTTTATTTGGACTGGATTAAATATTGCCAATTGAACTAATGACTTGTAAGTCGCATAAAAATAGTAGAGCAGAGATTTTGATTGCGACACAGAACACATTCCCTCACTAGGGGGTGCTGCTCATATTGAGGGCATGAATGTCAAGAATCGTCATGCGGCAAGCATGTGTGGCGACCATTCAAAAATTGCAAAAATAGCTGATATTCCATAAGTTCCCGAACCTTTGGGCGTCGACAAGCACACACATACTTGTCGACGACCTTACGGCGGAAAACCAGGCCACCTACCGTCGACTAGCGAAGCCTATTGCTGCCCCCGGGCCAACTCCGCCTCCTCCAGGAGCGACGTAATCACCTTCGTCTCCCTCGGTAACGCCGCATGCGCCACCGAACCATCCAACACTATAACCTCCCCAAACTGGGAAAACTTCGGATTCACCGTTTTATCCGCCGTGGAAATCACCGAATACACCTTCGTAGCAGGATCCACGCCATCCACCTCAAACGGACCCCGTAAATCCTCATACGCCTGTCCAAACAACTTCACCATATGCTTCCCCTTCGTCGGCAACCCCCGCCACGGCGTGCCCAAACCAATGATCGTCGACACCTTCCCCACAAACTCCGGCTGCCGCAACAACTGTAGTCCGATAATGCCACCAAACGAATGGCCCACTATGTCAAACGACCGGAATCCCTCACAAATGGCTGTCACGTCCCGAAGCCCGTCAACAAACGCGCCCGTACCATAATGCGCATAATCGGGGGCTATAAACGGCCGCCCTATCTCATTCAACGCCGCAGCTAACGCCCCAAACGCCTTCGGGGTGCTATATGCGCCATGCAGCAACACCACAGGCGTACCACTAGCACCAGTCGATGACGGCAACGCCTTACGCGGATCCAACCGCGGAATCCAGTCGAACAAAGCCATTATTCCTCCTTGCGGGCGGCAAGTAATTGTCGGGCAGCACGCTGCATATCTGCGATCGAAAAGTCTGGCACATATGCAGCACTCACCGCTAATCCTATCGCTGGAAGAGTCGCGGGGTCGGTATACACCAGGAACCACGGCGCATATTCTGGCAAAAATTTTCGCTTAAACGACGCCAAACTACGGAACCCATACAGCGGCTCCAATGTCCGGCCCAACACATCCGTTACAATATTCAACGGATTTTCTTCACCAGACGCCTCATGCGCCAACGGCGCACCCGACAAAGAAATCCAGCCTAAACCATCCTCATGGGCCTGCACCAAAGTTTCCGCAATCAAAAACTCCACCACCGGCCTAAACCCAGCTGGATCCCGCCGCATGAAATCCAACATCCACCCGGCAAGCGCCCCATCCTCATACACTGGTAACCAACTCGTCACCCCATGTAAATTATCGTGCTCATCCAATGCCAACATCAACCGCACCTCCGGGTCATGCAATGTGGACAGATTCCCCAACGTGAACCCCATCTCCGGCAGTGACTTATCCGATACCCACTCTTCCGATAACGCCCGAATCTGGCTACGAATCATCGTGCCGGCATCATTCCACGTGGTCCACACCGCCCGAATCCCTTCCTTACCAGCACGATTCCGGGCGGTCCGCACATCCTGAAACTTCTTCCCCCGAAACGTCACCAACTCCGTCGAAACAATCGACTCCTCAGCCACCTGCAGCTTCGACGTACCCGGCCGGCCCGCGGCAAACTCTGCCCCCACCGAATACCATGCCAACGTCCACCCCTGCTGCTCTGCAAACTTCCCAAACTCATCGGCAAGTGACTGGGCTGTGGCATCACCCGAATTCACCACCGGCTCACCCAACGTAAGCACTGTCGACGAATGCAGCCGATATGCCACATAACCAGCGCCATCCTTGGCTTCCCACACCAAATTGCCCGGCCACAATGTCATCCACGACAAATGATCCCCACCCCGACCAGTCGTCAAAATCTGGTGCATCCGCTGATGCTTTGCATCATCCCCCAACTCCACATGTGTCGACCGGCACGCAATATACAAGAAAACCGCAACCGCGATCCCCAACACCGGGCCCGGCCACAACCCCAGCCACCAGCCCAACTGGTCCGCCGGATGAATATCCGCCGTAAACACCCTCGACAACACCGGCGGCAATAACACCACCCGCAAGGCCTTTATCGTCCCCAACAGCGACACATGCGGCTCAAAATGATCCCGCAACGCCATGACGCTCCCAACCCACAAACAACACACCAACACCGCAAACGACGAAATGCGCAGCACCAGCAGCTTTGTCGTGCCATGCTCCGCCGGCGCCCGGAAATCCCGCCAATATACAAGCAACACCACAATGAGCACCAACCACGGCAATACCGTCAGCAACCCATACGAAGCCATGAGATTAATAGGAATATCTGTTTCCAGCTTCGTAATCCGAGATGCCTCAAACAGCAACCCCGCAATCGTCGCCCACAAAAACACCTGGGCACCCCACCAGGCAATCCGCCGGCCCCGTGCCAATCCGATCGCCAACACCACCGCAATAATCAACGGCACCAGATTAAAAATCGCGCCCAACACCCCGGCCTCACGCACCGTCACCGGGCTCTCCTCCCACGTGAGCAGATAAATCCGCGACAACGGTGCATCAGAATCCGGATTCACCGACGTCATCAACGGGCCTGCGGCAATCATCACAAACGCCGCGGCAATAAGCAGCCGAAACTCCTGAAGCGAACTCCGCCGCAACGAACCCCGCACCGGCGTCCGTGACATCACAGCCCCAGCAACCACAGCCATCAGCCGCGCCACATCCGCGGCAGAACCCGAATACAACACCATCGACCCGGTAATCACCAACAACACCACCAACAGGCGGCGGCGCCACAACCTACCAAAATGGGACGACGCCACCGTCGCCACCCCAAACACCCACGGAATCTGCGACAAAAATGGCTCGGTCAACCATGCCTTCGCCCACGACGACCGGCACACCACCATCACATCCCGGGTCACCAGCATGCCAATCACCGAAAACACCTGCAACACCAGGCCAAACCCCAAATACTGGCGGCTCCCCAACATGTATTCGGCGGCGCTCCCCAACACCGCCAACACCACCGTGGCAATCAACAATGCTGGGAAAGTCTTCTCCGTCAACCCGGAAGTGAAAAACCGCCACGACTGGCCCGCCATATCCGACGTCAACCCATAGGCCCGCTGCGGCGACGTGTTGCGGGCCAATAGCCACATCACCCACGCCACCACAATCAACACCGATGTGATTGGCACCCGGCGCGCCACCCGAATAATCCACGTCACATGCCGCAGGTATGCGAGTAGTTTTGCCCGGGCAGCGCCGGGGGCAGCGGTTGTGTTGTCGGTGTTATTGGCGTTGTTGGGCGCCTTGGCGGCTGCGGCGTCCGCGGAGGCACCCTGATCCTGTGACCTCTTGGTTTTCCGAAGCGACTGCATCAACGATTTCATGCTGCCCGCCCCTTGGTGCTAGCAGCCGTGGTATTGGTGCTGGTGGCTTCGGCGCCGCTGTCAGCGCCCTTGTCGGCCCCGGCAGTGAGCCCACCCCGCGCCGCCGCAAACGGCAATGTTTGACCAAACCCCGTCCGCCACACCCGGGCCGTATGGGAACCGGGAATCTCCGTGTACCGCGAATCAATCCCAGCATTCTGGGCAATCTCGTGAAGCTGACGAAGCGCCTGCTGCGAATGCTCATCGGCAGTGCCGGCAATAAACCAGCCGGCCAACCGCCGATATTCGGTCCGGCGCTCTGGAGTGGGATGTTGTAATAAATTCATTGGATTCACGGCCTGAAACGCTGCCTCGTCATTATTGAAGAACATTTTTAGAGTAGTCGTATGGTCCTTATATATGGGCTCGCCCTGACCAGCATAACTAATGAAAGTACCGTACGAGCTAGGCGAATTTGTCACCACTTGAAGCGCACAAGTACCCCCATACGATAGCCCCCCAATGGTCCAGTGATTCTGGTCACTGTCTACGGTGAACATGCGTTTGATGCCAGTTGGCACGTCGTCGGCAAGCCAGGTGTGTACCTTATATTCCGGGCCATCAATGCATAACGGGTTGCCGTTGGTCGAACCGGTGGCGTCAATGGAAAACACGATCGGCGCCACCCCATGGTGTGCGGCCTGGAAATTCTGCAACGCTGCCTGGGCATTCAGCGGCCCAAACCATTGCCCTGGTGAACCGGGATTGCCCGCCATCATCACCACCACCGGCAGGTGCGCCCCCGACCAATACGCTGGCGGGATGTAGGCGAGTGAGGTGCGCGCCGGGAATCCGCTTTTCGACGCCGGGATGTCCACGCTCACCAGCGCCCCAACCGGATTGCCGTCGATGGTGGGGGCGGCCTGTTGGTGTTGAAATTCCTGGTAGGTGAGGGGAACCACGTTGCGGCTGGGGAGCAGGTCGGCCAGGGTGGCGTATTGGTCGTAAGCGGCATTGGTGAGGCCCATGGCTGGGAGGATGGTGGCGGCGATGGCGACGATGCCGCGCTTGTTGATGCTCAGCGGGATGATGAATGCCAGGAGGGCGATGCCCGGGTAGAGGATGGGCATCAGTTTTTCCATGTACGGGATGATGATGACGTCGTAAAGCAGCCAAAAAGCGCCGGTAAACAATGCACTTATCAGTGCGGATCGAACGAGTATGCGATAAGGTTTGCGCCAGCCCACCCAGATGGCGAGGGCCACGAGTGCGGCGAGAAACAGCGTGACCGCGGCCAGGTTAGTGATGGGAATGCTGAGCCATTGATAAACGTGTGCCATAAATTAGTCGGTGATTACGCCTACAATCGCTGTCACAATGCTGATAATGATGCTGCTTATTACGGCGTCCCAAAACGAATCCACGGTGAGCCCAATGCCGAAATGGTGGGCGACTTCGGACGCAACCAGCAGCGTGACAGCATTGACCACCAGGAGAAACAGCCCGAGGGTGAGGATTGTGAAGGGGAGGCTGATGATCCGCAGCACCTTCCCCACGGTGGCTTGGACCACATATAGTACGGCCCCGGCGAGGAGGAAGACGACGTAATAATCGTAGTGCCCGTCGCCGACCAGCGTGTGTGGGGGCATGGCCAGATTGATGCCTGGCACAAAATAGATGGCGCACCACAGCGCGAGGGCGAGCGTGATGATTCGGATTGCTAATCGTCCTAGAGTTCCCAGCATTATTATCTCCTAAGCTATTGCGTGATTGAGTTCCATGCTGCCAGAAATCGGTCGGCTTCCGCGTGGTCGGTGACAGTGATGCGCACGCCCTCGGGGAAGGCCCGGATGATAACCCCCTGGTCGGCAAGCTGTTGCGCTAATGTGGTGGCGGTTTCGGCGGTTTTAGTGGGGAGCCATACGAAATTGGCTTCGGACGGTATGGCGCCAATGGCTTGGGCCACCCGGTCGCGCTCGCTCACGGTTTCGTTCGTACGTTCGAGCAGCTGCGCCGCCCCCGCCAGGCTGGCAATCGCCCCAGCCTGCGCGACAGCACTCACCCCAAACGGGATCGCCACCTTATTGAGCGCCGCAATGATCGCCGGATTGCCGAAAGCATAACCAACCCGCACTCCCGCCAGGCCGTAGGCCTTGGAAAACGTTCGCAGCGCCACCACATTTTCATGCTTGACGACGACTTCCGTCCCCATTGGCGTGTTCTGGGTGCGCACAAATTCAAAATAGGCCTCATCCAAAGCCACCAAGGTGGTGGGCGGCACCACCGCCATAAACTCTTCGAACTCTCGTTTGGTGATGGTGGTGCCGGTGGGATTATTCGGATTACACACAAACACCAGCCGCGTGGCCGGCGTGATCGCTGCCGCCAGGGCCGGAAGATCCACGCGATGATCCACCGTGAGCGGCACCGGCCTTGGGGTGGCTCCCGCTACCCGGGCAAAAATTGGGTATGCCTCAAAACTCCGCCAGGGAAACACCACCTCATCTCCAGTTTTGCAGGTGATCTGCACCAACTGTTGACACAAGGCCGACGACCCGCATCCCACCGCAACCTGTTCGGGGCGCAGCCTCAGGTGCTTGGCGATGGCATGAATAAGATCCGTGGCTCCCATGTCGGGGTAACGATTCGCCGCGGCGGCCGCCTCCGCCATGGCGGCCACCGCGGCCGGCAGTGGGGGATGGGCTACTTCATTGCTGGAAAGCTTGAGTGCATCGGCCAGTCGCTTTCCCGGAACATATGAGGGAATCTCCGATATGTCAGCACGTACTATCATGCAGCACATCATAATCCGCCCACCAGCCTGACGAGATCAGATGAGTTCAGATGAGGCGGGGGTATATACATAACCAGCCTGTTTGTAACTAAAACGTCCGTTGAGTAACATTACTCAAGATTCAAAAATTTGAATTGGAGACGTGCCAGAGCGGCCGAATGGGGCTCACTGCTAATGAGTTGTCCTCTTAACGGAGGACCGGAGGTTCAAATCCTCTCGTCTCCGCCACGCGCCCGTAGCTCAACGGATAGAGCATCTGACTACGGATCAGAAGGTTGGGGGTTCGAATCCCTCCGGGCGCACAACCACGATAAAGACCCCGGTTAATATTATGCATTGACCGGGGTTTTGGCATGGGTGGGGAAGGGGCTGTGCTCTTTGTGCGGGGACGAGGTTGTGGTGGGGTGAGGGGTTGGGTTGGGAATGTGTTGGTTGCCTCTTTAGCATTGTGTGCAATGATGTGGATGGGGCTGCATGTGTTCTAAGCTTGGTTTCCCATTTTTATGGTTGTCAGCTCCTGGGGGTTTGAACTGTTTTACGCCAAACACCATGCTTATCGGATTTGCTGCCCTAATGGTTGTGGTGGGTGGGTTATACCCACATGCAGCACACTTGATAAGCATGGTTTCTGGGTTTGGCGGTTGTCTTCTCCTGGGTTTATGAAGTGCCATAAACAAACACCATGCTTAGAACGTGTGCTGTATTGAAAGGTGCTGCTCGCTGTGGATTCGGGCTGCATGTCTTCTAAGCATGGTCTTTTAAATCCACCACCCCAAATCCGCTAGACGACAGTTCGTCCAGAGTTGAAAACCATGCTTATCGGATTTGCTGCCCTAGCGGCTGCGGTGTCTGTACTAGGGCCACCTGAGTGGCAAATGTTCTAAGCATGGTGTTTGAGGATCCATGGTCCTAAGCCCCAGGAGCTGGCGCGCCCACAGGGAGAAAACCATGCTTAGAACAAATGCAGCTGGCTGCCATGCAGGCAAATCGTTGGCAGCGCACCTGCTAAGCATGGTTTTCGGTTTTGGGGTGTGCTGGCTCTTGGGGGTTTGAAGTGTCGTCGGCGGGAATCCGAGCTTAGCAAGTATGCTGCCACGGTGTCTTGTGGGGTAGCGGATTGGATAAGCATGGTCTTTGGTTGTGGGCGGAAGAATTCCCAGGGGATGCCTGACGGTAGAAATGAAAACCATGCTTAGAATAAGTGCTGCCGCCGGGGTTGGAGAAGCTGAGTCGCAGGCAGGTTGTTGGGTTGGCGGCCTGAGCGTCGGGGTGATGAGGACGGTCGGGAGGGCGTCGCAAAGCGGGCGGAAGGCAGTGCGGAGGAGGCGTTTTCTCAACTTAGTTTATGCAAACCTAAAGCTCACAAGGGTAATTTATGCCTAACCTAAGAGACCATTACCACACAAATTTTTCGGGCTTCCCCCAAACTCTCGCTATATCCTAGATACATACAGCCCATAAATTCAACCACCCTCTTCAAACGGATTTGGAGTACCTAATGTCCGTCTCTGCTACCGTTACCACATCCCGTTCGCTGCTCTCCGAAGGCAACGCCGCCGCACTCGCCGCACTCCGCGACGCCCTCGGCAGCGGCGCCACCGTCAGTGACCGAGAACTCGACCGCATGGCCCTCGCGGTCGACGCATCCCACTACCTGCACGCCCCCGATGCTGTGATGCGGGCCCGATCCGCCGCCGACGTGGGCATTGCCATGCGGGTCGCCGCCCAAATGAACTGGCCGCTCACCTTCCGCGGCGGCGGTACCAGCCTGTGCGGCCAGGCTCTCTCCGAAGGGCTCACCGTGGACGCCCGCCGACACTTCCGCAACATGGAAGTCCTCGACGATGGCCGCCGCGTGCGCGTGCAACCCGGCCTCACCGTCACCCAGGTCAACACCGCGCTGGCCCGATACGGCACCAAACTGGGGCCCGACCCGGCATCATCAATCGCCTGCACCATCGGCGGCATGATTGCCAACAACTCATCCGGCATGACCTGCGGCACCACCGCCAACGCCTACCGCACCTTGGAATCCATGACCATCGCCCTCCCTAGTGGCACCGTGGTCAACACCGCCGACCCCAACGCCGACGACATCCTGCGCTCGCACGAACCCGAACTGGTCGGCGTGCTCGAACGACTCCGTGACACCCTCCGCGGGGACAAATACCGTGCCGACATCGAACGCCGCTACGCCATCAAAAACACCATGGGCTACGGCATTAACTCCTTCCTCGACTACGACACGCCCGCGAAAATCCTCGAACACCTCATGATCGGGTCCGAAGGTACCCTGGGATTCGTCGCCGAAGCAATTTTCCGCACCGTCCCCGTACCCAAGCGCACCGCCACCGGCCTGCTCATGTTCGACTCGCTCGACGCCGCCACCGAAGCCCTGCCGCAAATCGTGTACTCCGGCGCCGAAGTCGTCGAGCTTATCGACGCCGCCTCCATCCGGGCAATGGGCCCCGACGCATCCTCCGTCCTCCCCAAGGGCTTCAAGGTGGGCGAACACGCCTCCCTGCTCGTCGAATACCAGGCCATGGACGACGACGGCATCGCCGAACGCATCGCCACCGGCGAAAAAACCTTCGCCCAACTCGGTGGGCTCTCCACCCCGCCCGAAATGACCGGCGACGTCAAACGCCGCAACCAAATGTGGGTCATGCGCAACGGACTCTACACCAAGATCATGCGCAACCGCCCCCAAGGCACCATGGCCCTGCTGGAAGACATTGCCGTCCCCATGGAAAAGCTCGGCGGAGTCTGCGCCGACCTGCAGGAACTCTTCGACAAACACCACTATGACGGCGCCGTCATCTTCGGGCACGCCAAATACGGCAACATTCACTTCCTCGTCACCGAGGACTTCGCCGGCGAAGAATCCCTCAACCGCTACGACCAATTCACCGAAGACATGGTGGACCTCGTGCTCCGGGAACAAGGCACCCTCAAGGCCGAGCACGGCACCGGCCGAATCATGTCCCCCTTCGTGCAACGCCAATACGGTGACGACCTCTACCAGGCCATGGTTGACGTCAAAGACGCCTGCGACCCCAACCGCATCCTCAACCCGGGCACCATCATCACCGACGACCCGCAGCTGCACCTCAAATACATCAAACCCACCGAAACCGTCCGAGACATCATCGACGACTGCGTGGAATGCGGCTACTGCGAACCCGTCTGCCCCTCCCAGCACCTGACCACCACACCCCGACAGCGGATTGTCATCCAACGCGCCATCGCCGCCTGCGAAGCCTCCGGGGCCTATGACCTGGCGGAACGGCTCAAGGCCCAAGAGGTATACGATGTGGTCCAAACCTGTGCCGTGGATGGCATGTGCCAGACCGCCTGTCCGGTGAATATCAACACCGGTGACTTGATCCGGGCAAAGCGCCGGGAAACCCAGAGCGAAACCCTGGACAAGGGCTGGAAAGTCGCCGCCGAGCACTGGGATATGCTTCTGCGGAGCGCGTCGGTAGGCATGCACATGGCACACGCGCTGCCAACCGCACCATTGCGCGGCATGCTGGGCATCGCCCGCAAAGTGACCAGCGACGATATCGTGCCCACCCTCACCAAGGAAATGCCGGGTGGCGGGAAGCTGCGCACGGTGCAGCCGGCGCCAAACCCGGACGCGATCTTCCTGCCGGCCTGCGTGGGCTCCATGTTTAAGACCGACCACGCCTGTGGGCAGGGCGTTGAGGCGGCCGTTCGGCAACTTGCTGCCGTTGCGGGGCGCACGCTCAGCACTCCGCAGGGCGTGCGGGATCTCTGCTGCGGCACCCCCTGGAAGTCGAAGGGGCTGGCGCAAGGATATGAGGTGATGAAAAACAAGCTCACAAAGTGGGTGGTGGACAACACCCTAAACGGGCAAATCCCCCTGGTGTGCGACAACGTGTCCTGCACCGAAGGCATCATTATCGCCCTGGAAAACGCCGGGGTGACCGGAATCACCGTGATGGATGCCACGGAATGGGTGGCAACGAATGTGGCCCCCATGCTGCCGCCGGTGATTCGGGCCCGCAAAGCCGCGATGCACCCAACCTGTTCCTCCACACACCTGGGGGTCAATGATGCCCTCATGATGCTCGCCGGGCTCGTTGCCGAAGAGTGCGTGGTTCCTAACGGGTGGCGGTGCTGCGGTTTCGCCGGCGACCGGGGCATGCTCCACGAAGAGCTCACCGCCACCGCCACCCATGACGAGGCCCGCTCGGTCCGAAACGATGACTTCGACCTGTTCCTCTCCTGCAACCGGACCTGCGAAATCGGCATGACCCGCGCCACCGGGAAGAAATACGTCCATGTGCTGGAAGAACTAGCTGCCCGCGTCGCTGAATAATCCGCTTTACGACGACGCTACGATGGAAAGCCCCGAGCCCATGCCACGCGCTGAGCCCGGGGCTTCCCGTCGTTCCCGCTGTTCAGGGATCTGGCCAGGGGTTTGGACGGCCGTGGGATTGGCGGGGCGCCGTGAGGTGGGTGTCGGCTGTGGGACGGGAGTGGAGCGGGGCTGCACATGTTCTAAGCATGGTTTCTATTCGGGGGCGTGTCGGCTCCTGGGAATTTGGGGCGGTGGATTCGAAAGACCATGCTTAGCGGGTGTGCTGTTTTATATTGATAGGGGAGGAACCTGGCCTAAAACCCATAGTGGCTGGGTAGCAGGTCAGATAAGCATGGTTTTTGGCTATGGTTGGATGGATTTCCAGGGGATATCAGGCCGCCAAAATGGAAACCATGCTTATCAGGTTTGCTGCTTTGTTGTGTGGTAGATATTCCGGGCTGGGCTGCCAGAACCGTGAGAGCAGCAGATTAGATAAGCATGGTTTTTTCTGGATGGGTGTGTGGGTCCCAGCGGATTTGGGGCGACAAATCTCAAAGACCATGCTTATCAGACATGAAGCCTTATCCATTCCGTTTGGTTGCGCAAGTGCTAAGCCGCAAAATCCTCTTTGGATGCCCCAGGGAATCCGTTTCTTGAACGAAACCAAGCTTAGGAAAAGTGCTGCCGATAACCTCAGGTGGAGCTGCACATGTTCTAAGCATGGTCTTTCTCTGGCAGATGCTTTGGCTCCAGGGGATTTGGAGCGGTGGATTCGAAAGACCATGCTTAGCGGGTGTGCTGCTTTGTTGTGTGGTAGATATTCCGGGCTGGGCTGCCAGAACCGTGAGAGCAGCAGATTAGATAAGCATGGTCTTCGTTCTAGGAGCCTGTCAGCTCTTGGGGTTTTGAGGTAGCGTTTTTTAAACACCATGCTTAGGACATTTGCTGTTCAGGTGGCTCTGGTGCAGGTATTACGGCCGTTAGGGCAGCAGGTTATCTAAGCATGGTTTTCATTCTGGAGGTATGTCGGTGCCTACAGGGTTGAACTGTTGTCAATAGAAGTCCAAGCTTAGAACATGTGCTGGTGCTGGACCGCCTGCACGCCTGGTTGCTGCATATATTCTAAGCATGGTTTTTCCCGATTGGGTGTGTTGGTCTCAGCGGGTTTAGGGTGACAAATCTCAAAGACCATGCTTATCAAGTCTGCTGCCGGGTTGGCGTGGTGTGGTGCTGACTGGTGGTGGGGGCCGCTCCCATCTGGATCACCGGAATTGTGGTTATACGGGGGCGCAAAGGTTGTAACCAGGTAATTTGGCTGATTGGTGGTAGCGGTGTAACATTCAATCGCAATGAAAATTTCATCACGCGCCCGTAGCTCAACGGATAGAGCATCTGACTACGGATCAGAAGGTTGGGGGTTCGAATCCCTCCGGGCGCACAAAGGAAAACCCCAGTGAGCAGCGCGTGTCGACTGGGGTTTTACCGCGTTTGCAGCCTATTATTCGGTCTTCGCAATGTGTTTGCCGATGGTTGCTAGTGCATTCCAAATGCAGGCGAGAACAACGATGACCAGCGAGATTCCAGAGATCATGAAGTCGATGATGTCGTCAGGCCCGAAGTCTCCGTGGGTGGCGAGGAACCCCAGCAGGCTGACAATGAAAACCGCAATACCTAAGCCCGCAACCACCTTGGCAATGATTTGCTGCCTACTAAAAGACACCGACGCCGGTACCTGAAATAATGACGGTTGCGCAGGCGGCGTCGGGGGTTGTTGTGCGTATTCCTGGGGTTGAGGCTGTGGTTGAGGTTGTTGGTATTGGTATTGTGGAAAGTCTTGTGGTTGTTGGGGTGGTTGTTGATTCGTCATAAGTTTCTCCTTTTTTTGATGATGGTTGGGGCCGGGAGGGCGTCGTAAAGCGAAGATATAATATGGTATGGTTCAGCGTTTCAAACCAATATCAGACGACTGCCACATCACCAGCGAATTCGCCACGGGCCACCCGGGCGTGGACTTCGGTAGAGACGGCGGCTCCGGCGACCAACCTGTTTTCGCAGCTCAGGCCGGGCTCGTAACCCACGCCGGTGCCGCGCAAGGATTCGGCGGACCCGCGCCCGCAGGCTGGATTGTGATCGACCATCCCACCGCGGCAGGCAGCGGCACCACCGTCTACGGCAGCATCATCGCCGAAGTCGCGGAAGGCGAGTGGGTGCACGCCGGCCAACGCATTGCCCGCATCAACCCCGACCCTAACACCAACGGCGGCACCGCGCCCCACCTGCACTTTCAAGTACACCCATTTGTGTGGCAGCCCGGCTCGCAAATTGACCCCGTTGCTTGGCTTGACGACGCCCCCGCGCCGACCTCCGCGCAAAGTAATCCGCCCATCTGCTACGGTGTGGACCTCTCCAACCACCAACCGAACATCAACCTGAAGACCATAGCCGAAGAAGGATTCGAATTTGCCATCCTTAAGGCCACGGAAGGAACCTGGCTAGATCCCTGCTTCCAACAGCACTATTCCGCAGCCCGGGAGGCCGGACTCCACACCGCGGCCTATGTGTACGTACGTTCGGAAACCAGCCCGCAGGAACACGCCGACGCCCTTGATAATGTCGTTCGGGCCGCCGCCGGCGACATGAGCGTACCCATCTGCCTCGATATCGAGTCGGGCTCCGGCACGGACCCTGACCATTGGCGGGCCATCCACGACGAGTTCACCAGCCGAGGCTACCAGGTCATCCTCACCTACCTGCCCCGCTGGTATTGGCAGCAGGTCGGCAGCCCCGATCTTGCTGACACCGGCCTGCCGCCCCTGTGGTCCTCCCACTATGTCGAACCCCAGCAGGGATACGCCTCCGCCATTTACCAGCGTGCCGGCACCGGCGGGTGGCGCAGCTACGGCGGGCTGCTTGTTGACCTGTGGCAGTTCTCCTCCGAGGCCACGGTTGCCGGTCACGCCATTGATGTCAACGCCTACCTGGGAGATCCCCGCGACCTGTTTGGGTGAGGGCGGCGGGTTGAGTTGGCGACCCGCAGCCGGGGTACCACCGTCGGGCATCCGCCGCCACCCTGGCACTATCGCAGTGCCCGCGCCTACACCACCTCGATACGGGCTCCCGTGTTTTCCGCCTGGATCAGCTGATTCACCCACTGTGGGCCGCCCGGATGCAGTCGAAACACCGGCCGATTCGAAATATGTGTCGGGCTCACCGACTGCTCCTTATTCAACCCTGACCTAGCCTCGAATCGAATACGTGAGCGATAGCCGTTGTCCACGAGGTCCGCGAGCGAGGGATCCTCCATGAGGAGATGATCCCGGGCGTCGTTGAGCAAGCTTAACGCCTCATCCAGTGCATCGAGGAGGGCCACATGGTTGGTTTCGCACATGGCTCGCACCAGGTTCGGCGCGGTGCCGGCCACCCGCGTGCTGTCGCGGAAACTGCCTGCTGCCAGCGACAATGACAGGGCGCCGCCGTTATCGCCAACAATGGCCAGGGTTTCCGCCAACAGGTGGGGGAGGTGGCTGACCCGGGCGACCGCGGCATCGTGTTGGCGAACCCGGGCGGGGATGACCTCGGCACCAACCTTGCTGGCCATGTGCACCACATCCACCCAGAGTCGAAGCCAGTCGCGGCTGGGGTCGGCGTCGATCGCATGGTCGAACGTGACCACCCACACGGCGCGGCGGAACAGGTCGGCGCGGGATGCGGACCAGCCGGAGTGCGCGGTGCCGGCCATGGGGTGACCGCCCACATACCGGTCCGCCATGCCGTATTCCTGAACCAGTTTGTACACCTCGCCTTTCACGCTCACAACATCGGTGAAACCGCAGGAGGGGGCGTGCTCGGAAATGACGTCGAGCAGGCCGGCGATGGCGGGCATGGGGGTCGCCAAGACAATGAGTGCCTTGTCGATTTCGGCGCGTTGCAGGGTTTCAATAAGGTCATTGCTGACGTCGTACCCATCGTTTCTGGCGGTGCTGGCTGCGGAAGGAGAACGGTTATACCCGTAGACAACCAGGTCGCCCTGATCGTGTTGGTTACCTTGCCCGGGGCCCACCTGGCCCGCTTGGGCGAGGGCGCGCAGCAGAGAACCGCCGATGAGGCCGAGGCCGAGGATGCAAATGGGGCGGGAAATTTCATTAATACTCACCTGACAAGTGTGACACAGAACGACTACGGTTATTCGATATGGAACATAATTTTGCAGTAACCGTGGCCCGTCTTGGTTCTAGCTGGGATGTCAGTACCTTTCATGATGATTTTTCCACCGTGGATACCGCAGTAGGGGCGGTGCGTAGTTTGCGCGCGGAGTCTGCGGCTTTTGCATTGTTATGCGTGGATGACGAATATTTTGTTATTGTGCGACCTACCCCCAGTGGCGTGCGATTATTCCTATCGGACGCGTCTATGGGGGCGGTGGATGATTTTGCCGCGAGCATTTTAGAGGAATTAGACGTTGAGGTGCCGGACATTGCGGAGGAAGATTTCGCCGACACCGAAGGGTGGCCCGAAGGCGATTTCGACATTCTGGTCGATGTTGGCCTGAGCGAGCAGGTGCTCAGCGTGATCGTGGACGAGTCCGAGTGGTGGGCGTCGGAGCAGCTGCAGCGGATCGCGGAAGAACTAGGATTCGAAGACGCCCTGGCGAAGGCCGTGGGCTAAATGTGCCCCGCTTTGCGACGCCCAGGCTTCCGGGTGGCGGCCGAAGCAAAAATGCGTCACGCATTGGCGGTTCCCACCCCGCTTGGCGACGTCCCAGTGGGGGCGGTGATCTTTGACCCGGACGGGAATGTGATTGGTCGGGGAAGTAATCGTCGAGAAGCGGACGGCGACCCCACCGCCCATGCGGAAATCATCGCCATCCGGGAGGCGGTGCGGAACTTTCACGACGGCTGGCGTCTCACCGACTGCACCATCGCCGTCACCCTGGAGCCCTGCTGCATGTGCGCTGGAGCCCTGGTGGCGGCGCGGATCGGCACCATTATTTTCGGCGCCTACGAACCCAAAATGGGGGCCTGCGGCTCAGTCTTCGATGTGGTGCGCGACCCACAGGTTTTGTACCAACCGCAGGTAATTGGAGGGGTCCTTGCAGACGAATGCGCTGCACAACTGGGGGTATTTTTTCAGGAATGTCGATAAATTTTTGATTATCCGTGACATTAATGTGGGATTTGAGTAGGATGGACACGGTATTACCCCCGACCGCATTGTGAGGAGACACACATGGGCGCATTTGATGAAATTAAAGGCAAGGCTAAAGAAGCCGCAGGTAAGGTTACCGGCAATGAGCGCCTCGAAGACGAAGGCAAGGCCGATCAGGTCAAGTCTGACGTGGCAGACGCGGTCAAGGACGGTGCAAATAAGGTTGTTGGCTCGTTCAAGGACGATTCCGACAAGTAATTTGCGTTAGAGCACCAATATGCCCTAGGATTTTTCGCGGTGGCGTGTCCGAGCGGCCGAAGGTGCTCGCCTCGAAAGCGAGTGTTGGGTAACCCCCAACCGCGGGTTCAAATCCCGCCGCCACCGCCATATCACGGCTAACCCCGGTGCGTAATAGTGCACCGGGGTTTTGCGATTTCATCCATAGTGAGTTGTAGCATAGGTGAATATCTCTATGGAAAGGGCTAAAGCGTGGCGAAACTGCTATACCGCTTGGGGCGATTTTGCTACCGGGCGAAATGGATTGTGATTATAGCCTGGCTGATAGTGCTGGTCGCACTGGGCGGCGGCTCGTTGGCTCTGGGCTCCCACTACAACGACGTGTTTACTATCAGCGGCACCAAGGCCCAAAAAGCAACCCACCTATTGCAGAAAAACTTTCCCCAAGAGAAAAACCCGGTTGCTGAGGCCGGGGTGACTATCGCGTTTAAAGCCCCACCTGGGGAGCGGCTAGATAGCCCCAAAAACTCCGCCGCCATCGACAAGGTCATCAAACATATTCAAGACAATCTTGACGGTTTGATACCGGGCCAGCGGTTCGGCAATCCGGTGACGAAAAACCCAGAGCTGCAAAAATTCATTATCGAAACTTCCACGAGTAAAGGTTTGCCGGAAGAAAACGCCCGGAAAGACGCCGAAAACCTCAGCCTGATCAGCGCCGACGGGCGCATCGGCTTCACTGCCTTCTCCGTGGATGTGGCGATTCCCGCCGACGTGACCACGGAGCAGCGCAAAGTCATTGCGGACGCCATGGACCTGGGCCGGGCCGAAGGCCTGGAGGTAGAAGCCGGCGGGGCCGGCTATGGTGATCCCATCCGGGTGGAAGAAGCCTCCGAAATCATTGGCCTCGCGGTGGCCGCCATCATTTTGATCTTCACATTCGGCTCCCTGGTGGCGGCGGGCATGCCGCTGATCGTGGCCGTGGTGAGCGTGGCCATCGGCTCCCTGTCCATCACCCTGGCCACCTCGCTGGTGGCATTGAACAACATCACCCCGGTGTTGGCGGTGATGTTGGGGTTGGCCGTGGGTGTCGACTACGCCTTGTTTATCCTGTTCCGCTACCGACACGAGCTATCCCGGGTGAAACGGGAAGAAGCGGTGGGCATCGCCATTGGTACCGCCGGGTCGGCGGTGGTGTTCGCCGGCCTGACGGTGATTGTGGCCCTCGTGGCCCTGTTTGTTGCCAACATCACCTTCCTCACCTACATGGGCTTGGCGGCCGCCTTCACCGTGGCCATGGCCGTAACTATCTCCATCACCCTGTTGCCGGCCATCCTGGGGGTGTTGGGCCCGCGGGTGTTCAAGGGGGAAATCAAGTTCATCACCCACCGGCCGCGCACCAATCCGATGGGGGAGCGGTGGGTCAAACTGGTGCACAAAATGCCGTCCCTGATCGTGGCCGTTGTGGTGTTTGGCCTGGGTTCGTTGACGATCCCCGCCGCCGACCTGCACCTATCCCTGCCTTCGGACGGGCAGTCCCCAAAAGAAACCACCCAGCGGAAACAGGCCGAAATACTCTATGAGGGTTTCGGCCCAGGTGCCGACGCCCAATTCATGGTCGTGATTGATGCTCACACCGTCAACCCCGACGCGGAAGTGCTCCAGCCGCTGATTCGGTTCCAACAGCCGCCGGAGGGCTCCCCGGAAGCAGCAAAATTCGACCGGAAGCGGGCGGCGGCATTTGCCACATACATGTATGTGATTTCTAAATTCGGCAACACTCAGGACGTGAAGCACGTTCAGCTGATTGGGGTGTCGGATGATGGCATGGCTGCGAAACTAGCGATCACCTCGAAGAAGGCGAACATTGATCCGGCCACCAACCAGCTGATTTCCTCGCTGCGCATCAAGGAAGAAGAAGTGATCGCGGCCACCGGGGTGGATTCCGGCATTACCGGCCTGGTGCCGGTGCAGCAGGATGTGGTGAACCGGCTCAGTGATGCGTTGCCGCTGTACCTTTCCATCGTGGTGGGCTTGGCGATCGTGCTGTTGCTCATTATTTTCCGCAGTATCCTGGTGCCGCTAATTGCCGGTATTGGCTTCCTTCTGTCGGTGGGTGCGGCGTTTGGTGTGACGGTGCTGTTTTGGCAGAAGGGCCTGTGGGGGGTTGTGGGTACTCCGGGCCCGATTATTGCCTTCATGCCGATCTTCCTCATCGGCGTGTGTTTCGGTTTAGCCATGGACTACCAGGTGTTTCTCGTCTCCGCTATGCGGGAACATTACACGCATGCGCACGGCAAAGGTGAGGGCAATTACAACGGCACCGAGGCATCGATCATTCATGGTTTCGCCCAAGGCGCCCGCGTGGTGACCGCCGCCGCCATGATTATGATTGCGGTGTTTGTGGCCTTCATTGGCCAGCCCATTCCGTTTATTAAGATTTTCGGGTTTGCCCTCGGCGCTGGCGTGCTTTTCGACGCCTTCTTCATCCGCATGGCCTTCGTCCCAGCGGCAATGTTCCTCTGTGGCCACGCCACCTGGTGGATGCCCGCCTGGCTGGACAAGATCCTCCCCCAGCTGGATATTGAGGGTGCCAAACTGGAGCAAGAGATCGAAGATGCTTTCGAAGTGGCCAGCACCGGCCGCCACTGGAAGCCGGCTGGCCAAACCGACTCATTCCCCGCCATCAAACCGTAATCAATCCCAGCTGCCGTCGAGCTTGCCTTCCCTTAAGGCCTTGAGCGCTCTTAAGACATCTCTTTCCATCCGCAGGCGGTAGTT